>Ga0208357_1000645_pt1 | contig 27413 bp, 25 predicted proteins | sample NGESurdeep092012_6_FD_184487 | JGI IMG/M metagenome (GOLD analysis project Ga0208357, IMG submission 184487) | Arctic peat soil microbial communities from Barrow, Alaska - NGEE Surface sample F52-2 deep-092012 (SPAdes) | ecosystem: Environmental > Terrestrial > Soil > Wetlands > Peat ...
CAGCGATGCCTTCACGAAGAGTGACGTCCACAATTACGAAGTAGTTCACTACTAAGAACCGTACCAGTCTCGAAGAAGTGCTCCGGTAATTCGCTCGTACGCCTCGGTGTAACGCGCTGACGTAATGGCCACAATCTCATCAGGCACGTCCGGCGCCGGCGCTACGCGGTCCCACGCTTCGCTGTCGAGCCAGTCGCGAAACGGTTGTTTGTCAAACGACGGTGGCGTCTCGCCCGAGTGCACATGCTCGGCCGGCCAGATTCGCGATGAGTCGGGTGTCAAGACCTCATCACACACCACGAGTTGACCATCGACCGTACCCAGTTCGAACTTCGTGTCGGCGAGTACGAGTCCCACCTCGATTAATTTCGCCGACGCACGACGAAAGAGTTCGAGACAGAGCGACTGCACTTCGTCCAGGCGATCGCGGCCCACAATCGCCGCCGCCGCGTCGAGGTCGATGTTGAGATCGTGACCGGCGTCGGCCTTGGTCGAGGGCGTGAACATTGGCTCTGGAAAAGGATCAGTGAGACGAAGTCCAGCGGGCGCGGCCATGTGATGGACCGTCCCTGACGTGACGTACTCGCCGTAGGCCTGACCGGCGAGGCGAGCACGAACGATGCACTCAAGGGGCAACATTGTGGCCTTTCGAACCAACATCGTTCGCCCGTGGTACGAGGTATCGTCGCGAAATCCTTCGACGAAATCGTCAATTATTTCTGGATCGCACGACACGAGGGCGCTCGGAATCTCGTCACGAAACTCGCGTGTCCAGTAGTCCGTCAGGCCGGTGAGGACGCGGCCCTTGTTGGGAATGGGTCTGGCCATGACGACGTCATAGGCGCTCAGTCGATCCGACGCCACCATTAACAGGTGATCGTCGTCGACCTCGTAGAGATCGCGAACCTTGCCTGAGTACAGGTGAGTGAGGTTGAGTTCGCTCACGCTCGCCACGTCAAGGCGTCGAGGAACCGGCCTCGGTGCGCCAGGAGTCGATCGAGGTCAAAGGTCCGCGACAAGACTTCGTTACTTAAGTGCACGTCGTCGTCGGCCTCAATAACGTCACGAAAGTTCCGACGCTCTTCGATCGCTGTTCGCGCGGCCGCCTGGACGATGCGATAGGCGTCGTCACGGGTCTTGCCCGACTCAATGAGCGCCAAAAGCACGGACTGAGAGAAGACCAGCCCGAGGGAACCTTCCGTCAGGTTCGTCAGCGCCCGCTCGGGATGAAGTACTAGTCCGTCAGCCAACCAGGTGGCCTTGCGCAACATGTAGACCGTCAACTGCAAAGCGTCAGGTAGAACAATTCGCTCGACGCTCGAGTGCGAGATGTCGCGCTCGTGCCAGAGCGCGACGTCCTCGAGTCCCGCTTGGAGGTAACCGCGCAGCACGCGAGCGAGGCCACTAAGACGCTCAGAGACGACGGGATTGCGCTTGTGGGGCATCGCCGAGGAGCCTTTTTGTCCCGCAGCAAAAGGCTCTTCGGCCTCGCCGACTTCGCTGCGCGCCAAGTGTCGAACTTCAAGCGCGAACTGTTCCATCGACGTGCCGAGCGCGGCGCAAGCGTAAAGCACTTGCGCGTGGCGATCACGCGCGATGACCTGCGTCGCGGGCACTGCTTCTAAGCCGAGGGCGGCACAGACGTAGGCCTCGACGGCGGGGTCAATATTCGAGAACGTGCCAACCGCGCCACTGAGCTTGCCCACGGCAATCGCCGCACGTGCGTCCTTCGCTCGAACGATGTCGCGCTGGACTTGGAGTGCGAAAAGCGCAAACTTTGCGCCGTACGTCGTTGGCTCGGCGTGCATGCCGTGCGTACGGCCGACAATGGGAATATTTGCGCTCTCGACCGCTCGCTTCGTAAGTGCGTCTCGGAGTTTCGTGGCGTCGTCGATCACGATGTCCATCGCCGCAGCGAGTGTCGAGCACAACGCGGTGTCAACGACGTCCGATGACGTCAGCCCGTAGTGAATCCAGGCTCCCTCGGGCATACCGATGCGGTCCTGTACAACGTCAACGAACGCGGCGGTGTCGTGATTGGTGACCTCTTCGCGTTGGTTCACGGCTTCAACGAACGCAGCGTCGACGACCGGACGTCGAGGACGTAGTGTCGCGACCTCATCAGCGGGCAGAACGCCAAGTTTGGCGAGCGCTTCGGCGGCGAGCAACTCAACCTCGAGCATTGCGTCAAAGCGATGTTCGTCGCTGAAGAGTGCGGCGACGTCTTTCGGTGCGTACCTCGGAATCACTGATCTCCCTTTGCGGCAACGAGCGCAATGTCACTGCGTTGCACCATTCCTCTAAAGTTTACGAGCCTCGCGGCGCCGTAGGCACGGTGGCGAGCCTGCGCCACGGTGTCGCCCAGACCGGTCACGGCCAGGGCACGCCCCCCGCTGGTGACGAATCTGCCTTCGTCGTCACGCTTCGTGCCGGCATGAAAGATAATCACGTTCTCGTCGTGCTCTTTGAGTTGACCGTCCGGCCCGAGTCCTTCAATGACGTCGCCAGTTGTGGGACTCGAGGGGTAGCCCTCCGAAGCCAGGATCACGGTGACCGCGGCGCCTGAGGCGATCAGCGTGGCTCCCTCCAAGCGCCCTTCACTGGCTCGAAGCAGCAGGTCGTAGAACGCGTCGCCATAGAGCGGCACCAGCACTTGCGCCTCAGGGTCGCCGAAGCGCACGTTGTACTCCAGCAACTTCGTTCCCATTTCGCTCACCATCAGTCCGGCGTAGAGGACGCCGCGATAGTCAATGCCGCGTCGCTGCAGTTCAGCCAACGTTGGCTCAATGACCTGGCGCGCGATGTTCTCGAGCTGCTCGGTCGACATGGTCATGGGCGCGTAGGCACCCATACCGCCGGTATTAGGACCCTCGTCGCTATCGCCCACGCGTTTGAAGTCTTGGGAGGGAACGAGCGTCACGACGCTCGTTCCGTCACAGACAACGAAGAGCGAACACTCCTCACCGTCGAGACCTTCTTCGATGATCACCGTCGTGCCCGCGTCGCCAAAGGCCGCGCCGCTCAACTTTTCTCGCACGTCGGCGATCGCCTCGTCGACGTCGAGGGTGACGAGCACACCCTTTCCTGCCGCGAGTCCGTCGGTTTTGATGACGTAGGGCGGGGTCATCGTCGCCAAGAATCTCAGTGCCGGCGCCTCGTCGCTAAAGACGCCGTAGGCCGCGGTCGGCACACCGGCGGCGGCGAGAAATTCCTTCATGAAGGCCTTGGAACCTTCGAGTTGCGCGCCGTCCGCGCCAGGTCCAAAAACCTTCTTTCCTTGGGCGCGGAGTTGATCGGCGAGCCCGTCGACGACCGGTTGGTCGGGACCAATCACGAAGAGATCTGCGTCGAGCTCGAGCGCGGGGGTCGTGACACAGGTGAGTCCGTGAGCCGCCATGCCGGCGTTACCTGGCGTCACAACCACGTCAGCACTCTTGGCGAGCGCCCACGCCAAAGCGTGCTCGCGGGCCCCAGAACCAACGACCACGCAGCGACTCACGAGGGGCGAACGAACTGCTCTCGGCCCGGGCCGACACTCACCACCGAGATTAGAACGCCGGTCGCCTCTTCCAAGAACTTCACGTAGCGCTTCGCGGCCGCGGGCATTTCGTCCCACGTCGTCGCTGCGCTGATATCACTTTGCCAGCCAGGGAGCGTTTCATAGATCGGCGTGACCTCGTGCAAGATGGACTGGTGATACGGGGGATGGTTGTAACGAACCCCACCGGCTTCGTAGCCCACGCAGACCTTGATCTCTTCGAGCGTGTCGAGCACGTCGAGTTTCGTCAAGACAATCTCCGTCAGTGAGTTGAGTCGAGCCGCTTGACGCGCCATGACCGCGTCGAACCAACCCACGCGCCGACGGCGCCCAGTGTTGGTGCCAAACTCGTGACCACGCTCAACGAGAAGTTCCGCGATGTCCCCTTCGAGCTCCGTAGGAAACGGACCCGCTCCCACGCGCGTCACGTACGCCTTGGCGATACCGACGATGTCGGTGATGTCGCGCGGTCCAAGACCCGCACCAATACACGCACCACCCGCAATGGGGTTCGACGACGTGACGAAGGGGTACGTCCCGTGATCGAGGTCGAGAAACGTTGCCTGGGCGCTCTCGAGAAGGATCTTCTTCTCGAGCGCGAGCGCGTCGTGCACGATCGTCACCGTGTCGGCGATCATGGGCGACACGCGTGGCGCCATTTCGTCGAGGTACTTCTGCGCGATGTCTTTTGCGGAGAGTGCGGGACGGTTGTAGATCTTGGTGAGCACCAAGTTCTTCTCCTTCAACACCAAGTCGAGCTTCTCGCGAAAGATCTTTGGATCGAGCAAGTCCTGCACGCGCAGTCCCACACGCGACGACTTATCCGCGTAGGCCGGACCGATGCCGCGCTTGGTGGTGCCTAACGCGTTCTTGCCGAGAAAGCGTTCGGTCAGTCGGTCTAACTCCTGGTGGTAGGGCATAATCAGGTGCGCGTTACCCGAGACGACGAGTCTCGACGGATCAACGCCGCGTGCGCTGAGCGCGTCGTACTCCGCGAGCAGAACCGCGGGATCGACGACCACGCCGTTGCCGATGACCGGAATGATGTGGGGGTAGAGAACGCCCGAAGGAATGAGTTGGAGAGCGAAGGCCTCACCGTCAACGACGATGCGGTGACCGGCGTTGTGGCCACCCTGGTAACGAACGACCAGGTCCATATCACGGGCCAGGAGGTCTACCGTCCGACCTTTGCCCTCGTCACCCCACTGGGTTCCGACTACGACGGTTGCGGGCACTGGACTCCTCCGAGAATGGCCTCGTTGCCATCAAAGCCTACCGTAGTGAACTGCGTCGCTCGCTCTAGTGAAAGGTAATGACACCATCGGTGACGTCGACGTGAATTGTGTCGCCCGATTGGTACACGCCCTCTAAGACCGCGAGCGCCAAAGGATCTTCGAGACGACGCTGAATCACGCGCTTCAGTGGTCGAGCGCCAAAGTCCGGGTCGAATCCTTCAGTGGCCAGTGCGCTCGCCGCGGAGGGCGAAATCTCAAGAGTGAGTTGGCGCTCCACGAGTCGATCGCGCAGACGCCGTAGCTGAATACCGACGATGACCGCGAGGTCCTTCTCATTGAGTGAGCGAAAGCGAATGATGTCATCGACTCGATTGATGAACTCGGGTCGGAAGAAGTCTTGGGGATCTCCCGCCAAGTTGCTCGTCATGATGAAGACCACGTTCGTGAAGTCGACGGTACGACCCTGTCCGTCGGTGAGTCGTCCATCGTCGAGCACTTGAAGAAGAAGGTTGTACACGTCGGGGTGCGCTTTTTCGATCTCGTCGAGTAGCACAACCGCGTAGGGACGGCGACGAATCGCCTCGGTGAGCTGACCGCCCTCTTCGTAGCCCACGTACCCCGGCGGAGCACCAATGAGGCGACTGACGGCGAACTTCTCCATGTACTCACTCATGTCGAGTCGAACGATGGCTCTCTCGTCGTCGAAGAGATACTCGGCGAGTGCCCTCGCTAACTCGGTCTTTCCCACGCCGGTTGGCCCGAGGAACAGAAACGAGCCGATTGGTCGATTGGGGTCCGAAAGGCCGGCCCGCGAGCGGCGAATGGCGTTCGCGACGGCGGTCACTGCCTCGTCTTGGCCGACAACTCGGGTGTGGAGGAGCTCTTCCATGTGAATCAACTTGTCGAGCTCACCTTCGAGAAGCTTTGACACGGGCACACCCGTCCAGCGACTCACCACGTCGGCGATGTCTTCTGCGTCCACTTCCTCTTTTAAGAACGCGCCATTACGTTGGAGTTCTTCAAGTTCCCCCGTGGCCTTGGCGATAGTGCGTTCGAGTTCGGGCAACGTGCCATAGCGAAGTGCGGCGGCACCGTTGAGATCACCTTGGCGCTCGAGTCGCTCGGCCTCGGCCTTTCGATCCTCGAACTCTTGTTTGGCCGTTTGAATCTTCGTTATCGCGTGTTTTTCGCCCTGCCAGCGCGCGGTGAGTGCGTCGGACTCTTCCTTGAGTTCGGCGTACTCCTCTTCTAACGTCGCGTGTCGACGCGCCGACGCCGTGTCCGTTTCGTTTTCCAGAGCAACGCGTTCGATATCAAGTTGGCGCATTTTTCGAATGACCACGTCGAGTTCGGTGGGCATGGAGTCGATCTCGATGCGAAGTTTTGACGCCGCTTCGTCCATGAGGTCGATGGCCTTGTCGGGAAGAAATCGGTTCGCGACGTAGCGCTGGGAGAGCGTCGCCGCGGCGACGAGCGCGGCGTCTTGGATGCGTACGCCGTGGTGCACTTCGTAGCGTTCCTTGAGGCCGCGAAGAATCGCGATCGTGTCCTGGAGTGAAGGCTCCCCGACGAAGACCTGCTGGAAACGACGCTCAAGCGCGGCGTCCTTCTCAACGTACTGTCGGTATTCATCGAGCGTCGTCGCACCGATCAGTCGTAGCTCGCCACGAGCGAGCAGCGGCTTAATCATGTTGCTCGCGTCCATCGCTCCCTCACTCGCGCCCGCGCCCACGATGGTGTGCAACTCGTCGATGAAGGTGATGACGTCTCCTTGGGCGTCTTGAATCTCCTTGAGCACACTCTTCAGCCGCTCCTCGAACTCACCTCGGTACTTCGCACCCGCGACCATCGAACCGAGATCGAGCGCGATGAGTCGGCGGCCCCGCAACGACTCGGGTACGTCGCCCTCGATGATGCGTAGCGCCAAACCTTCGACGATGGCGGTCTTGCCCACGCCCGGCTCACCAATCAACACTGGGTTGTTTTTCGTTCGCCTCGAGAGCACTTGAATGACGCGACGAATCTCGTCGTCGCGACCGATCACGGGATCCAACTTGCCCATTCGCGCCAGCGCCGTTAAGTCGCGGCCGTATTTCTCGAGGGACTGAAAGGTCTCCTCGGGATTCTCTGAGGTGACGCGTACTGATCCTCGAATGCCTCGAAGTGCCTGCAGTAGTGATTCTTTGGTGGTGCCAAGTTCTTTGGCCCACGCCACCAGGATGAGGTCGACGGAAAGATAGTCGTCTCCTAGTTCTGTGCGAAGTTCATCGGCTTCTTCGAGCCCTCGACGAGCTTCGGGTGAGAGACCCGGTGTGGAACCGCCAACCGAGCGCGGTTCTTTCGACACCTTCTCACTGAGCGATCTCGCCACGGCGATTGGATCAAGGTCCGCCGCAGCGAGCAGTGGCTTGGCGATGCCGTCGGGCTGGTTGAGCAGCGCCAACAAAAGGTGCGCGGGCGTGACGTAAGGATTGCCCGCGGCGGCGGCCTGGGTCGTGGCGTCCTGGAACGCTTCACGTGTCTTTATGGTCCAACGTTGAGGATCAAGTGCCACTATCGCCCCTCTCGAACGCGCCGCGTCGACTTGATAAAGAGCGCCAATGAGTTTTGCACGGGCACAAGGTCACGTCGATACTGACGGTGCGTCTCTTCGACGTTGGCGCGCGCCTCATCGGTGAGCACAGCCATCGCCTCCTTCGCCGCCAAGAGTTCCACCTCCAAGGCCATGATGCGCTTCACACCTTCAAGATTGACGCCTTCATTCGTCAGCTCTTGAATGCGACGCAGCGCGAATAAGTCTTCATCAGAAAAGCGACGAGAGCCGCCAGAGGTGCGCTTGGGATTTAGGAGACCGCTGCGTTCGTAGTTGCGCAGCGTCTGGGGGTGGACGCCCGCGAGTTCGGCAAAAACTGAGATGACGTAGACGGCGTGGAGTTCGGGGCGATCAGTCATTGGCTGGCTCTTCGCTTTCATTCAGTGCGGTGGCGAGTTGCTCAACGAGTGATCGCTGTCGTTTATTCAACTTCTTTGGAACCGCCACGCTCACGGTAACCAAGAGATCGCCGGCGGCGTTCTTGCCGCTCGCGGGAACACCTCGGCCCTTCACGCGCATCGTCGTGCCGGGTTGGGTACCGGCGGGGATCTTCAGCGTCACCGGATCGTCGAGCGTGGGTACCTCCACGGTCGTACCGAGCATCACCTGGGTGAGGGGAACATTGACGCTCGTCGTGACGTGGCGAGCGCGACGTTCGAAGCGTGGGTCACTCGCGACGTGGACGTCGACGAAGAGATCACCGGCCGGTCCTCCGTGGGTACCGGGATTGCCCTTGCTCTTTAGACGAATGCGTTGTCCGTCGATGACGCCGGGCGGAATGCGAACGTTGACGCGCCGTGACGAGGGCTCTCGACCCGTGCCGTGACACGTTGGACAGGGCGTGGCGAACCTTCCGCCTCGTCCTTGACAGACCGGACAGACACTCGACATCGCGAAGGGACCTTGATCATCGTTGATAACGCCACGACCTTGACATCGTGCGCACGTGACGAACTCACTGCCCGGTGCACCGCCCGTGCCTTTACAGGTGTGACACCCTTCGTTACTCGGCAGATTCACCGTCGTCGTCACGCCCATCACCGCGTCTCGAAAACTGAGGTGCAGCGCGGTTTCGAGGTCGGCCCCGCGTTGGGCACGCTGGCGACGAGCGCCGCCAAAGAGCCCGCCAAAGACGTCGCCGAGGTCGGAGAAGTCGCCCGTTTGAAAGTTGAAGCCACCAGAGCTATTGCCACCAAGACCACTCGCGGCGGGACCCAGTCGACGAACCTCGTCGTACTCTTTGCGCTTGGCCTCATCGCCCAAGACGTCGTAGGCGCCCGAGATCTCTTTGAACTTCTCTTCTGAGCCGGGATGCGTGTCGGGGTGCAGCTCTTTAGCGAGCTTGCGATACGCCCGGGTTATCTCTTTGTCGGTCGCACTCGACGTGAGACCTAAGACCTTGTAGTAGTCCTTGTCGAACCACTCACGTTCGGCCATCGCAACTCACTATCCCCTGACTTTGACCATGGCCGGACGCAACACAACGCCCTTCCACCGGTACCCCGCGCGCAACACTTCATCGACCAAGGGCTCGCCCGTCGCGTCGTCGCTCTCAACGTGCGCGACCGCGTCGTGCACTTGGGGATCAAAGGTCGCTCCGACGTCGTCGATGCGCTCGAGTCCCTCTTTTTTGAGCGCGTCGAGCATGAGCGCTCTGGCTTGGCTGAGCGCTTCTGCATCAGGGCCCGACGCGTCAGCCAAATGCGCTTGGGCGTAGTCGAACACGTCAAGCACGGGCAGTAACTTCGCGACGATGTCGCCCGCCGAGCGCGTCGCCGCGTCCTCAGAAGAGCGCGCCACGCGCTTCTTGTAGTTTTCGAAATCGGCCTGAAGGCGCTGGAGTGCGTCGAGGTACTCGTCTCGTTGGCGTTCGGCGTCGCTTCGATCGTCGAACGCCTCGGTGGCGCCCTCAATCGAAGACGCCACCGACTCGTTCTCTACAACGTCGTCACTCACGCTTCGTCCACGATCTCGGCGTCAACGATGTCGTCATCGTCGCCGGCCGGTGCCGCGGGCTCGCCCGCGTTGGTCTTCGCGGCCTCTTCGTAGAGGCGCTGACTAAAACTCTGGCTCGCTGAGAGCAACTTGTCCGTCGCGCTCTTGATCAAGTCCATGTCGGTGCCCGCCAAGGACTCTTTCAGTGAGGTCAACGCGCCTTCGACGTCTTCACGCTCGCTGCCCTGGAACGACTCCGCCTGGTCCTTCAGTAACTTCTCGGTCGAGTAGACCAGTCCGTCGGCGTTGTTGCGAACTTCCGCTTCGGCGCGTCGGGTGCGGTCTTCTTCGGCGTGGGACTCGGCGTCTCGAACCATGCGGTCGATCTCGTCCTTGGAGAGCGACGATCCACCGGTGATGGTCATCGACTGCGTAGCGCCCGTTGCTTGGTCCTTCGCCGAGACGTGGACGATGCCGTTCGCGTCAATGTCGAAGGTGACTTCAATCTGGGGCATGCCACGAGGCGCTGGTGGAATTCCTACGAGTTGGAACTTGCCCAACGTCTGGTTATAGGAAGCCATCTCACGCTCGCCCTGCAAGACGTGCACTTCTACCGAAGGCTGATTGTCGTCGGCCGTCGTGAAGGTCTGTGACTTCTTCGTGGGAATCGTGGTGTTGCGCTCGATGATCTTGCTCATCACGCCACCCTTGGTCTCGATACCGAGTGACAACGGGGTCACGTCGAGAAGAAGGATGTCCTTCACGTCGCCCTTCAACACGCCGGCCTGCACGGCCGCGCCGATGGCGACGACTTCGTCAGGGTTCACGCTCTTGTTGGGCTCTTTGCCAGTGACTTTGGTGATGAGCTCTTGTACCGCGGGGATACGCGTCGAGCCACCAACCATGATGACGTGATCGATTTTGTCGATCGTCAGTCCAGCGTCTTTGATCGCTTGGTCGAAGGGCTTGCGACAGCGCTCGACGAGGTCGGCCGTCAGTTCGTTGAACTTAGAACGCGTGAGCTTGAGGTCCAAGTGCTTAGGACCGTCAGCCGTCGCGGTAATAAAGGGCAAGTTGATCGTCGTCTCTTGCACAGCGGAGAGCTCGATCTTGGCCTTCTCGGAGGCCTCCTTCAAACGTTGCACGGCCATCTTGTCTGCGGACAGGTCTACGCCTTCAGTGTCCTTGAAGGTCTTGACGAGCCACGCCATGACGGCGTCGTCCCAGTCATCGCCACCAAGGTGGGTGTCGCCGTGGGTTGACTTCACTTCGAACACGCCGTCAGCAATCTCGAGGACTGACACGTCAAAGGTTCCACCACCGAGGTCAAAGACCAAGACGGTCTGCTCAGCGGGGCCCTTGTCGAGGCCGTAGGCCAAGGCGGCCGCGGTGGGCTCGTTCACGATACGAAGGACTTCGAGTCCAGCGATTTGTCCCGCTTCTTTCGTCGCGGTGCGCTGGGCGTCATTGAAGTACGCCGGGACCGTGATGACGGCCTGGGTCACGGAGTCGCCGAGGTAGGCCTCCGCGTCGCGCTTTAGCTTCTGGAGAATGCGCGCAGAAATCTCTTGGGCGGTGTACTTGGTGCCGTCGATGTCGACGCTCCAGTTCTCACCCATGTGTCGCTTCACCGAGCGAATCGTGCGGTCGGGGTTCGTAATTGCTTGACGCTTGGCGACTTCTCCAACCAGAACTTCTCCGGTCTTAGAAAAGCCCACGACCGAAGGAGTCGTGCGGGCGCCCTCAGCGTTGGGGATAACGACGGGCTCGCCCGCCTCCAAGACGCTGACCACTGAGTTGGTGGTACCGAGGTCGATACCTACTGCCTTTGCCATGAAAACTCCTTAACTCCGTTCCTGGCTGGCCGGACGATCCAGGCCACCAGACTTCACGACACACAGTCTACAGACTTGAGTCCCCTCTTGTCAAGATTAATTACAAGGTGATTAACAAGTCAACTTTAGACCAGCATTTGCACCCACATTGCAGGGGGTGACTGGAGGCTTTTATTAGTCCAGGGCTACGATTGCGAAGTGTCTGACCTCATACTTCTGCGCCACGGGCGCTCGCAGTGGAACGATCGGAACCTCTTCACCGGCTGGCACGACGTCGACCTCTCGCCCGAGGGCGAAGTCGAGGCCCGCGCGGCCGGACGTCTTTTGGCCGACGAAGCGGATCTTGACCTACGAATACTCCACACCTCGCTGCTCACGCGCGCTATTCGCACGGCCAATATTGCCCTGCACGAAGCCGATCGGTCCTGGCTGAGCGTGCGGCGAAGCTGGCGCCTCAATGAACGCCACTACGGCGATCTCACCGGACTCAACAAAAAAGAGACCGCAGAAAAGTTCGGTATCGATCAAGTGAAGCTCTGGCGACGGAGCTTTGACGTGCCACCGCCGCCCTTGGCGCTGGCCGATCCACGCAGTAGTCGCGATGACCCGCGTTACCGCGACGTCACCAAGGACCTCATTCCCCAGACCGAGTGTCTTAAGGACGTCGTCGCTCGAGTGACGCCCTACTTTCGCGACGTCATGGGCGAGGACCTTAAGTCCGAAGGTGTGCGAGGTGGTGCCGTGCTGGTTGTCGCGCACGGCAACTCAATTCGCGCGCTGCGCATGGTGTTAGAGAACATCGGCGAAAGCGAAATCACCGACGTAGAGATTCCTACGGGTATTCCTTATCGCATGACGCTGGACGAGGAGTTCAACGTGCTCGACGCGCACTACCTCGGCGATCCCGCGGCCGCGGCGGCGGCGGCCGAAGCCGTCGCACGCCAGGCCGGCTGAGACTAACTACAGAGCGTCTGGTCCACGTTCGTTGGTGCGAATGCGCACCACGTGTTCCACGTCCGTGACCCACGCGATTCCGTCACCAACGGTGTCGGTTCGCGCGGCGTTCACGATCGCTTCAATAACCACGTCGACGAGTTCATCCGTGCAGATGATCTCCACTTGAATCTTGTCGACGAAGTCGAACTCGTACTCCTTACCTCGGTAGATCTCGATGTGACCGCCGGTGTGACCGAAGCCACGAACTTGACCCACGGTGAGTCCCGTGATGCCAACACCTTTGACGGCAACCTTGACCTCGTCGAGTTTGAAGGGCTTTATAACTGCGGTGACTAGCTTCATGATCTCTCCTTAGACGTTGTCGCTGTGCGAGTGGCTGGGCGTTGACACGGGCTCACCGAAGGTGGGCTCGGGGAACGCTTCTTCATCGTGAATCGCGATGTCACCTTCACGCAGTGTTTCATCGGACTCACGCAGACCTCCGAGAATCAACTTAACGAGGTAGAAGACGAACGCGGTACCAACGGCGGTGTAACCAATGATCCACATGGCGGCCAAGAACTGTTCCCACAGCTGATGGAACGAGTGGCCATAGAACCATCCAGTGACCGAGAAGTTGCCCGGCCCCTTGTAGTTCGGGCCCTTGATGCCGTACTCCGTCATATGCGGGTCAGCCAAGATGCCCACCAACAATCCACCAGTGAGACCAGCAAAACCGTGGGTGTAGACCACGCCCAACGCGTCGTCGACCTTAGAGAAGGGGCGGCACTTCGAGACGTAGTTCCAGGCAACCCAGACAACGGATGAGGCAATGACGCCAACGCACAACGCGCCCACGCCGTTCACCCAACCAGCGCTCGGAGTAATGGCGACGAGACCACAGATCATTCCGTTTATCGCGCCCAAGAACGTCGGCTTCTTCTGTTTTGAAAGGAACATGTCCCAGAAGAGCCAGGTCAGTAACGCGGCGGCCGTCGCGACGTTCGTATTAAGAACAGCCGACGCGGCGTCGGCGCCCGCGTAGAAGGGGTCACCTCCGTTAAACCCGTTCCAGCCGAGCCAGAGAATTCCTGCTCCCACCGCCACCATCATCAGGTTGCTCGGGAAGGCGTTCTCTCGGTCTTGCCAGCGTCGTGGTCCAACGATCCAGGCACCCACGAAGGCAGCCACGCCGGCCGACAAGTGAATGACGTAACCACCGGAGTAGTCAACGGCGCCCTTTTGAGCGAAGAAGCCACCGCCCCAGAGCAGTGCCGCGTTCACGCAGTACACCACCGTGATCCACAGCGGCACGATCAAGAGCCACGCCTTGAACTTGATGCGTCCAACGAGCGCGCCCATGAAGAGCAACGGTGTGATCGCGGCGAAGACGAACTGGAAGTACGCCAACGTTGCGGTTGGGAAGTGGAAGGGAATAAGGGTATTCGCTCCCGACACGGCTTGGCCTTGCTCAGAACTGGCGGTCGCGAGCGGTGTGAAGTGGCCAATGAAGCCGCTCCAGAACGATCCCGTTGCACCAAAGTGCGACAACGGACCGAAGGCCAGGTTGTAGCCCCAGAGCATCCACACGACGAGCGTCAACGAGAAGCCAGCGAACGTCATCAACATCGTGTTGACGATCCACTTCTTTCGAACGAGTCCACCGTAGAGAACGGCGAGTCCCGGGAGACTCATGAGGCCCACCAACGTTGCGGCTACGAGTTGCCACGTATTGTCCGCCGGATTTAACCAATTGGGATAGGGGATGTAGGTCGCTGCAAAGTGCACGTCCACTCCTTCTTATCTAGGAGAGGGCGGCGCTGACCTCATGATGTTGGCATCAGTGTCGCAACCGAGGATTTCAAAACCGTTAGCAACGTGTTTCGGGCGTGTGAACTACGTCGAATTTCACAAGCCCAAATGAGATCGTTTTCTAACGAAGAGACCGTTCGACGACCTGGGAGATGTCGAGCACGGCGACGTCGTCGCCGCGGCCACTGGCCTTGACGGCGTCATCGAGCATGATCATGCAGAAGGGACAGGCCGTCGAAATAATGTCCGCGCCAGTCCCGAGCGCCTCTTCGGTGCGCTCCATATTGACCCGCTTGCCGATGTTCTCTTCCATCCACATCCGCGCGCCCCCGGCGCCACAGCAGAATCCCTTTTCGCGACAGCGGCCCATTTCGACTTTGGTCACGCCAGGAATGGCGTCAAGAACGTCGCGCGGTTCGTCAAAGATTCGGTTGTGTCGACCCAAATAACAGGGGTCGTGGTACGTCACGGTGCCGGTGTAGGACACGCCCGGGACCAGTCGGCCCGAAGCAACCAGGTGGCTCAGTAGCTCCGCGTGGTGAATGACCTCGTAGTTTCCACCGAGCGCCGGGTACTCGTTCTTCATGGTGTTAAAGCAGTGCGGGCAGCTCGCGACGATCTTCTTGGCGCCGGCTTCGTCCAACGTGACGATGTTGGCCTTGGCCATTTCTTGGAACAAGTACTCATTGCCCATGCGACGCGCGGGGTCGCCCGTGCAGGATTCGCGCGGGCCCAAGATGCCAAACGTCACGCCAGCGCGGTGCAGCATGCGCGCGGTTGATTCGATCTGTTTGCGACCGCGCTCGTCGAGTGCGCCAGCACAACCTACCCAGTAGAGATACTCAATGTCATCAGGAATTATCCCATCAAAAACTGGCACCTCGAAGTCGAGCGCGGCTAACCATTCAGTGCGTTTGCTCGAACCGAGGCCCCATGGATCGCCCTGATTTTCGAGGTTGCGCAGCAAGAGTCCGGCCTCAGAGGGAAAACGCGACTCCATTAAAACCTCGTAGCGGCGCATATCAATAATGGCGTCGACGTGCTCGATGTCCACGGGACACTCTTGAACGCAGGCCCCACACGTCGTGCACGACCAGAGCACGTCAGGGTCAATCGTCGTGGGCACGAGTGTCGCGACGTCGCCACTACTCTCACCCGAAAGGAGTCGATCGGCCGAGGCGAACATGTTGTCGCGAAGCCCCATGATGAGGAGTTTCGGACTAAGTGGCTTACCGGTCGTCCACGCCGGACAGACGCTTTGACAACGTCCGCACTCCGTACACGTCGCCAGGTCCAACATCTGCTTCCAGGTGAAGTCGTCGACTTTTCCTACGCCAAAGACCGTGTCCTCGGTGACCTGTTCCATGTCCATGTTGGGGGTTTTGTCGAGACCGCCAAGGGCCCGGGGCCGACGCGAGACGCCGACGTTAATGGGTGCAAGAAAGATGTGGAGGTGCTTGGAGTACGACACGAAGACCAAGAAGCCCGCGATCACCGCGATGTTGGCGAGCAAGAAAACAACTTCGAGCACGCTGTTCACGCCCGTGCCGAGGGGGCGCAACCACGTTGCGACAAAGTGGCTCGAAAAGGCCCACTTTGACTGTCCGTAGGGGAAGAAGCCAGTGTTGATCTGCGCGGCGCGGTACAACAACAAGGTGATGATGACCGCTGAAATCATTAACAACACCATCCACGCGGCCTTGGTGTGGCTGCCGTAGAAGCGACTGGCCCGTTCCTTTTTGGCGGGCGCGTTCTTGATGCGGATGACCGCGAACACGAGAAGCGACACCAGCACGGCGGTCGCGAAGAAGTCCTCCACAAAGGCCAGCCAGTTGCTTTGGCCAATCCAGGGAATGTGAAAACTCCGGCTAAAGAGCGCACCGTACGCTTCGAGGATCGTCGTCATCAAGACGGTAAAACCCCACATCGTGAAGAAATGTGCCAGTCCCGGCACCGTCCAGCGAAGCAGTTTGCGCTGTCCGGCTACTTCAGTGACTTCGGCGTCGGCAACTTTGCGAAATCCCGACCAACGACGCGGCGCGGGTTGACCACTTCGAATAAGACGCGACAACCAGTAAAAGCGCTGACCCGCGATACCAAAGCCGGCCAGCGTGATGACAAGTCCAATGATTATTCGAGCTAACAACGCGCCACCTTGGTCAGAAACTACTTAGAGACTACTTTTTGAAGTTCTCCGAATAGCGACTCGGCGTCGGTCCACGCTGGCCGCGATACTTCGAACCCAAACCTGTCGTGCCGTACGGGCGATCGGCTGCGGTGGTCATCTCGAAAAAGCTGATCTGACCTATCTTCATGCCCGGATAGAGGGTGATGGGCAGATTCGCGACGTTCGAAAGCTCCAGCGTGATGTGACCATCCCAGCCGGCGTCAATAAATCCCGCCGTGGAATGGATCACAAGACCGAGTCGACCGAGTGAACTCTTGCCGTCCAGGCGACCCACGATGTCGTCGGGCAGACCAACGCGCTCGGTCGTTGAGCCGAGCATGAACTCACCGGGGTGCAAAATCATTGGCGTGTCGCTGCCGACGTCAATAAGTTCCGTGAGGTCCTCTTGGGCTTCTCGAACGTCAATGATGCGCTGGGAGTGGTTGCGAAACACGCGAAAATACTGATCGACGTGCAAGTCCACCGACGAGGGCTGCACGCAGTCATCGCCGAGCGGCTCGATGATGAGTCGGCCCTGCGCGAGTGCTTCTTTGATGGACCGATCTGAGAGCACCATTAGAAGGTCACGATAGTCGTTTCAGACTTTTCGCTCAGACGCTCCAGCCACCAACGAGCTTCGGTCTAGGAGAGCACCCTGCGGCGAAAGTTCCTAAGACCGATTGTCAGGAAGAGCGTCGCGAAGCCCAGCATGACGGGATAGATCACGTAGAGATGCATGTGCGGAGCATTGGTGAAGGCCGCACGCATGCCTTCGTTGACGTAGACGAGTGGATTGATCAAGACCAGGGTCTGCAACCAGTGGAATCCACCGATTTTGACGGGTGCCAGATGGGTCCAGGGATAGTAGGTCCCTCCAAGAAAAGTGATGGGCAGGATAATGAAGCCGAACATCAATCCGATGTTGCGAGGTTCGAACGACGTACCCAAAATGAGTCCAAGACCCGCCATTGTCACACAAGCAATAGGCACCAGCGTCAAAATAATGAGCCAATGCAGCGAGACGTCGGCCTTGACGCCCGCCGCGTGCACTACCGAAGCAATGGGAAAGACAATCGCGGCGGCGATAAGACCCTGCACGGCGCCCGAAAGCACCTTCGAGATCGCGACGAGCCAGATGGGACAAGGCGCCTGCACGCGGTCTTCAATCTCACGAGTGAAACCAAACTCTTGGGCCATCGTGAGCGCAATGGACTGCACACCTTGAAACATGATTGAGATGCCCACGACGCCGGGCACGAGAATCGTCGCGAACGTCGACGCACCTCCCGCGCCACCGCTACCAATCGATTGACCAATCTTTGGAAAGACGAAGAGAAAAACAAAGCAGAGAAGGAACGGCTGGATCAGCGTGCGCAGCACGAACTCTCGAAACGTTTTGCGTACTACCACGAGGTCGCGCAAGATCAGCGCGCCCAACGCGCTTCGACTCGCGGCCAGGACCGTGCGCGTCGGCGCCGTATCTATCGAGGTAGTGGTCATACTTCGCGCAACTCCTTGCCCGTCAAATTAATGAAGACCGTTTCAAGGCTCGGCTCCGTTACCGCCAGATCCAAAATCTCCACGCTGACCGATTCGGCCACGTTGACCACCCGGGGCACGAGGCGTTCGGCGCCGCGCACGTGCACCGACACAACGTTGTCAACGACGCGAGTGCCCACTACGCCTTCGAGTTCGCTCGTCAGCGCGTTGGCCAACGCGTCACCATTACTGGTCACTTTGACGGTAACGATGGTGTCAGCTCCCGTGCTCTTCTTGAGATTCGCCGGCGTGTCGAGGGCGAGAACTTTTCCGTGATCCATGATGGCGACGCGATCACAGAGTTGATCAGCCTCCTCCATGTAGTGCGTCGTGAGCACCACGGTCTGACCAGATTGATTGAGTTCTTGCAACATGTCCCAAAGCGCGAGACGACTTTGGGGATCGAGTCCAGCCGTTGGTTCGTCTAAGAACAAAACGGCGGGTCTGTGAAAGATTGCTCGCGCCACCATGAGCCGCTGCGCCATGCCGCCCGAGAGTGCGTAGACCGACGCCTTCGCCCACTTCGAGAGCGAGAAACGCTCGAGAAGTTCATCGGCGCGAAGGCGCGACTCCTTCGCGTTGATGCCAAAAAGTCGTCCGTGAAAATACAGGTTCTCCCACACGGTGAGTTGGCGATCGAGCGTGTTCTGTTGGGACACGATGCCCGAAACTTGCTTGACGAGTGCGGGGTGTTTACGAACGTCGATGCCCGCGACGTACGCGCTGCCCGACGTCGGAACAACGCGCGTCGTAAGAATGCCCGCCGTCGTGGTCTTGCCCGCGCCGTTGGGACCGAGGAGCCCGAAGATCTCACCCTGATGAACCTCAAGATTTAACTGATCCACCGCGGGCACGTCCATGCCCGCGTATGACTTCGTTAGGTTCTCAGTACGGATTACGTCGTTGTCACCCACGTGCTCGATCATTTCGCTGGTCAGTTGCCTTAGCAACTCTAGAGGTCAGTACTCGCCGACTTTGAGACGCCGCAGAGGCGTTCTATACAGTGGTGCTCAATGGTAAGTAGAAACGCGCGCGTGTACAAACTCAGTCTCAAGCGAGAGTGGGCGAAAGGCATTGTCGCGGGCGCCGTCGCGATCATCGCGCTCGGTCTCGGCAAAGCCTTTGGCAAGATTGCCAACTCTTCTACGCACGACAAATTGATTGGCTGGGCCGCGGCGGCCGTTCTCCTCATCACTGGCGCCTACGCCATCCGCCACCTGGCGAGGGCACTTGGACGCGGATTAGCTCGACGTTCAAGTATCGGCGCGGGAGCGACCCTTCGACTTGTCGTCACCGGCCTCGGCTACCTCATTCTCCTCTTCGCTCTCTTCGCTGTCTTGGGCGTGTCGCTCCAGCACCTCCTCGTTGGCGCGGGCGTTGCCGGTGTGATTCTCGGTATCGCGGCGCAGCAGAGCCTCGGCAACATATTCGCTTCCATCGTGCTTCTTTTCGCTCGCCCATTCGCCGTTGGTGACGACATTCGAATTCGCTCGGGCGTCGTGGGCGTCATCGACGTGAAGGTGATGGGCATTGGACTTACCTACGTCACCGTGCGAACGGATGAGGGTGTGTTAAAGATTCCAAACTCGGTGATGCTTGGATCGGCGATCGGACGACCTCATCCTCCAACCGTAAAACCGGTAGAAACAACACCGGCAACCCCGTCAGCACCGAGCGAAGAGAAACTGCCGCAGCAGTAGCTCTCGAGAGGTTCCTCGATGAGCGAGGTACGATGAACGGCGCGCGGGCGTAGTTCAGCGGCAGAACATCAGCTTCCCAAGCTGAGAACGCGAGTTCGATTCTCGTCGCCCGCTCCAAGGTTTTTCATCTAAACCCGAATGATTACAAGAGTTTTCCATGGACCAGCAGTGACCTGCATTGACCGCCAATGCCCCGTGCTACGTGCCCATATATGCCCGTGGTATGCCCGCAGTATGCCCAGTATTCGAACGCAGGTCGTGTGCAGTACGAATTGCTAAAGGTACAGGATCGAGTCAACCAAACCTTCAGCAGCCTCATTCGACCTTTGAGACCTGTTACGGCTCAATACGACGAACGTACGCCCACGCACTCCCTATCAAGATCGCTCCCGAAGCTAGGTACAAAAGACCTTCGCGTAATTGGAGGGTCCAGAACTGGTCGCCTCGAATGTAAACCGACGCGTTCTCAAGGTGAAGCATGCGATAACACGCGGACTGCGCCGTTACTTGTTCGACCGGATGCTTTTTAAGATATGCGGTCGTGCAGGTCTCAACTTTCACTTCGGCTCCTAAGACTTCGTTCCACGTCGGAGTGCCAACAGTGGAACGGGGAATGATGCCGTTGACTAAGAGCCACGAATTTGCTGGAAACGCCTCGGAATACGTCGCCGTCGCTCCGTTGCCCGGCATCGATGCGATTGATGACCAGTGGACCGTAGGCGTGACGAGGTGCACGCGCACCGCCTTGGGCACGACGATGGCGACGACAAGGAAAAGGAGTAGAGCCACAGCAAGTGTCCAACCGGCGCGACGAATGAGGACGCCGAGCAGGATCGTCAACGCGAATATGAAGAGTCCGTACGCCACTAAGACCCATCCGGCGATTCCGAAGTTTTGTGGCCCAAAAATATCGTTAGTACCGATTGTGCCGTTCCACCACGAGAGCACGATGGCCATAGGGACAAGAATGACCGCAACGGACGTTGCTCCGACGACCACCTTTACCGTGAACCAACGTGAGCGCGAAATCGACTGCGTCCAAGCCAAGCGCGCCGTTCGGTGGTCGAACTCGTTCACCAGAGCGAAGAGTCCGAGAACGGCTCCGACGAGCGGAGCGATCACGTAACCGGCCACCTTGATGTAACTGTCGAAATTTACGGTATTGACATAGCGAACATCGAGGCGTCCGCAAAAGTCTCCCGGCGCCCGAGTTACAAGTTCGTTTTCGCTGCCGTGACAAGGCGCACCCATGAACTCAACCATGTAGTGATGCTGGATCACTCCCGTGACGACGGTGAAACCGATGATGACTAGCGCGAGTAGCGCGAGTACGCACGCCACAGAGCGCTGATATCGCCAAGCGATCCAGATCATGACGGCCCGTCGCTGAGCGCAACTTCATCGGATGGAGAGGTTGAGCGTTGACCTCCACGCAAATAGGCGATGGCGACCTCGTCGAGAGTCGGCCGCTCAATCCGCCAGCCGTCACGTGCGAGGGGTTCAGCTAGACGCACGAGATAGGTCACTTCTCGAGTTGACCGTCGCTCTTCGAGCACGACGGCACCGCGAGGCACCGAAACCCCGTCGTCGATGCCGCGACTCAGAAGTCTGTGGCTCTCAAGCACGTAGTCGAGGTCTTCGCTCAATACGACCTTGGAGTGAGAGAGGATGACCACGTAGTCGCAAATGGCTGCCACGTCCGCGATTGCGTGAGTGGCCATCAAGACACTTGCGTCGTGGTCAGCGAAGAGTTCGGTGATGTTTTGAAGGAGGTCTTGCCGCGCGACCGGATCGAGGGCCGAAGCTGGCTCATCGAGGAGGATGAGCTCGGGGCGCTTGGCGAAACACACTGCGAGCGCCACTTGTGCACGCTGTCCACCCGAGAGGTCCCGAATCCGACTGTTCATATCAATGTCCAGAAGAGCTAGATGTCGATTGGCGAGTTCACTGTCCCACGCGGGATTGATTCGTCGACCGAATTCCAGGATCTCTCGAACGCGCCACCTTGGGTAGAGGGGACGGTCTTGGTCGAGGTACCCCACACGAGCTCGGAGATCATTGTTCGACGTTGACATTTCCTGACCGAAGACTGAGATTCGCCCAGCGGTCGGTCTTGAGAGTCCGGCGATAAGTCGCAAGAGAGTGGTCTTGCCCGAACCGTTCGGCCCCACGAGAGCTGCCACGCGGCCTCGGGGAACTGAAAGTGAACACTCGCTCAGCGCGGTCTTACGACGAAATCGCTTAGTAACCGCGTCCGTCTCGATGACGAAGTCATCGCCGTTCACGAGCGCGCCTCAGATTCGCTAGAGAGAAGACTCTGAACGTTTTGAATGATCTCGTTATCCGGGATTCCGCTCGATCGTGCCATCTCGACGCCTTCCTGTAGAACGTCGCGCCATGAGTTCGCTCGGTACCCGCTGTCGGATAAGTCCTCTGACGCTTTGACGAACGTTCCAAGACCGGGCCGGCCCTCGGCGAGTCCGAGATACTCGAGCTCCCGATATGCGCGATGGACGGTGTTGGGGTTGATCGTTATCTGGCGGACTACCTCGCGGACTGACGGGAGTTGATCGCCTCCTCGAAGCTGTCCGCGTTCGACCGCATTGACGACTTGATCCACCAGTTGGCGAAAGGGCGCCCGATCAGAGCGGGAATTGAGACGAAAGACGATGGATGAATGATGGCTCGTCATGTACTAGTACACTAGTACACTTTGGTCTCGTGTCAAATCGTTTTCCAGGTAGCTGAAAAACTTGACGTCAACCTGATCCCTCCAGAGACTAAATCTGACGACAAGCGAGAATCTTGACACCTCTCCTCGTCGCTCTTCTTCGAGCCTTTCGTGTGCAGGAGGCAACATTTCGCAGTGCATCGTGATTAGGAGCACGGGAAATACTAAGTTCTCGGTAGTGTCATGTGACCCCTTTGTGCGAACATATGTTCGCTATATTGGAGAGACGTGGAGATGATTGTGGACGAACGAGTTTCCCTTCTTGCCGCAATTCTTGGCACAAAGCTGAGGTGGTCTGAGATTGCAAGTCAGATCGATGACCTCGGCAGTTCTGCAGCGATGCTGAGTCGGCTTCAAGTCTCCGAGCAGACACTATTTTCGGATGGCAGCAATCTCGATGTAGCTGTAATCGAGGCTCAGCGGCTCATTGACGAGTGGTCTCGCGCGGGGATGCATTTTGCAACGTTTCAGCAGGCCAATTTTCCATCTCAATTGCTCTCGATACATCAGCGGCCTCCATTTGTTATGTGGAAAGGGCAGCAATCAAGTCAAGACTCGAGTGGCGTCGCCATCGTCGGCACGCGGTCCGCCAGTCCGGAAGGAATTACATCGGCCAGGGCGCTCGCTTCGGAAATGGTGGCGCGCGGCGTAACCGTTGTAAGCGGCTTGGCTGCCGGGATTGACTCTGCTGCACATATGGGTGCGCTCGACGCCGGAGGACGCACCGTTGCCGTAATTGGAACTGGTCTGAAGCGCTCTTATCCGAGGCAGAATGCCGACTTGCAGCGGCGCATTGAAGAAACGGGAATGGTGCTTTCGCAGTTTCTACCTGATTCTCCTCCTACAAAAACGTCGTTTCCCATGCGAAACGCGATTATGAGCGGTTTCGCCTCTGCAACAGTCGTGATCGAGGCAGGATGGCAGAGCGGGGCGAGAATGCAGGCTCGACTTGCCCTAGAGCACGGGCGTCAAGTGTTTCTGATGAGTCAACTAAGAGAACATGACTGGGCTTGTGAATACAGTAAGCGGCCGGGAGCCCACTTCGTGTCTTCGGTGGATGAAATCCTGTCGCTTCTCGATCGTTCCTCATTGTGGACCGATCAACTCGTTGATTCGTAAGACAGCGAATGCCCACGATTGACGAACTAAGCGATCCGTATTCCAATTTTCTACGTCCCGTGCTTTCAATTGGTCCTGGAGTGTGCTCGATCTGCCACACATCAGTTATCGAGGGTTACTCACGGTGCATTCCGTGCAATTTGGCAATGAAGACATTGCCAAACGGTGCGGACTCTATCGGCTTCGTATCGTTAGCGGTCAAGGAACAGCAACTCGCGCACGAACTCGCGTTTTATAAAGACAACTACACATTTGATGTCAGATTCAAGACCATCGTTGGTTTAACGGCGCTGTTGTGGCGATGGTTGAAACATCACGAAATATGCGTAGCGAGAGCTGCCAGAGTGAGTGAGTTTCAAATCGTAACGACGATTCCCAGCACGAGAAATCGAGAAAGTCATCCGCTGTCAACCATGGTCGGCGAAAAAATTGGGGTGACCCTTGGGCGGTACCAACCTCTCCTGGAGGCAAATTCCAACGTCCCCGATAACAGAGAATATCTTCCCAACAGGTTCCTGATATCTGGAAAACTCGAGGCGAACTCATCGGTGCTTCTAATCGATGACACCTTCACAAGAGGATCAAGGGTACAAGCGGCGGCTACAGCATTGAAAGATGCTGGCGCTAACAAGGTCGGCGTCGTGTGCATCGGGCGCCATTTTTCTCTGAAACAGGATGGTGGCTTCGGGACTGCAGCGAGGACCTACTACAAGAGGTCGCTTGAACTTGGTTGGGATTGGGAGCGCTGTTGTCTCTGTACGGAATAATCGAGAATTCCAGTAAAGATTGAACTCGTCGAATATCTCGTTCTGGAATTCTCTAACTTGGTCTCAAGTTGGCCTTGTTAATACGTATAGGCCCATTCATCACACTCGCTGACCAAGGTCTCCGTCTTGAAAACGTATAGAAGAGTTACGTAGTGAGTGAGTATCAACGTCTTAAGTAGCCCGCCCTGACCGGGCGTCGGGCGCATGGCGCCCGGCAGCCCGAAGGTCTTAACCGTTCGATCCGAAAAATCCACCTACGTCTCTCAACGTCCAGGTTTCACATACTTCCGAGTTGAAGCCCAATTGCTGTCTCCAAACGGCCTCTGTTTTTGGCTTCTTTAGTAGAGGACGAAGATCTCGCCCTCCTAAAGGAGCAGCAATGCGTTTACCAATTGGCACGGTGACAGCTCAGTTCATGTCGGACGGTCTACCTGAGCCGGTGTTGTATTTCGAGAAGCGCGGGCTCCGTGTCAATCACGGTTGAAATGACGACACGACGCGCCACAAGCCAAAATCATGACAACTGTCCGCTATTAGACATTCGAGCCACGGCAAACCCTCTGGGTTGTTCCGAGAGATTCGTTCGACGTCTCGTGCAAGAGCGTCGTATCCCATTTGTAAAACTGGGAGGAACTCGTGTTCGGTTTTTAGACACCGACCTTGACCTCTGGATTGACCGACAGCGAATCGAGGCCAGTCGATGATGAGAGATTCAACCCCATGGAATCGACACCAATCGTCATTGTCGAAATATTCAAAATCTCTCAAAATTCCAATACAACCGCGACCGTTGCGAGCGCTCAATGAAAGCTGAGGTCGCGTCATGTCAAGCCGGAGACACTTTGGAACAGTGCGCAAACGGCCGTCGGGTCGATGGCAAGCGATCTACTGGCACGAAGGCGGACTCCACTCCGCCGGAACTTTCACGGCCAAAGCCGACGCCCTCGCTCGATTGTCAACCATTGAGGCTGACTTTCGCCGTGGCGCGTGGATCGATCCATCTGCCGGGCAAATCACCCTCAAGCAATACGCAAACGAATGGATTGCGCGCCGACCTGTTCTTGCGGTTCGCACCCGTGAGCTCTACGAGGACTTACTCAGAATCCACATACTCCCCTCTTTGGGGCAAACGACGATCGCGGGTCTAACACCCTCGAAGGTTCGAGGCTGGAACGCGCAACTCACGGCGAAACATCCGAGTACTGCGTCAAAGGCATACCGTCTTCTCTCGACCATGATGCGAAACGCAGTGGACGATGACCTCATAATTAAGTCACCGTGCAAGGTCATCGGAGCTGGAACCGAGCACGCCGCGGAACGACCGATTGCCTCGGTCGCTGAAATAGCTGCACTCTCTGAAGCGATGCCAGCTCGTCTTCAACTACTTGTTGAACTCGCCTCGTGGTGTCAATTGAGAAGAGGAGAGATTCTGGGCTTAAAACGATGTGATATTGACTTGATGCACGCGACGATTCGAATAGAGCGGAGTAGGACGTTCAAGCGCGATGGAAGTTCACTGACGAAATCCCCAAAGACGTCATCTGGTAGACGGATCCTGTCAATTCCCTCGAACGTTTTGAAGACTTTCGAGGTTCACCTCAATGACTTCACAGCAAGCGATAAAGACGCTCTCCTTTTCACCTCAGAGTCCGGTACGCCACTTACGGCCACCAGTCTTCAACGAGCGTGGTCAAGAGCTCGCTCAAGCATTGGGCGTCCCGATCTACATTTGCACGACCTTCGACACACTGGCTTAACGCTCGCAGCAGCCACCGGCGCCACCACTGCTGAATTGATGCACCGCGCCGGACATGCATCAGCCAGTGCTTCCTTGCGGTATCAACACGCCACACAAGATCGTGATCATGTTTTGGCGAACGCGCTGGCCGAATTGGCGGAACGCAACGAAGCGTCCAAGTTACGCAGATCTAGTCCTGAGCGAGGCTCACAAATCTCTTGAGTTCGAAGTAACACGCAACCCCAAACATGGAGTCAAAGCTTCTCGGTTCCAGGAACCGCAACCTTTCGCCACGTGCGACCTTCGTCAGTCGTGCGCAAGAGCGTGGAGTTCGCGTTGTATTGGTTCTCGGTAAGCCAACCGTCGTTTGCGCTGACAAAGTCAACGAGACCTCCCGGGGGTGCGCCCTTGACGTAAGTACTGGTCCGCAGCACCGTTCCGCTCATAATGGCGAACCACGAAGTGCCGCCGTTGTTTGTCGCAAGAATCTCCTTGCCGTTTGTAAGGCGCCACTGCGAAGGCGAAAGGAGATCCACTGCCCACGGTTGACGCTTCCCGGGTGGATAGACGGGGTGAAACGACGCTCCGCCGTCGCTCGTCACGAACACCGCGGAGTAGCTACCCGCGACGTAGGGAATGGCCCCTTTTGAACCATTAAATACGGGGGCGCCCGAAAATCCCCCGCCACCTTTGGGAATTGGCGTTGGCTGTGCGACGTTTCGTGGGGCCCACGTCACGCCGCCATTGGTCGTCCCATAAATGTTCGCGCCAGTGCCACCGTTGCACCAGAAGAACACGAAGCCCTTCGCCGAGCTCTCGAATTGAACGCTCTTGTCGCAGCCAAAGGGAGTCGAACCAACGGGCACCGTAAGGTTTGACTCCATCGACTGGGCGACGTTCGTGAAGACGAGTCGCCAACTCTCTCCACCATTGTCCGTTCGATAAATCCTGTTTGCCTCAGAGCCCGCCGCAGCGGCAGTGACGGTGCACGTCCCTTCCGAAGCCGACACGAATTGAAGTGAACAGCCCCCCGCAGGGATTGCGCCGACTTTCGACCAGTGTTGCCCCGCGTCGCTCGTCGTCTCAAGAAGTTGAGGACCCACGTTGACACCTCCGTAGACAAGCCACGCGCGCGTCGGCGAGAGTGCGAAGAAACCGTTGATCCAGTGAGTGCCTCCGTCGACACGCAAGCTAGGCGGCGTGACGTTCGCCCAGGACCTCCCGGCGTTTGTCGTCAACTCGAGGTCTTGTCCGCCGCCCGTCAACGCCACCTCATTCGCAGTCCAGACCCACACCGTCTTTGGACCAAAGGGGTCGACCTGGTTCAGACTCTGCCCTCCGAGAACACTGAGGGCTGCGAGATTCGATGAACCACTGGGCGAACCGCTCTTCGGACTCGAGGTATTGGCGCGAAGAGGTGACGTCGGATGAGTCGTGCCACCGCTTCCTTGCCATATTGCGACCGCCGCAACGAGCACAATGAGTACTACAGCGACGTAACCATGACGACGCCGAAGCATCTTCTGGCGAGCCTCTTTGATCAGGAGTTCGGTCGGGTCTGGAAGCTCCTGACTCCTCGCCTCCCGGGCTGGTGCCAACGTCATTTCGTCTCCCTGGTCATCGTAAAGTGATGGTACTATGTTAGATAGTACTATGCAAATGCCGGAAGTCAGCAAGAACGAATCGATGCCTATCTACGAGCAGGTGGCCGCCGAGATTAGACGAGCGATCGCGGACGGTGAGGCGAAGCCGGGCGAACGCTTGCCGC
>Ga0208357_1000647_pt1 | contig 27353 bp, 27 predicted proteins | sample NGESurdeep092012_6_FD_184487 | JGI IMG/M metagenome (GOLD analysis project Ga0208357, IMG submission 184487) | Arctic peat soil microbial communities from Barrow, Alaska - NGEE Surface sample F52-2 deep-092012 (SPAdes) | ecosystem: Environmental > Terrestrial > Soil > Wetlands > Peat ...
TCATCCTCACTCAGCGTCAACTCGGCCTTCGGACGTCCCGTTCTTGGCATACCCCATTCTACAACTTAACCAGAGAATTTCAGGCGCAGGACACTAGCGTGTAGTCATGGCCGAATCAATTGCACCCAGCCCGCTCGACGCTCACCCGCTCGAAGCAGGCCCGTTTGACGCACGCCCGCTCGACGCACGCCCGCTCAAAGTCGTCGCCGTTTCCGGCAGTCTGCACGCGCCATCGAAGACGACGGCTCTGGTGCGAGAGATCATCGCGGCGTTCGGGCGCGAGTTGTCGATCGATGCCCACATCATCCAGGTGAATGACATCGGGCCGGAATTTGCGGGTGCGCTGCGCAGAGACCAGCTGCCGGCATCCGTCGAGGAGGAGCTACAGCGCATCGAGAGCGCTGACCTGCTCATCGTCGCGAGCCCGGTTTATCGTGCATCGTTCACCGGCCTGTTCAAGCACCTGTTCGATTTTGTCGGTCAGTATGCCCTCGTCGACACGCCTGTGCTGTTGGCTGCGACTGGTGGCAGCGACCGGCACGCGCTGATCATCGAGCACCAATTCCGGCCACTGTTCGGGTTCTTCCAGGCGCTCACGCTGCCGATCGGCGTGTACGCCAATGACTCGGAGTTCACCAATCACGCGGTCACGAGCCTTGACCTGCACGAGCGGATCGACCTGGCCGTCGCACGCGCCATCCCGCTCATCCGGGTGAATGTCGCGGAGGCCGAGTCCATCGAGCGCTCACTGTTGGGGCAGTGAACTGCAGTGCGGATGCGCAAGCGTGCCATCCGCGCCCGCGTCAAGCCTCGTGCCGAACATTACGCACCGTTTCGCCGCGTGAACGCCCGCACCTCTTGCGCTAGCGCGCGCCTGCCGCTGTCTTCTAACGTGCCTGCATGAGTTCACACCTGATCCTTGGCGCAATGTTCCGCGCGCTCGGCGCGTACCCGTCGGGATGGCGCTACCCGGGTGCACACAACAACCCTCTGAAAGATCCGCTCGTGTTGCGCAAGACGGCCAAGCTCGCCGAGGCCGCGAAGTTCGATTTCCTGTTTTTCGGCGATTGGCTCGCGACTGGAGCGGAGCTCGCCTACAGCGAGCCGCACCTTGTCGCGCACATCGATCCGCTGAGCGCCATCGGCTATCTGGCAGGCATCACTCGCTCGATCGGGCTCATTGCGACGGTCAACACGACCTACTCGGACCCGTACACCCTGGCGCGGCAGAGCGCATCCGTCGACCTGTTGAGCGGCGGGCGGGTCGGGTTGAACATCGTTCCGGGGGCAGATCCGCGGGCGGACGCGAACCACGGACGGGATGCGCGCGGGGTAGATGGGCACTTCGTTGATGGGCACGGGGCAAATAGGCACTGGGGAAAGGAGCACCGCTACGACCATGCAACCGAATTCGTGGATGCGCTGCGCCTGCTCTGGGACAGCTGGGAAGACGATGCATTCGTGAGCGACCGCGCGTCCGGAACGCTCATTGACCCGGCGCGCGTGCATCCCGCCGACTACACGGGTGAATACGTTTCGGCGGCCGGGCCGCTTAACGTGATCCGCCCGGTGCAGGGCCAGCTGCCGATCATGCACGCCGGCCGTTCGCCGCGCTCGCGGGAGCTCATGAGCGATGTCGCCGACCTCGCGCTCGTCGCGTTCACGTCACTGCCGGATGCGCTCGAGTTCACCTCGCAGTTGCGCCGGCAGGCGGCATCCGTCGGTCGCGACCCGACGACGCTGAAGATCATCACGCCGGTGCTGCCGATCGTCGCCGAAACGATCGAACAGGCGCAGGACATCTTCGACACGCTGTTGCAGCTTGTACCGCTGGAGGGGGATGCTGCGGCTGCGGCCGCGGGTGCGAGATCAGGGAGCTTTCCGGCGAATCGGTCACTGCGGGCGCTCGGCGCCGCCGTCGGTGTACCGCTGCGTGCGGCATCGCTTGACGTCGAATTGTCCACCAGCGCTGCCGCGCGCTTCAGCGAATACGGGCAGCAGTTGCTCGAATTCGTCGTGGTGAACACCGGGCGGATGCTCGGCGGCGAGCGACCGGTGACCTACCGGCACCTGCTCGCGGCGCACGTGGCACCGGCATCCTCGGTCATCGTCGGCGACGCGATGCAGGTTGTGGACCACTTCGACACCTGGTTCAGCTCAGGGGCGGCCGACGGGTTCAACGTGCTCAGTGCGTTTCTGGGCGGGCAATTCGCGGCCTTTACAAGCCTTGTTGTGCCGGAGCTGCGCCGTCGTGGTCTGTTCCGCGCGGAGTATGAGGGGTCGACGTTGCGTGAACACCTCGGGCTGTCACGGCCGCAGAACCTGCACATCTCCGCGCTCGAGGGTGCCGATGTGTGGGGCGCACGCCACGAGACTGCCTGACCTCGCTGCACTGCCTGAACGCGCTGCACCACCTGACCGCGCTGCACTGCCCGACGGCGCTACGATCGCCGGATGGACGGATTGCTGCCGGGCGGCAACATGAACGCAGTTGAGCGAGTTGGCGACACGGTGCGCCGAAACGCCGGCCCGTGGACGCCGACGGTGCACCGTTATCTCGAGCACATTGCTCGCAACGGCGTGACCTGGGCGCCGCATCCGCTCGCCATCGACGGCGATCGTGAGGTGCTCAGCTTCGTGGTCGGCGCCGTGCCCGTGTATCCGCTTCCAGGCTGGGTGTGGGCGGATGCTGTGCTGATCGACGGCGCGAGGCGGCTGCGTCAGCTGCATGAAGCATCCGTTGGGTTCGCGCTTGATGGCGCGATCTGGCAGTCGCCCGTGCACGAGCCGGTCGAGGTGATCTGTCACAACGATTTCGCGCCGCACAATCTCGCTTTCGCTCGCGGGACGATCGTCGGAGCGATCGACTTCGACATGTGCTCGCCCGGCCCGCGCATCTGGGACATCGCGTACTTCGCGACGCGGGCCGTGCCGCTTACCGCGTCGCCGGAGCCGGGCGCGCCGGACATGACGGATGCGCGTCGCCGCGTCCAGCTCATCCTGGATGCTTACTACGCGGTCGACGTTGTAGCGCCCGATGCAGCGGTGGCGGATGCCGCCGTGCTGGGTGCCGGCGCAGCGGCAACGTGGGAAGACGTGCTGAAAGTCGCCATTCAACGCTTGCAGTCGCTTGCCGAATTCTCGGTTGGCAAGGCCGCGGAACTGCGTAAGCCGGAATTGCGTGATCATGCTGCGGCATATGACATTGACGCGGCGTATCTGCTGTCACTGCGCCGCAGCATCGGGGACTCCGCGTAGGTTGCCGGGCGCTGGTCGCTGCATCGGCATCCTTGCGAAGTGGTGCGCGAGTTGCGGTCCGCCCGGCTGGCAAGAGCATTTTGTGCGCCAGAAACTGCGGATGTGGAACGCGGCATCCTGACCCGCCGCGCGGCGATGAGCCTACTCTGAGAGCATGACCAACCGACTTGCCGATGCGATCAGCCCCTACCTGCGTGCACACGCGGAAAATCCGGTCGATTGGTATCCGTGGGGGGAGGATGCGTTCGCCGAGGCGCGCCGCCGGGATGTGCCGATGTTCATTTCGATCGGCTACTCCACATGTCACTGGTGCCACGTGATGGCGCGTGAGAGCTTCAGCGATCCTGAGCTCGCCAGCGAGCTGAACGCGCGGTTCGTGGCAATCAAAGTCGACAGGGAGGAACATCCGGATGTCGATGCCGGCTACCTTGCAGCCGCCAGCGCTTTCTCGCAGAATCTCGGCTGGCCGCTGTCGATCTTCGCCACGCCGGAGGGCCGTGTGTTCTTCGCCGGCACGTATTTTCCGCCGCAGGCGCGGCGCGGCCAGTCGTCATTCCGGCAGGTGCTCGACGCGGTATTTGACGCCTGGACGAATCGCCGCGACGACGTACTGCAGACCGCAACTCTCGTGACGGATGCGCTCGCTTCTGCCACGCCTGCGGCCGCGAGCGAGCTTCCCGACGCTCACGCGCTGGACGCCGCCGCGGCCGGGTTGGTGTCTCACGAGGATCAGCTGTATGGCGGATTCGGTGCGGCACCGAAGTTCCCCATCGCACCGGCGCTCGGCTTTCTGATGCGGCAGCCAAGCGGTGAACCGGGCGCACTACGGGCGCTGGCGAAGATGGCTGCATCGCCCTTGCGCGACCCGATCGACGGCGGGTTCTTCCGCTACGCAACGCAGCGCGATTGGAGCGTTCCGCACTACGAACGGATGCTCTACGACAACGCGCAACTTCTGCGACTGTATGCGGATGCCGCTGCTGCGGGCGTTACGGTTGCCGCGGGCCAACCGACTGTGGGCGGGGCGAGCGCCGCTACACCGACGGCGGTGGCGGACGCGCCAGCTGAGCGCGATGCCAACGCATTTACAGGCGCTACAGTCGCCCCCGAACGTGCGGATGCTGACGCACCCGATTTCACGGCGGTCGCCGACGGCATCGCGCGATTCTTGCTGGACGTGCTGCGATTGCCGACCGGTGGTTTCGCTTCGGCGCAGGACTCCGAGAGCACCGTCGACGGTGAGCGCGTTGAAGGGGAGTATTACCTGCTCGATGCGGCCGTGCGATCGCATCAGACGCCGCCGGCGCTCGACGAGAAGGTGCTGACCGGTTGGAACGGCCTTGCGATCGGGGCACTGGCCCACGCCGGCACTCTGCTCGATCGGCCGAATTGGGTGCGCGCCGCACGCGAGACCGCGGACATGCTTCTGATCCGTCATCGCGGGCCAGAAGGCGCGCTGCTGCGGGCGTCGCTCGGTGAACGCGTGTCGGAGGCATCCGCAACGCTCGAGGACTACGGCATGCTCGCCGGCGGTCTGCTCGACCTCGCGCTCGCGACCGGTGAGAGCCGTTACGCCACGGCTGCACGCGACATCGTGGACTCGACGATGACGGCTGCTGCCGCCGTCTCCGCGGTTGTGCAGTTCGCCGATGCGGCTGCGCCCTTTGCCGCGCCTGGCGGCGCCGATCCGGTGCTCGTCGCCCGCGGCCTTGCAATCACCGTGGATCCGTCCGAGGGCGCATACCCGTCCGGACTCTCGGCCACCGCGTCTTCAGCCCACCGACTCTTTCTGTTGACAGGTCACCGACGCTATGCGGATGCCGCAGCCTCCGCCATGCGCATCGTCGCCGGGTCCGCACTCGCGTCGCCGTTGTCTTTCGGCGCTGCACTCGAGCTCATGTCGGGCCTCGCACACGACCCGATCCAGCTCGTCGTGGTGACGTCGGATGGCGGCGAACCCGCCGGAGCAGAACCGACCGGATCAGCAACGGCCGATGCAGCAACGGCCGATGCAGCGCCTCAACCTCGGTTGCACCGTGCGGACACGGCATCCGAAAAGCTCGCGGCCGTTGCTCGACGCAACACGTCGGCCGACGTGACGGCCGTCGTGACGGAGGAGCAGGCATCCGCGTTCGCGCACGCGGGGTTCGAACTGTTCGAGGGGCGCGCCGCCGTGGACGGGCACGCGACCGGCTACTATTGCCGCGACTTCGTGTGCCGACTGCCGACCACGGATGCCGGCGAACTCGTGACCTTGCTGGCCGGTTAGGTGCCGGCAGATTAGCGGCCGGCAGTCTAGGCGGCGCGATTCAGTTTGCCGAGCATGCCCCAGATCGTGGGCGTCAGGGCCGGATGGTCCAGAGCGATGCGGCGCAACAACTGGTATTCGAAATCGGAAGCACCACGGCCGCCCGCGGCCGGATGGTAGGCGCGGGCCCGCTGTTCGCCGAGTTCGTGCCATTCGATCGTCTCCGCCCGCAGGGCTAGAACGACCTGCTCGTCGACGGTTGGGAGTTCAGGCAGAAAGTCCCACGGGTCGTCGCCCAGACGCGCCCGATGTTCGATGGCAGCCTCGAGTTCATCGTGCGCCTCCTGGCGCAGCAACTCAACGCTGATGGGAAATCGCGACCTCACCTCGGCCCCTCACCGGGCACCAACTCTGGTGCTCGAGATTCAGAATACGTGGAATGTGCAACCATCGCGAGTTGAGGCATCGTCGTCTGCCTCACAGCGAAATCGACCGGCCGGGGTCCGTAGAATGAGGGTTGCGCCTTCGTGTTCCACCGCTCGCTTCGCGACCGGGTCTGGAGAGCCCCGGATGCACGAAGCGAGCCGGAATGATGCGACAAGGGGCGACATGGCGGGTCACGATGTGATGTTGGATGGTGCAGCTCAGACTGAGCCGGTGCTGGTGACCTCCGGGTATCGGTCGGTACGTTTTCTGCGTGACGACATCGTGGTGCGCCACGGCGAGTACACACTTCTGAACGGTCACCTGACCCCGCATCAGTCAATGGTCGAGGATCTGTTGGCGGTGCGCAAAGCTCTGGATGCCGCCGGCATTGAATTCCTGCTCGTTCGAGGCGATCATGACCGGCCGGTGATCGCGGTCGAACGTCGTCGGCGCAAAGAGCTGGCGGCAGCGCTCGCCGCCGCATTCCGCGATGAGCCCTTCTACTCGGCGACACAGGACTCGGCGAGGAACGACTCAGCGAGACAGGACTCGTCGAAGCCGGATCGCGAGGCGGGGGCCTCCGTATTGCTGGCGGATGGTTCGCTGTCGAGCAAGCACAAGGCATCCGTCTTCAGGTTGTACCGGCCGCGGATCGAACCCCTCGGCCGCCTGCGTTACGGCCCGGAAACCGCTGTTCAACTCGAACTGTGGCGCTTCGGTGAGGAAGAGATCGTCGCGCCGCGACCGAACGCCCTGATGCGCACGCGCCTGCCGCGGTCGGAAGCCGTTGAGGACACTGTGACGCTGTACGGGCGCAGTTGGCCGACGCTGCGCAGCATGTTCACGCCGCTTGCGGGGGATGTGAACTTCGACATCGATCTCGTGTTCTCGTGGGTCGACGGGTCGTCGCTCGACTTTCAGCGCGAGCGCGCCGCTCGCATGCAAAGTTACGTGGTCGGCGACGGCGACGATTCGGATGCCCGCTTTCGACAGATCGACGAACTGAAATATGCGCTGCGCAGCGTGCACATGTTCGCGCCGTGGGTGCGTCGCATTTTCATCGCGACGGATTCTCCGCGACCGGAGTGGCTGGCGGAGCATCCGCGGGTCACGATCGTGCGCAGCGACGAGTTCTTCACGGACCCGAGCGTGCTGCCAACGCACAACTCGCACGCCGTGGAGAGCCAGTTGCACCACATTGCGGGTCTCGCGGAACACTTCTTGTATTCGAATGACGACATGTTCTTCGGGCGCCTGGTTGGGCCCGAACTATTCTTCTCCCCTGGGGGCATCACAAAGTTCGTTGAAGGGCCGACCCGCATCGGCCTGGGTGAGAGCGACCCGAGCCGCAGCGGGTTCGAGAACGCGGCGCGTGTCAACCGGCGCTTGCTGCAGGAACGCTTCGGTCGCGTGACGACACGCCACCTGGAGCATTGCGCCGTGCCGTTGCGGCGCAGCGTCATGGCCGAACTCGAGACCGAATTCGCGGACGAGTTCGCGCAGACGGCCGGTCATGCGTTTCGTTCGGCGACCGATATCTCGGTGACGAACTCGTTCTATCACTATTACGCACTGATGACCGGGCGCGCGGTCGTGCAAACGCAGGCGCGCGTCGGCTACATCGAAACGACGCTGCGGATGGCGCTGCGCCAGATGGACAAGCTGCTGAAGCGCCGCGATCACGACATGTTCTGCTTGAACGACGGCAGCAAACCGGAACTATCGGTCGAGGAACGCACTCGTGCTGTCACCGACTTTCTGGAGCGTTACTTTCCGATTCCCGCCCCCTGGGAGCGCGCGGTCGTAGCGGCGCCGCATCCGTTGGTCGCTCCCTGAGCGAAGCCGAGTGTCACGAGCGACACCGACAGTGTCCGTTTCGGACGAGAGGTTCAGGCGCACCGGACGCGCTGGTCCGAAACGGGCACTCTCGCGGGGCGGCCGGTGCATTGGCATCCGCCGGACGGCCCGAGTAGATTGGCGCATGGGCGGCGACAACGGGGGTGGCGAATGCTTGAGCTCTCAGAAGACCGGCAGGCGATCGTGCAGATGGTGCGCGGGTTCGCGGCAGAATATTTGGCACCGAATGCGGCCGAATGGGATGAGACCCACTATTTTCCCGTCGAGGTGCTCCGGGAAGCCGGTGCGCTCGGCATGGGGGCCATCTATTCGCGCGAGGAGTTCGGCGGGGCCGGTCTCGGCAAGGCCGACGGTGTGCTGATCTTCGAGGAGCTGGCGAAGGGCGACCCGACGATCGCGGCCTACGTGTCGATCCACAACATGTCCGCCTGGATGATCGACACCTTCGCCACCGACGAGGTTCGAGCCCAATGGCTTCCCAGCATGTCGACCATGGAGTCGCTCGGCAGCTACTGCCTGACTGAACCGGGTGCGGGATCCGATGCTGCAGCCCTGCGCACGAAGGCCGAGCGCAGCGGCGACGACTACATCCTCAACGGGGTCAAGCAGTTCATCTCTGGTGCCGGCGCCTCGGCCGTCTACGTCGTGATGGCCCGAACGGCGGAGCTCGGCAGTCGCGGGATCACGGCCTTCGCGGTGCCGGCCGACGCGCCCGGGCTGTCATTCGGCCCGCTGGAGAAGAAGATGGGCTGGCATGCCCAGCCGACCCGCCAGGTGTTCTTCGAGGATGTGCGTGTTCCGGCCGGATCGCGACTCTCCGAGGAAGGCACCGGCTTCGAGATCGCGATGCAGAGTCTGGACGGCGGGCGCATCGGCATCGGGGCGTGTTCGGTCGGAGGCGGGCAGGCCGCGCTCGACAAGGCCGTCGCCTACCTCACAGACCGAGAGGCCTTCGGCCGGCCTCTGATCGAGAACGAGGCGTTGCTTTTCCGGCTCGCCGATATGGACACCGAACTCGAAAGTGCGCGCACGCTGCTCTGGCGCGCCGCGGAGGCACTCGATGCGGGCGCCGATGACGCGGTGCGGTTGTGCGCCATGGCGAAGCGAGTGGCGACGGACGCCGGTTTCAACGTCGCGAATATGGCACTTCAGTTGCATGGCGGCTACGGCTACCTCACCGAGTACGGCCTGGAGCGCATCGTGCGTGACCTGCGGGTTCATCAGATCCTCGAAGGCACAAATGAGATCATGCGGCTGATCATCGGGCGTGCTCTTGTGCGCGCACGGCGGTAGCGTGGCAAGCAGACGGCAGACAGCAGCCGACAACAGGCAGCTGGTGGCGGCGGGCGGCAGCAGATGGCAAGCAGACGGCAAAGGAGCTGATCGACGTGGCGATCACTGAGAACACAGAACGCCTTCGGGCTGCTCGCGATCGGCTCGTGGCGCTGCGGGAGGATTACACCACCGCGATCGCCGAATTCGACTGGCCCGCGATCGGCCCGACATTCAACTGGGCGACCGAGTGGTTCGACGCCATCGCCGACGGCAACGACCGGCCTGCCTTGTGGATCGTGGAAGACGATGGCAGCGAGCAAATCGTGAGTTTCGCCGAACTGTCTCGCCGGTCCGACCAGCTTGCAGGATGGCTGGCAGGTCGGGGAGTCGCATCCGGTGACCGCGTCATGGTCATGCTCGGCAATCAGGTTGAGCTGTGGGAGAGCGCACTGGCGATCGCCAAGCTCGGCGCCGTCATCGTTCCGACGGCCACCGTGCTCGGCCCCGGCGACCTGACGGACCGGATCGTGCGCGGGCGCATCCGTCATGTGATCGCCAACCAATCGGATGCTTTCAAATTCGACACCGTGCCCGGCGACTACACGCGGGTCAGCATCGGCGGTGCCACGCCAGGCTGGAGCGATTACTCCGATTCCTACACCGACTTCCACAACAGCGCGCAGCAGTCCTTCACGCCCGCGTCGCCCGCTGTCGATGATCCGCTGCTGGTGTATTTCACCTCGGGAACCACCAACAAACCCAAGATGGTCGAGCATTCACAGTTGTCGTATCCGGTCGGCCATCTCACGACGGTGTACTGGCTCGGCTTGCGCCCCGGCGACGTGCACCTGGCCATCAGTTCGCCGGGCTGGGCCAAGCACGCGTGGAGCCTGTATTTCGCGCCGTGGCTGGCGGAAGCGACCGTGTTCGTCTTCAACTCCGCCCGATTCGACCCGGCGCGTCTGCTCGCACAAATGGATCGTGTCGGCGTCACAACATTCTGTGCGCCGCCGACCGTGTGGCGGATGCTGATCCAAGCGGATGCCGCAACCCGGCCCCGCGCTCTGCGCGAGGTGCTCTCGGCGGGAGAGCCGCTCAACCCTGAGGTGATCGCCCAGATCCGGCACTGGTGGGACCTGACGATTCGTGATGGCTTCGGTCAGACGGAGACCACGGCATCCATCGCGAACACCCCGGGGGCCGTGCTCAAGCCGGGCGCGATGGGCCGACCGTTGCCCGGCGTGCCGGTCGTGCTTGTCGATCCGATCACCGGCGAGGTCGGCGACGAAGGCGAGATCTGCCTTGACCTGGCGAGGCGCCCGCTGACCCTGATGACCGGCTACGTGGACGACCCTGAGCGCAACGCCGAGGTGATGCGCGGCGGCTTCTACCACACCGGTGACGTCGCCTCGCGGGATCAGGACGGCCAGATCACCTATATCGGCCGCACCGACGATGTGTTCAAATCCTCAGACTTCAAGGTCTCCCCGTTCGAAGTGGAGAGCATCCTGCTCGAGCACCCTGCCGTCGCAGAGGCGGCCGTCGTTCCGGCTCCTCACGAGACCCGCCTGACTGTTCCGAAGGCGTATGTTGTGCTCGCCGCGGGCTGGGAGCCCGACGCCGAAACCGCGCGCGTGCTCTTCGAACACGCCAGAACCACGATGGCCCCGTATATGCGGGTGCGCCGACTCGAGTTCGCCGAGCTGCCCAAAACGATCTCCGGAAAGATCCGGCGGGTCGAGTTGCGCGCGCAGGAAGAGGAGCGCTACGCCGCGCGCGGGTCTGGCTCCGGCGCCGGCGTGGAAACGGTTGACGAGTGGCGTGAGGAACAATTCCCCGAAGCAACCAGGCCGGAATGAGGTTCGCGCAGCGATGACGATCCCGGATGAAACACCTGCTCAGGACGTCTGGTTCACGCGGAAAGGTCGCCTCGGAATTATCGTCCTCAATCGCCCACAGGCGATCAACGCGCTGACACACGGCATGATCGTCGACATCCAACGCGTGCTCGACGAGTGGCGCGACGACTCGCATGTTCGGGCCGTGTTGCTCACCGGCGCGGGTGATCGCGGGCTCTGCGCCGGTGGCGACATTGTGTCGCTCTACCGCGACGCAGTGCGTGGAGACGATCGGAACGCTGCCCGATTCTGGGCGGACGAGTATCGCCTCAACGCGAGTATCGCCCGGTACCCGAAGCCCTACATCGCCATCATGGACGGCCTGGTCCTCGGCGGCGGCATCGGCCTCTCCGCGCACGGCTCGCACCGCATCGTCACCGAACATTCGACGCTCGGGATGCCCGAAGCAGGCATCGGCTTCGTGCCCGACGTCGGTGGCACGTGGCTGTTGTCGCGCGCCCCGGGCGAACTGGGCACCTTCCTCGCACTGAGAGCGGGCACGGTGCACGCCGACGACGCGATCGCCCTGGGCCTTGCGGACAGTCTCGTTGAACAGGAGCGCGTTCCCGAGCTGGTCGACGCTCTGCAGACCACGGACGCAACGGCTGCAATTGCTGCGGTTGCGTCGACACCGGGGCCGGGGGCACTGACCGGTGAGCGCGGCTGGATCGACGCGGCGTTCGCGGGCGACAGCGTCGGCGGCATCCTGCAGCGACTGCGGTCGTCGCCCGCCGGTTCGGTGACGGATGCTACGGCGGCTGCGGATGCTGCGGATCGTATCGCCTCGAAATCGCCGACCGCGCTCGCTGTCACCCTGGAGGCGCTCCGACGCGCTCGGCGGCTCGAAAGTCTCGAGGCGGCGCTTGATCAGGAGTACCGGGTGTCGCTGCGGGCATTTGCGGCGCACGACTTCGCCGAGGGCGTGCGTGCGCAGGTCATCGACAAGGATCGCGCCCCGCGCTGGGACCCGACCGTCATACCGGCCGGAACGGATGCGACGGTCACCGCCTTCTTCGAGTCGCTCGGCGAGCGCGAACTCGGCCTCGAAGACGCACAACGAGCCCGCGAGGCGCACGGAGAGGAATGAACTGAGCATGAATACCACAAATGCAGGTACGAAGGCGACGATCGCCTTTCTCGGACTCGGCCACATGGGTGAGCCGATGGCCGTCAATCTGACGCGTGTTGGTTACCGTGTCGTGGGCTTCGACGTGTCGCCCACCGCGATGGAGTCCGCGCGGCAGGGCGGGTTCCCGCTGGCGTCGACGGCAGCCGAAGCGGTGCGCGGGGCCGACGTCGTCATCACGATGTTCCCGGCGGGCAGGCACGTGCTCGAGGCATATCAGGGCGCGGCGGGGGAGCCGGGACTCCTCGAACTCGCCGCACCCGGCACACTGTTCATCGAGTCGTCGACCATTGCGGTGGACGACGCGACGCGCGCACATGACCTCGCCGTGGCGGCCGGTCATCGCAACATCGATGCGCCGGTCTCTGGCGGTGTCGGCGGTGCGACCGCAGCGACCTTGGCGTTCATGGTGGGCGCGCGCGATGAAGACTTCGCGGCGGCACAACCGATTCTTGCCGCGATGGGCAAACGCATCGTGCACTGCGGCGGTCCGGGGCTCGGCCAGGCGGCCAAGATCTGCAACAACCTGATCCTGGGCATTTCCATGATCGCCGTGAGCGAGGCATTCATTCTGGGCGAGCGGCTCGGCCTCACCCACGAGGCGCTCTCTTCGACGTCGCCTCTAACGCGTCCGGGCAATGCTGGGCGTTGACGACGAACTGCCCGGTGCCAGGACCGGTGCCGACGAGCCCCGCGAACCACGACTATCAGCCCGGATTCGCCGGCGCACTCATGGCCAAGGACCTCGGGCTCGCCGCACGCGCGATCGAGACGACCGGTGTCGACGCGCAACTCGGCACTGTGGCGAGCGCAATGTACGAGCGCTTTGCCGCGGGAGATGGGGCAGCGCTCGATTTCTCGGGAATCATCAACGACATCCGCACGCAAAGCGGGGAAAGTGAGGAACGGTGAGCAACCACGAGAGCTCCGCAACTGAGAAAGCCGATTACCAGAGCGCCGAGTACGAGAGCATCCTGGTCACGCGCCGCGGCAGAGTCGGAGTCATCACGCTCAACCGCCCCGGAGCGCTGAACGCGCTCAACGCGGGGCTCCGGCGCGAGATCATCGAGGTCGCGCTCGCGATGGACGCCGACGAGGGGATCGGCGCGATCGTGCTCACGGGCTCCGAGCGGGCCTTCGCGGCAGGCGCCGACATCACCGAGCTCGCGGGTAAGACCCACCGGGAGCTCACCATGAGTGGAATCTTCAACGTATGGGACGCGTTCGCAGCGATCCGCACCCCGAAGATCGCGGCCGTTGCTGGTTATGCGCTCGGCGGTGGCTGCGAAGTCGCGATGATGTGCGACATCGTCATCGCCGCCGACACCGCACGCTTCGGCCAGCCGGAGGTGAAGATCGGCCTCATACCCGGGATGGGCGGCACGCAGCGACTCACGCGCGCTGTCGGCAAGGCGAAGGCGATGGATCTCATCCTTACCGGACGCACGATGGATGCCGACGAGGCGGAGCGGATTGGCTTAGTTTCGCGCGTGGTTACCGCAGACAGATTGCTGGACGAAGCGCTCGAGATCGCGGCGGACATCGCGGCGCTTTCCTTGCCGGTGGTGTACGCGGCCAAAGAAGCAGTATCGGTCGCGTTCGAATCGACGCTCGCGGAGGGCGTACGCTTCGAACGCCAAACCTTCAACGGCTTGTTCGACCTCGACGATCGGCGTGAGGGCATGCAAGCGTTCATCGAGAAGCGCCCGCCACACTTCACCAACGGCTGAAGGGCGGCCGACGGGCCGCCCCATTTCCGTTCCCTGAGCGAAGCCGACGGGCGGCCCTGTACCACGTCTTCGTGCGGTAGTTCAGGCTGGCGCTTCGACTACAGCGCGGTTCCTGAGCTTGTCGAAGGGCAGCGACCGAGCGAAAGCGGCGCTACGTCAGCACCGGGATCGGCATCGTGTAAGGCGGCTCCGGATGCACCGGCGCGTTGATCCGATCAACGACCCGGATGCCGGACTCCCGCAACCTGCGCTCGCTCTCGGCAGCATCGACGTACTCGAGCGCCGTGTGCGCGCCGAGCGGCACAACCGAGTGCAGCACCGTGCCGGGGTAGACGTGCACCAGGTTGAACGCGCGGGCACCATCGCGGCCGCGCGTGCCGCCGACGGGCACGTTCAGATCTTGCGTGTAACAGGTGGCTGACGCCACGGACACCGGGATTCCGGCAAACAGCGCGCTGGACGAGTAGTGAAGGTGTCCGGCCAGGATGCTGCGGACATCCGTTCCCTCGAGCACTTCGGCGAGCCCGGCCTGGTCGCGCAACTCGACGCTGACGGCCAGTTCGAGCACGCTCGGCACGGGCGGATGATGCATCGCCAGAATCGTACCGTGCGGCGCGGACGACGCGAGCTCTTCGGCCAGCCAGTCGAGCTGGTCGCCGGTGATTTCTCCGTGATGCTCCCCTGGGACGGTCGTGTCGAGCGTGATCACGCGCAGCCCGTTGATGTCGTAAACCCGGTCGACCGGCCGCATGGTCGGCACCTCGTCGAACAATCCGGCCCGGAACGCGGCGCGATCGTCGTGGTTGCCCATGACCCAGATCAGTTCGGCGCCGAGCCGGGTCGCGGCTGGCTCGACGATGTCGCGGAGGCGTCGATAGGCATCCGGTTCGCCTTTGTCAGCGAGGTCGCCCGTGAAGATGATCGCCTCAGGTCGGCCGCGCGACGCCTCGAGCTCATCGAACAGTGCCTGCAGGTGCTGTGTGCTGTCGACTGTGTCGTAGAGTCGACCACCGTTCGCGAGCAGGTGCGTGTCGCTGATGTGCAAAAGGAAGTGATCCGGCCTCGGGTACTCGGCCGTGCGGATGGTCACAACTGGTCCATTCGGGTAACGCACGTGCTCGGCGGCGCACGCACTCGCAACACTCATTCGATCAGACGAAACCGAACGCGAGGTGAACGCCACGCGGCACCCGCGGTTTCGGATGTTGCGCCGGCCTCGCTATGCACCCCGCATCACGCTGGCCCGGACTTTGGGCGCAAGACCGGACGTGCAACCGGTTGCGGCTCCGGGCTAGCGTTGAAAGTCCGGGTCGACGCAACGCCTCCTGCTGCGGCAGGACTCCGCCGCTATGCGCCGTTTGCGGCAGGCACCCGCTCGGCCTCGACCGGCGGCCCGGGCGGCGTGCCGTCGCCGAACGGACGGCCGCCCAGAGCGGCGCGACCGTGCGGGGTGAGCCAGCCAGCGACATCCGGACCGAGAGGCACGATCCGCGTCGGATTGATGTCCGTGTGCACCATGTAGTAATGCTGTTTGATCTGCACGAAGTCGATCGTGTCGCCGAAGCCGGGCGTCTGGAACAGGTCGCGTGCGTAGGCCCACAGTGCTGGCATCTCGATGAGCTTGTTGCGGTTGCATTTGAAGTGCCCGTGATAGACCGCGTCGAATCGGGCAAGCGTGGTGAATAGGCGGATGTCCGCCTCGGTGATCGTATCTCCGACGAGGTAGCGCTGGTGCGTCAGGCGCTCCTCAAGCCAGTCGAGTCGGTCGAACAGTCGTATATACGCGCGTTCGTATGCTTCTTGGGAACCGGCGAATCCAGCGCGATACACGCCGTTGTTCACGTCGCGGAAGACCACGTCATTGACGGCGTCGATCTCGTCGCGCAGCGCATCCGGGTACAGATCAGGAGCGCCCGGCCGATGGAAGGCGGTCCATTCGGTTTCGAAGTCGATGGTGATCTGAGGGTAGTTGTTGGTCACGACCTTGCCGCTCGGAACATCTACGATTGCCGGCACGGTGATGCCGCGCGGGTAGTTGGGAAACCGCGCAAAGAAGGCCTGCTGCAAGCGTTCAATGCCGAGCACGGGGTCGAGCCCGCCCGGATCGAGGTCGAAGGTCCAGCTGCGTTGGTCGTGGGTGGGTCCGGGCATCCCGAGTGAGATCGCGCCTTCGAGGCCGAGCAGGCGGCGTGCGATCACCGTGCGATTGGCCCACGGACAAGCGCGTGCGGCGACGAGGCGATAGCGACCGGCCTCGACAGGCCAGCCGTCGCGCCCGTCCCGGGTGATGCGGTCTTCGATGTAGTTCGTGTCGCGCGTGAATTCGTGGCCGGGTTCGACGTACGAAGCGGTTGTGGTGTCGTCTGCGCTCATGACTCCAGCGTAAGTCTCCAGGCGAGCGGATGCGTCGGCGCCGGTTATCCACAGGCGCCGGCATCCGCGACTTATCCACAGATTCGGATGCCGGCCGCTCCGGCCGTCTCTCGGCACGGCAGCATCGATGGCATGACGATGATTTCAGCCGCAGAGGCGGCACAAAAACCTATCCTGACTGGCGCCGACATCGAACAGCGCGTTAAGGCTCTCATCGGGTCGGCCTGCCGGCGTTCGCTTTGGCTGCTGTTCACGGACAGGGACGATATTCAACTGAAAGTGCTGATTCCGATCGAGGACTATCCGACTGGTCCGTGCGTCGGCGATGCCGAGTCATTGGCTGCGATGATGAAACAGCTGATGGGCGATCTGGATGCCGCGCATGTGATCCTGATCTGGGAGCGTCGCGGGAGCGAGCGCTTTACGCCATCCGACCGCGCCTGGGCCCGTGCGATGCACGACGCATGCTCTGATAGTGCGGTCTCGGTGCGGGCGCAACTGATCAGTCATCGATCCGGCGTTCGGTCGTTTTCGCCGGACGACTATGTGTAGTCGGCGTTGCGCGCCGGGTTAGTTGATGTCGAATTCGTTGCCCTCCGGGTCGCGCATGGCGACGGCATAGTGGTCGATGCCTTTCTCACTCCAGACCCGCAACTTGGTCGCACCCAGAACGACCAGCTGGTTTGCCTCAGCATCGACTCGCTCGCGCCTCGTCTCGATCGGCACCTTTCGCCCACCGCTCGCGTGGATGTCGATGTGCAGTCGGTTCTTGATCGTCTTGCGTTCGGGGACGATGAAGAACTGGATTCGCGGGCCCCCGGCATCCGAATCGGCGATGATGTCCGCGCCGATATGGAGTTCGTCCTCGGGCACTCCGACGTCGCGCCAATAGTCGTCCCAGGTGTCCAAGCCAGCGGGCGGGGGAGCGAATCAGCGTTGAAATGCACGCACGGCTACGATGTGCTACAAGTGAGCTACAGTTGGAGGATGGTCCGGGTGTCGGCACGCGAATTGCGCAATCACACGGCAGATATATTGCGCACCGTCGAATCAGGGGAGCGGGTGATCATCACGTCCTATGGCGTTCCCACAGCCGAAGTGGTGCCCCTGAGCGCGAGCAAGCGCGCAAGCATCCGTCGCGCTGATTTGCTGCGGATTCTGTTGGCTCCGGCAGATGCCGCGCTTCGCGACGATCTTGCCACCCTCGCTGGAGACACGACCGACGATCTCGGCCCGATCCGATGAAGCCGCGTTCCACAACGCAAGCGCTCCTCGACACCAGTGTGTTCATCGCTTCCGCGAGTGGACGTCCGCTGGATTCATCCGCCTTGCCCGACGAGTCGTTCATCTCCGTCATTACGCTGGCCGAGCTGCGTGCAGGCGTGCATGCGGCGCCGGATACCGCGACGCGGGCCGTGCGACTCAAGACGCTCGAGGCGATCGCCGATGTCGATGCGCTGCCCGTGAATGAAGACGCGGCGGGGCACTGGGCGATGTTGCGGTTTCGGCTGCACGAGGCGGGGCGTCGGGTCAATGTCAATGACCTGTGGATCGCGTCCGTTGCGCTTGCGCACGGGCTCGCTGTGGTGACGCAGGATCGTGGCTTCGACGCACTGGCCGATCTTGGCGGCCCCGAGATAGTTCAGGTTTGATAGTTCAGGTTTGATAGTTCGGGTCAGATCATTCTGGCGTGAATGCGCTCTAATCGTGCCGCTTTGCCTGAATCGGTAACCGCGGCCGCCATGTCGGCGGGTGCGGATACGCTCGACAACACACGCGATGGAAGGACACCGATGTTTCTGCTCGATGGCACCGTGGTCACGAGCGCCAGCGACCTGACCGCGGCATCGAACTGCGAGTTCGCGTTCCTGCGCACTCTGGATGCGAAGCTCGGCCGGATCGATCGACTGCAAACCGTTCCGGATGCGATGTACGAGCGCACCTCTCGACTCGGTGACGAGCACGAACACCGTGTGCTCGAACGCTACCGCGAGCAATTTAGCGCAGGGACCGTCGAGATTCCTCGACCAGAGCGGATGTCCCGCGCGGCGCTTGAGGAGGTCGCCGGTGAGACCGATCGCGCGTTTGCCGACGGCGCGAGCGTCGTCTTCCAAGCCACGTTCTTCGACGACGGCAGTGGCGCTGCTGCGGACAACGCTGCTGCCACCGGCGCGATCGCCTTCATCGGCTTCGCCGACTTCATTGTGCGACAGCCGGATGGCAGCTATCTCGTGCAAGACACGAAATTGGCTCGTCACGCCCGGGTGACGGCGCTGCTGCAACTTGCCGCGTACGCCGAACAGCTCGAGCGCATCGGGGTGCGACCGTCGCCGACCGTGCAGCTGCTGCTCGGCGACGGATCGATCAGCGAGCACCGGCTCACCGACATCACGCCTGTGTTCCACAAACGCCGCGCCAGGCTGCACCGGATCATCGCCGAACGACTGGCCGACCCGAACAACGCCGCCCTCGAGTGGGGCGACCCGCGCTACAGCGTGTGCGGTCACTGCGACGCGTGCGAGGCCGAGATCCAGCGCACGCGTGACGTGCTTCTCGTCGCTGGAATGCGCGTGACGCAGCGAGCGTTGCTGGGTGCCGCGGGCATCCGCACGGTCGATGAGCTGGCGACGTCGACTGGCCCAGTCGATGACATCGCGGATAAGACGCTCGCCGGGTTGCGCGCGCAAGCAGCGCTGCAGACGCGCGCGATTCCGGATGCCGCGCCCCCGCTCGACGTCCACAACCCGGCGGCGCTCGCGGCGTTGCCGCGCCCCGATCCGGGCGATATCTTCTTCGACTTCGAGGGTGATCCGCTGTACACCGAGGGCGAGATTAGCGCGACCGCCGTCGGTGCGGCAAGCGGCTCCGCCGCCGGTGCGGGCAGCGGTGCCACCGCAGGTGCGCCGACCCGCTGGGGACTCGACTACCTTTTCGGGCTCGTGGAGACGGATGAAAGCTTCCGCGCGTTCTGGGCGCACGATTTCGCACAGGAGAAGGCCGCGCTGCGTGGGTTTCTCGACTACCTCGGGGAGCGGCGGCGACAGCATCCGGGAATGCATGTGTACCACTACGCGGCATACGAACGCACCCACCTGCTCAGCCTCGCGGCGCGACACGGAATCGGCGAGGACGAAGTCGACGGCTTGCTGCGGGACAACGTGCTCGTCGACCTGTATCCACTCGTGCGCAATGCGTTCAGGGTCGGTTCGCGCTCCTATTCGATTAAGAAGCTCGAACCGCTCTACATGGGCGCTGAGCTGCGAGAAGGCGAGGTGACCAACGCCGCAGACTCGATCACGGAATACGCCCAGGCACGTGAGCTCGACGCTGTCGGCGACACCGAGGCAGGGCAGCGGATGCTCGACTCCATCGCCGACTACAACCGTTACGACTGCGTCTCCACGCTGCGCTTACGCGACTGGATGCTGCAACACGCGGCCGAGCGCGGCATCCGCGTCGGAGAGGGCCGGTCAAGCGAACCCGCCGACGACCTCGAGCCGTCACCGCTGCGCGACGGGCTGCTGGCGATTGCTGAGGGCGCCGCCGTCGGCGCTCGCACCGCCGATCAGACCGCGGCGGCGTTCGCAGCGGCGGCCATCGATTATCACCGCCGCGAGCAGAAGAGCTTCTGGTGGGCACACTACGCGCGGCTGATCGACCCGATCGAGGAGTGGGAAGAAACCCGTGACGTGTTCGTCGTCGAGCACGCGGCGGTCGAGCGTGACTGGTTCCGTGAGGGTCGGCAACGGCGCGATCGCCGGCACCTGCGTCTGCGAGGCCGGTTGGCGCCGGGAAGCAACATTCAGCCGGCGGATCAGGCCGGGCCGTTCCTGTTGTACGAGTATCCGGGCCCGTTCACGGTGCCCGGTGCCGAGCCAGGCGCCCGAACCGCGCGTGAAGTGAAGGTGCTCGAGGCCGGAGATGATGGCAGCTTCCTTGTCGAGGAGCTCCAGCCGCAAGATGTCGAACCATATGATGTGCTGCCCAGCGCGCTGACTCCCGCGAAACCGCCGCCAGCCGGAGCCCAAAAGCCGGCGATCGACGAGTGGGCACAGGCGATTATCGACGAACAACCGGGCTGGCCCGCCGACCCGATGACGGACATTCTGAGACGGGTGCCGCCGCGGACCCGTTCCGGTGCTCTGGCGGCGGCGAATTCCGACGGTCGGATCGATGCCGTGATTGCTACCGCGCTCGACCTGGATCATTCGTATCTTGCCGTACAGGGCCCGCCCGGCACCGGCAAAACCTACCTCGGTGCTCACGTGATCGCCGCGCTCGTCAATGATCACGGTTGGAAGGTCGGTGTCGTCGCACAGTCTCATCGCGTCGTCGAGAACTTGCTCGCTGCGGTGGTGACCGCGGGGCTCGATCCGCGGCTGGTCGGCAAGGTGCCGCAGCGCGGTTCGGCAGACGCATCCGGCTCGTCCGCTCCCGCATTCACAGCGCTCCCGCAGAACGGTCAACTGCTCTTCGCCCTCGACAATGCCACGACGGGGTTCGTCGTCGGTGGCACAGCGTGGGACTTCAGCAATCCTGCCCGAGTCGAAAGGCGCAGCCTCGACCTGCTCGTCGTTGACGAGGCCGGCCAGTTCTCGCTGGCCTCGACGATCGCCGCGAGTGTCAGCGCACACAACCTGCTTCTGCTGGGTGACCCGCAGCAGTTGCCGCAGGTCAGTCAGGGTACCCACCCCGAGCCGATCGACCAGTCGGCACTCGGCTGGGTGAGCGCGGGTCACGATGTCCTGCCGCCCAACCTCGGCTACTTTCTCGCCGAATCCCGGCGGATGCATCCAGCTCTGACCGCGCACGTCTCACGGCTGTCGTATGAGGGCCGGTTAGGCGCGCATCCGGTTGCATCGACGCGCGAGCTGGCGGGTGTCGCGCCTGGACTGCGTGTGATTCCGGTCGAGCACGCAGGCAACGCGACCTCGTCGCCTGAGGAGGCGCAGGTCGTCGTCGAAATCGTGCGGTCGGTACTCGCCTCGAGCTGGAGCGACCCGGCTGCAGGCCGCTCGAAAGAACCACTGGGGCAAGCCGACCTGATCGTCGTGACGCCCTACAACGCGCAACTCTGGTGTGTGCGAGATGCGCTGGCGGCGGCTGGTTTCCACGACATCCGCGTCGGCACGGTCGATAAATTCCAGGGCCAGGAGGCGGTCGTCGCCATTGTGACGCTGGCTGCGTCCTCGGCAATGGATGTTCCGCGCGGCCTGCCGTTCTTGATCATGAAGAACCGACTGAACGTCGCCATCTCGCGTGCCCAGTGGGCCGCCTATCTCGTCTACTCGCCGCAGCTGACCGAGGCCTTGCCCATCACTCCGGATGCTGTCGCCGAACTCAGCGCGTTCCTCACCCTGGTCGAAAGCTGACAATGCTCGCCGCTGCCCGCAACGCACGCGCCAGGCCGGTCGATGGCCTGCGGTCGTTCAAGCCACGCCGTTCAGGCCAGGCCGACTGTTCGTCGGACGGTTTCGAACCCGACCACCTCAATGTGGGCTACCTGGTCCGCGTCTCGCGCGAGTTTGACAGTCTGGCCGACGATCAATCCGCTCGACACGACGTAGCTGCCGTCGGGCATGGCCAGCAGCGGGAAGACCCGCGGGCCGCGCGTGAGTTGCAGGTTGCGGCAGCCGCGCGCGAGGCCGCGAGAACCGCGTCTGCCCCGCCCCTGTTCAGACCGAACTGTCCGCTCAGCAGCACGTTCACGACATACGGGCCGAACAGGCTGCCGTTGGGACCGGGGTTCATGCTATTCAGTACGACGATGCCGGTGTCATGCTCTTGCACGAATCCAATGAACGTGGAGAACCCGTCGATCCCGCCGGTATGTGAGATCAGTGACGTGTCGTCGGTGAATTTCTCGTTGTTCCAGGCCAGGCCAGGCCAGGCCATAGCCGAGACTCGCACTATCTGGGTCGAGTTCGGGCGACGGCAGCGGAATCGTGATGTGGGCTTCCAGCATTCGGCGAGGTTGGCTGCGGACACCACCCGCTTGCCGTTGGCCGCAACCCCGTGCCCCAGTTGCAGTCGCACATAGGCAGCCATATCGCGCAACGTGGCCAGTGTTCCGCCGATCGGCGCGAAGCTGCCGACAGGGCCATATGGCAGAACAGACTGCTTCCCACGCAAATCCGGTCCGTGGGCGGCCGCATAGTTGCTGACCAGCCTGCGCGGATCATCCGCGATCAGCGCGCCCTTCATTCCGGTCGGTTCGTAGACTCGCGTGTGCATCGCCTCGCCGTACGCTGCGCTCAGATCAGCCTCTGCAACACCGGCGAAGAGAAACGGCAGGTAGCCGCCGACCGCAAACACCGTGTTGTTGTAGAAGAACGTTTTGCCTGGCGCGTCAATGACCGGCAGATTCACGACCGATTGCAGCAGCTGACCGGCCGAGGGATCGCCCTCATGCCAACCGGAGCCGTTGGTCGACTCGCCGATGCCTGACGCCATGCCCAGGAGGTCACGCACGCGCAAGGTCTTGGTGAGCTCAGGTGTCGGTGCCCGGAACCCCGGCCAAGCGTCGGAGCGTAGCAGGCCACTCACGGCGTTGGGCGCCCGTCGGTGACTGGTGGAAACCGGCAGCGATTAGCGGCAATCGCCGTCGCGCGTCTATCTCGTCAAGCGGGCCTGCCGTTTGCGGGCGCGTCGTTTGCCAATGTACGAGCCGATCAACACCGCTCCGATCGCGGCGATCACGAATCCGGTCGGCTGCAGCCAGAGGATGCCGTTCGACGGCAGGCCGGTGTGAATTGCGGTCACGAGCTGAGGTCCGAAACCGGCTGCGAGGCCGAGAAGAACCAGAATGATCCCCGTGGACAGCAGCGCTTTCATGCCATTCAGCCTAACCGCCGCAAGCGTCACACTGCCGCACGTGACGGTTCACGACACCGCCGTCGAAGGCCCGTATGCTCGATGCAATGAGGCTTCTTCTGATCCGCCATGGGCAGACGATCGACAACGTGCATGGTGCGCTAGGCACCGAAGTTCCCGGCCCGCCACTGACGGCACTCGGCCGCAAACAGGCGGCGGCGATCCCCGCCGCCTTGGCTACCGAGCCGCTCGCGGCGATCTACGTGTCGACCATGTTGCGCACCCAGTTGACGGCCGCGCCGCTGGCGCACGATCGGCGGCTCGCTGCCACGGTGATCACCGGGCTTCAGGAGATCTACGCCGGATCGCTTGAGCAGCGAGCGGACCCCGAAGCCATTCAGAGCTACATCGGCGCGGTCGTCGCGTGGCGACACGACCTCAGCGTTCGGATTCCCGGCGGTGAAGACGGCAACGACTTCTTCGGCCGGTACAACGCGGCGATCGACGCGATCGCCTCCCAGCACGATGGCACGGTGGCCGTCATCAGTCACGGTGCAGCTATCCGCACGTGGACGTCGTCGGTGGCCTGCAACATCGACGAGGAGTTCACGCGAACGCACGAGCTCACCAACACGGCCATCGTGACGCTCGAAGGCGCACCGACCACCGGCTGGGTCCTGACGCACTGGAACGGTGACCCGGTAGGCGGCGTCCAACTTGACGACGCGAGCGCTCTGGATCCAACGGGCGACGCCGCGTAACGTTGCCGCACAACGACGCAAGCTTGCGCGGCGCGATGCCCTTTGGTTGTGTCCTGATTTTTTTGAGTTGGGGAATGTAACCCCCGAATCGCCGCGGGTGTCCGAACTCGGATGGAATGAAATTCGGCGGTTTGTCTCATCTAACTTGAGGTTGATTGAAGAATCGTGTCGCTTCAGAGCTTGTTATTCGCGAGCGGAGGAGGCGAGATGCGCTGTTGAGGCGCCGATTGCGTGTTGCGTTTGAGGTACGCGGGATGAGAATTCCAGGCGGGCGGGCTATGTGCGACACCCTCGGCTTTGCTGAGGGCGGATCCCAGAGTCCGCGCGGAAGCGTCCGTTGATCGTCCCGCTTACGGAACAAACTCAGAGGTTGAATACCCGTCGGAGCCCGCGATCAACTTCCTCAAGGAGAACCTCCGGGATCCGACCGCTGTAGTCGCCGAGATCGGACTTGTTGAGCGTCACGATTGCGGTGACGTTGACCACAGAATCACGAGGAAGACCGGTTGAAGCAGAGTCCAAGAATACGTTGCCGGGCATCGTCGCCAGCGCAGTGTTGGAGGTGACAACGGCAACCACAACCGTCGCGAGTCGGCTCTCAGAATAGGAGTCAGATTGGATCACCAAGACCGGGCGGCGTTTTGCCGGACGACTGCCGACAGCCGGGCTCAGTTCCGCCCAATACACACCGCCACGCTCGATCACCATTCGTCGGAAACATCCAGCAGAAGCTGACGACCCGCCTGAGCAGCTGCCTCATTCGATTCGTCGGTGCCACCGAGCCGCTCCAGAGCGGCGTTGATCTGCTTGGCCACCGATGCAGCATCCAGCTCGTCCAAATAGCGGTTCGCCGCACGAGCGAAGAACTCCGATCGGCTCATACCGAGGTCATTTGCGCGACGCGAGACGCGCTCAAAGGTGTCACCAGGGAGCGAGATTGCGGTCTTCATAAGGAAAGTATAACCCGGTATGACTAGCTCGGAGCGGAAAGGATTCGGCTTGCGGACGGCGTCGTTGGTGTCAGGCGTAGCCGCGGCGTAGGAGCATTCCTGCCGCCTTGTCGAAATCGGTGCGCGAAGGTATGTCGAAGTCGAGTGCATTGGCGTAGCGCGTGACGATCGCGAACAGGCTCGCGACTGCGGCGGCGTCCCGGAGCTCGTCGATGGTGACGCCGGCGTTGAGCGCCGTTCGTGCGTCGTCCACGGTGAGATCGTCGGGGGTTCGGGTCATCTTCTCGACGAACACCAGTGCCGCTTTGAGCTTGTCCGAGATGGGAGCTGTCCGGTAGTTCGCTAAGACTGCGTCGACGACGGCCTTGTCCATGCCGCGGACAGCGACGGCGCTGTGGGCGCCGATGCAGAACGGGCACCTGTTCCACGTTGCGACCGTGGCGGCCACGAGCTCGCGCTCTGACACGGACCACGCGCTGGGTCCCCTCATCGCCCTTTGCGTCCATACCCCAATGGCGGGTCCGGCGAAGTCTTGCCGGTAGAACGCCACCCTGGCCGCGTCCGGCAGCCGCATCCCCGATAACCGCGAGATCGTCGCGATCATCATTCGGTGCCGGAGGTTATCGCCCCGCTCCACTTCAGAAAGCCTCACCACCGGCCTCCCTGATCGCTTTCTCCGCGGCATCCCAGCGCCGAAGGCCCGCACCGATTGCCGCCGTTAGGACGACCTCGAAAGCATTTCTCTCGGAGCCCGTTGTCTGAAGCACCGCTGCGACCTGTGCGTCCGTGACGCCGAACGAATCCTGAGCAATTTGATGGGCGAGCGCGTCATAGGGTTCGGACACCGCAGGTCCGCCGGCACCACGAGCGAGGATTCTCAGGCGCAGGTCCCGGTTGAGGGTACCGGACCGCTCAACCCGGGAACGAAGACCACCAGCGAGCTGCGAGTGCGAGCCCGGCTTATCTCGGGACATGCTCCGACTCTACGCCGCGCCACCCACGCTCGAAAGACTGTCACCGCACCACGCCAAAGGATCCGCTACCGGAACGTTGCAGCTATCCCGCAAGCCGTTCGTTCATCGGTACACATCGCGCCGGTGGTCGATGTCGATGACTTCGATTCGTGTGTGGTCGTCATCGATTCGGTAGATTACGCGGTAGCTGCCGCGTCGGGCTGATCGCAAGCCGGTCAGTTGGCCGCGCAGCGCACCACCCAGCCGTTGGGGGTTCTCGGCCAGCGGACCGAAGATGAATTCCAGGCAGGCGGCGCCGATCTTCTCGGGTAACCGAAGAACGTCGCGTTCTGCGCGTGCGGAGATTCGTACTCCATAGCGTGAAATCACTTGCTGGCGAATCTGGCTCGCAGTTTCTCATTGTCGGCGATTCGGCCGGCTTCGATATCTGCGAGTCCCTCGGCGATGGCGTCAGCTGCGCCGGGCGTGGCAAGGATGTTTACCGTCTCTTCCAGTGCGGCGAGGTCATCAGCCGAGATCAGAACGGCGACAGTGTGGCCATGGCGTGTGATGGTCACACGATCATGAGTTCGTTCGACTCCCGAGACGTACTCCGACAGGTGGTCTTTGGCTTCGCCCAATGGAACGGTCGTCATGCTCTCAGTTTAGGCCAAAAGTACGGCTAAACATATCCAGAAGACACGAGCACATCAGCGTCCGCAAGCCGTTCCGCATACGACGTTCCGCGGCTGCTAGTGAGAGCGTCAGCTAACCGGACTATGAACCCTAGGTGCGCTTCGGCGCTTGTTCGGTGAGCATGGCCAGTCGCTCGACGGATGCCATCAACCGCTCCGACGTCGTGCTGCGGGCCCGCTTGAAGCGGGACTCGTCAGTGAGGCCACTCCAGTCGTAGGTGTGCCTGACAAGGGTTCGTCCGGGTCCCAGCTTTTCCAGCTCCCACCGCCACAGGTGGCCTGGGCGATCCTTGCCGGGTTCTGCCGGCATCCAGGCGATCCTGCGCCCTTCCTCGAACTCGACGATGTGGTTCTCGCGCACGTTTCCGCCGGTGAGCGTCATGACGAAGATGTCACCGACGTTGTGTACGCGCTGATCCGGTTCGGCCTGAGCGAGATTGTCGTTGCCGTCCCAGCGTGGCTGTTGCGCAGGGTCGGCGATGAGTTCGAAGATGGTGGCGGCTGGAGCGGCGATCTCGCGGCTGGCGGACGTGATGTGTTGCTCGGGCGGCTGGTCGGTCATGCTTTACGTTTTACCACGGCGCCCGCTGATGCGCAGCAGCAGTAGGTACAACGCGTTGCCCGCTCGAGCTACGGCGCAGTACGACAACCCGCCGCCGGCCAGCACCTGCCAGAACCCCTGACACATCCGGAACCATGTACCCAGCGAGGCTGGCCTCTGACCGCCGAGTTGAGGGGCTGGCTTCCTGCGTAGCATCTGTCTGGATGCTGGTGCGCGACCGTTCCCAAGCGGTCGAACCTGTCGTGAGCGCACTCCGACTAATGACCTGCGATCTGTAAGACCGACCGCCGCCGTCCGCTGCGCCTAGGTTCCGACTTCCGAGGAAGCCGATTGTGCCACCCAAAGTGGCTGGTCAGGATAAGTTCCCGCAATTGTGGAGCGGATACAACAGAGGATACTCGTGTCGAAAACTCAAGACAATCGCCAAA
>Ga0208357_1000648_pt1 | contig 27340 bp, 19 predicted proteins | sample NGESurdeep092012_6_FD_184487 | JGI IMG/M metagenome (GOLD analysis project Ga0208357, IMG submission 184487) | Arctic peat soil microbial communities from Barrow, Alaska - NGEE Surface sample F52-2 deep-092012 (SPAdes) | ecosystem: Environmental > Terrestrial > Soil > Wetlands > Peat ...
CAGGATTTGCATTTTTCTCAATTTTTCAATAATCCATTACTTACCAATCCCGCCAATACGGGTTTTATTCCTGATGCGGATTACAGGTTAGGAGCTTCCTACCGCAATCAATATTCTAATATTATGGCACAGCCTTATGTGACTATGAGCGTCTATGGAGACGCACAGGTTTTTAGAAATAAAATCGAGACAGGATGGATGGGGCTGGGAGGAGTTATTCTAAGAGATCAGGCAGGAACCGGTAGTCTCACTTCTACGCAAATTTATGCGTCTGTTGCTTATCATCAGATGCTTGGATTAAGCAGCCTGCTTACAGCCGGTTTTAATTTAGGATGGGCTAATAAAAGAATTGATCAAAGTAAGCTTACTTTTCCTGATCAGTTTGATGGCCAGTTTTTTGATAATACGCTGCCTACTGCTGTTCAACTTCTTAATAACAGTGTAAGCTATTTTGATATGCAGGCAGGATTAAATTATGCCTATTTTCCTACTAAAGATATTTACATTAATGCGGGTTATTCCATTCAGCATGTGAACCACCCGAAAGAAACTTTTTTTACAGACAATGATGCAAGCGTTCTTGCGTTTCGACATATTGGTTTCCTCAATGCCATTATTAAAATGAGCGATGTGACTATTATCAATCCATCTGCCTATTATACTACTATGGCTGGAGCCAGTGAAATTATGCTGGGCATGAATGCTGCCTATAATCTTTCGGGCGATGGAGCCAAACAAATAATTGCAGGATTATTTTATCGCTATGGCGATGCAGTCATTCCAACGATTGGCTTAGAAATCAGCAATGTTCGTTTTACTTTTAGTTATGATGTGACAACTTCCTCTCTTAAAAATTACAATCAGTCATTGGGAGCGGAAGAGTTTAATGTTTTGGACAAAGGATTTTATAGCCAGTTCAATGGCGATAGAAAGGAGACCTTGTGTCCTGTTTTTTAATCAATCAGACTGACTGTATCTGAATGATCCTGGTAGAAATAGAAATTCATCATATAAGTTTCTTTACTGTAAATGATAGCAGCTGTTACTGTAGGTCATACGGCGGCTTTTATTTTTAGATTCTCAATAAAAAGAGAAAATTATAATCTCTCATATTTGTTCATTTGCTGTCCAGGAAATTTCTTCAGAATTAGCAACAAACAAAAGCAGACAGTTCGCGAAAAAAAAACAGTCCGATCATTCATCCGCCCATACTTCTTGGTATTACATCTTCAATACTTCATCTTTGCAAAAATTTATCAACAAAATAATTGAATAATTAAAAAAGTCATGAGTAAAAAAATTGCCATTATCGGCGGTGGAAATTTAGGAACCGCAATTGCAGAGGGTTTATTAAAAAGTAAATTTTGCAAACCCGCGGAAATCACTATTACAAAAAGAAAAATTGAAACTCTTCAGAATTTAAAAGAAAGAGGTGTAAAAATAACGTCTGATAACAGTGAAGCTGTGCGCAATAGCGAGTTGATCATTCTCGCTGTAAAGCCTTACCAGGCAAGCGATGTGTTAAATAGTTTTAAAAAAGAACTATTTGCAAAGCATATCCTGGTTTCTGTAGTTACAGGAGTTTTGATTTCGGATATAGAACAAAGTATTCAAAAAAAGATACCTGTTTTCAGAGCTATGCCCAACACTGCTATTTCTATCCAGGAAAGTATGACCTGCCTGAGTTATACCAATGCGACAGAAGCTCAAATTACTTTTGTAAAAAAAGTTTTTTCTACTTTGGGTAAAGTGGTCGTCATTGATGAAAAACTAATGGAAGCAGCCACCATACTTGGAGCTTGTGGTACGGCGTATGCCATGCGATTTATACGCGCCAGTATTCAGGGCGGCATTGAAATAGGTTTTGATGTGGTTACTGCCAATCTTATTGTAGAGCAAACGGTAAAGGGTGCAGCTGAATTATTATTGCAAAAGAAAACTCATCCAGAACAGGAAATTGATAAGGTTACCACACCAAAAGGTTGTACCATAGCCGGATTGAACGAAATGGAACACCAGGGATTTAGTTCCTCGTTAATAAAAGGAATTGCAGTCAGCTACCAGAAAATTGCGAAAAGTTGAAATATAAATTTGTCATTCATAATTCTGAGTCCTGTCTGAGATTTTCCTTTCCACAGAATAACAAAATAAAAATTCCAAATAAAAGTTGGTTTACTGAAGATGATAGCATTCGGCATTAAGAGTAAAAAACCAATCAATAGCTATCGCGAAAAAGTTAAAGCAATGCAATTCGTTTTGCAACTAAAGACTACAAACTAAAAATTAAGTGATCAATTTTAAAAATTCTTCTTTTTTTCTTCTTGCTACATCTATTATCTCGCCATTTTGCATAATTACCTGTCCGCCATCTCCACGTAAATATTTTTTGATATAGCTCAGGTTGATCAGGTGCGAATTATGAATTCTATAAAAACGATAAGGTGTCAGAATTTCTTCGAAATCTTTGAGAAGTTTGGTTACTAAAAGTACTTTGCCATCTTTAAAATGGATCTTGCTGTAATTGGAACTTGATTCTACTCTTATTATTTGCTGAATCTCATAAAAATCAACTCCTTCATTAGTTACAATAGTAATCTTATCATTTTGCGATCTGGAGTTGGAAAGATTCTGTCGCAGTACATCCAGTTTTTCAGGAATTTGGCTGCTGCGGGTATTAATAAGGCGATTCACGCAATTTTGCAGATCCTTTACAGCAACGGGTTTCACCAGGTAATCAAAAGCGCTGATCCTTATGGCATCAATAGCATAATGATTATATGCTGTGATGAAAACGATGTCAAATTTTTTTTCTTTTATTTCTTCCAGCATTTTAAAACCATTCATTCGCGGCATTTCTATGTCTAAAAAAATTACATCCGGCTGATGGAATTCTATTAAGCGAATGGCTTCCTCAGGTTTTTGAGCGGTTTCAATAACCTGGATGTCAGGGCAAAATTCTTCTAATTTTTGTTGTAGATTTTGTAGGCTTGGAAGCTCATCATCTACTAAAATAGCTTTTAACTGTTCCATAATTTTTTACTTTAATTATTGAATAGAAAATTTTTAAGCTGCTTTTATTTTTACATGTACTCTTGTTCCCCTTGGCTCATTATTTTCATCATATAGGTCCGTAATTACTACTCCGCCATCACCATTTTGTTGTTGATTAAAAATATTTATTCTATCCCGGCTCAGCTCAATACCAACACTTTTGTGATTAGGTTTGTTTTGGTTTCTGTATGCTGCTGCTCTCTCGCGACCTATTCCATTATCTTCAATGATGTAGATGATGTAGTCATCTTCAAGTGTGGCCGATAAAAACAATTCTAATCCTTTTCTTTCACTTTGCGATAAACCATGAAGGATGGCATTTTCAACATAAGGCTGTATCAGCAAATGAGGTACACGGTAATCTCCATTTAATAATTCGGGAGCTATATTTGATTTAAAAGTGAATTTATTATCAAAGCGCAATTGTTCCAACTCTACATACAGTTTAATGCCTTCCATGTTTTTTGTAAATGAAGCAAAATTAACACGGCTGCTGTCAAGCATGATCCTTATTAATTCCGAAAACTTATTCAAATATTCACTGGCGGCTTTTTTATCATTTTTCATTATAAAATTTTCAATGCTATTAAGGCAATTGAAAATAAAATGAGGATTCATTTGTGCCCTCAGGGACTGCATTTGCATTTCAGTAATTCTTTGTTTCAATTCAGACTCTGATTGTTTTTTTTTCGACTGGATACTTTTATTGCTCACAACAGAAATAGCGATAATTAAAAATAATAAACCCAGGATAGAAATAAGCAGGGCGTTTTTAAAAATAATATCTCTTTTTTGAATTACTGACAATTCTTTCAAATGTGTATTTTCTATCTCTTTGCGTTTTATTATCCAGTCTGCTTCATTAATGACAATATTTCTCCTGTTATTTTCAGAGAAAATGGAATCATTAGCTGAACGATAAATGCGGTAATAGAACAACGATGAATCTTTGTTGTGGATTACATCATATTCATTGGACAACTGTTGCGCAGCCGTAGATATTCCTTCCATATAATGTGTTTTGCCTGCAATGGCAAGGGCGCTGTCCAATAATTCAATTTTATTACCAGGCGATAAATTTTGTAAATATTTTGCTTTTGCACTGTACACATGGTACTCATTTCGCAAATCGTTTTGAGCAATTGCCTGATTCATAGCTTTGCCAAAAAAATAACTTGATGAATCAATATGATTATCTATTGCCTGCAATTTTCCATAACCCAAATAGAATTGCGAAAGGACATAATTGTCGCCGGCTTTTAGCGCATAAGGCATTCCTAAATCCAGGTTGCGTTTGGCGTAAGCATATAATCCTTCACTCAGATCGCATTGCTGCAGCAGTTCATAATTAATAGCGACGCCACGCCATGCCTTCAGTTGAATGTTTATTTTAATTGCTTCTTTGGCGTATTGACGGCTCTTTTCAAAATCATTAATCGCTTTGAAATTGTCGCCGATATTATTAAGAGAAACTGCTTTCAGGCGAAGTGCCCCACAGGCCTCTGCATATTCTACGGCTTTAAAATAAGCATTGTTGCTTCCTTCATAATTGGCGGAATTGCTCAACAGAAGGCCCAGGTTTATTTGTGCCAATGATTTGCCATAAGTAAAATTCAGACTATCACTAAGCGTGACCACTCTTTCATAATATTGAAAAGATTTATAAATATTTTTTTCATTGTAACGGTAGCTAAGCCTGTGCAAGGAAAGAATGTATTGTGAATCAACTTTGGGATTATTTTTTATCCAGTTTGTTAAGCTGTCAATATAATTGGTTTGAGCATAAACATTTTTACTTATGCCAGCTTTGATCGCAAAAGCTATTAATATGAAATAGTATTTTTTATGCAAAGCCAATTTGTTTAAGAAATGATTATAAAATAGCTTTTGGTTTTGGAATTTTTATTAGGGTAAAATAATAATATTTTCATAAAACATAAACCTAACACTTTCTTCAAATAAATGCGAATACAACAAATCTATTTATTAAAATATTGGAGAAAAGGGTCAATATTTGCAAGGGGAGTTTCAGTGAGTAAGCGGCCTGTTTTTGAGAGTAAATGGTAGAAAGTTTAAAAAACCAATCCTTCCGTTTGCTTATATTCTTATACCGCCTGACTAAATCATTCAGTCAGGATAACCCGTCGCAAGCGGACAAAGAGAGACGGAATTTATTGTTGAGCAACTTATTGCTTAAATGTTAAATCGCGTGAAGTTTTTTTTTAACTATAAAGAATTTGTAGATTGTGTTTAGTCTTATAAAAGAACAAAACCATTTTATCAACTTTTAAAAACATCAACTATGTCAGAAAACAACGAATCATCATTCGCAAACAAAGCCGAAGAATTAAAAGATAAGGCCGCTGATAAACTCAATGACCTAAAAGGTAAAGCCGGCGATGTAGCCAATGACCTGAAAGGTAAGGCCGGTGAAGTTATGGATGATCTGCAATCAGGTAAACTGAAAGAAGAAGCAGAAGAAAAACTGAATGACTTAGGCAATGCAGCAAAAGGACTCTGGAATAAAATTACCGGGAAATAAACAAAATACCGGGGCATTTTTTTTATAAAGACGGAAATCTTATCCGTCTTTTTTATTTTGTATTCAACTAAAAGAAATATCAGTAAGATATTCAGTAATTATTTTTTATAAATAAAATAATTTTATCCGAAGCGCCTGCATTTTTATAAACATATTTTTTAGCTGAAGCGCTTCTTGATAATAATTCTTCTTTATTATTTAATAAATTATTTACTACTTTTTCAAGTTCCAATGCATTTTCAATACTTATGGCACCGCTACTATCAATCATTTCTTCAGCTTCAAAATTTTTATCATATTGAGGGCCGAAAATTACGGGTTTGCCATATACAGCAGCTTCCAGAATATTGTGAAGTCCGTCATAACCAAATCCGCCACCGACATAGGTAATAGTAGCATAACGGTAAAGGAGGGAAAGCATTCCGATGTTATCAATTATTAAACAATTAGCCGTCTTGCCTGTATCTTCTCCTGATACCTGATCTCTGAAACCTGGTACCTCATTCCTGATCCCTCGTCCCTTTCCTTCCAACCATTCCGAATACAATACCGATCCCGGAAATTCTTTTTTTATATCTGTAAGATTTTCTTCGTCTATTTCATGTGGCGCTATTATAAATTTTATTTCGGGATGTTGTTTTACATAATGAGTCCATTCAGCTTCATCGTCTTCCCAGGTACTTCCCATAACTATTACTTTGTTGTTTCCACAAAAACCGGGAATGCCAGGTATTTCCTTAAAACTTTCGGCAACGTCTATCACACGGTCGCACCTGGTATCTCCGGAAACTGTGATTTTTTCCGCTGTAATTAATAGCCTTAATTGCATTTTTGAATCCTCATTTTGAACAAAAAAATGAGTAAAGCAATTCAACATATTTCTATAAAGACCACCGTACCATTTAAAGAAAATTTGATTACTTCGATAAACGCCGGAAATCATGAGCAATGGAATCTTCTTCCTTTTTATTTCCTGTAAATAATAATGCCAGTATTCGTATTTTACCCACAGAACCAGGTCGGGTTTTAAAATATGCAACCATTTTTTTGCATGTGATGGCGAATCCATTGGCAGATAAAAAATATTTTTAAAATCTTTATTATTTTTTACAATTTCAAAACCTGATGGAGAAAAGAAAGTGATAAAAATAACAATTTCCGGAAAATCTTCTTTCATTTTTGCAATTACAGGCCGGCCTTGTTCAAATTCACCAAGGCTTGCGCAGTGCATCCATATTATTTTTTTTCCCGCTGAGGCTTTTACAGATTCCTTTAATTTGTCAAAAACATTTTTTCTGCCGGTGATCCATAATTTTGCTTTTTTATTCCCCAAAGAAACCAGGTAAATACCGGCTTTATAAGTAATTAAAAACAATTGGTATAAGAAAGTCAAATTTTTAAATTTAATTACAAATCTATAAGGAAATTCAAGAATAAAAAGTTGTTTATTTTTTCATAATTAGAAAGAGACAATTTCATGGAATTTCTGCGGATGTATTGTTGCAGCAACTTGCAATATTTAAAGATAGCAGAATGAAAAACCGTCGAAAAATCGGCAGTGGATAGTTATAAAAAAATACGGGTATAAATTTTACCCGTATTTTTTATTTCCTGATAGAATGAAATTAAAGTTATTAGCATCCCCTGCTTATAGGAATAAAGTTTCTGCAGCTGAATTATAACCGAAAATAGACTATCATTTTACTATTTTGCGAGGTATCCATAATATTGAGCATCTGTTGCACAATCCCACCAAACAGGCATGGACCAAATATTTGGATCAGCGGCATGGGGATTTAAGGCAAGCGTATGTATTGAATTGTAATTTATTTCATAAGTTGGAGGTAACATCCAACGACGCATCCAATACCTGGGATCATTTGGGGAACTACCCGTTAATTGAGCCTGGCCTGTAAATAAGGGTCCTCTTTGATAGCCAGGGTAAACAACCCCAAAACCACCCACATCACCAGCACTAAAATCAAACCGGCGCATATCGTTATAGTTTTCAATGCTGCAACCCATGGCAATATATTTTTGCAACATGATGTCTGACATGGTCAAAGTACCTGGCCCCTGGGCAACTGCACTGCTTGTAAGATATGTATTGATATCAGTTTGATTCATAGGCTCCATATCAGGAATGGTAACGCCGGCGGCATTTTTGTCAAAACCAGCACCTTGCCATTCGGCGAGTTTAGCCTGCATCATATCCATATGCGCCTGGATGCCTGCGATATAGGCTGTATAGGCATCTGCAGGATCCCCTTTTCTCATCTCCACTTCTGCTTTGATAAAACACATTTCATCGTAGGTCAGAATCTCCTGGTCAGAAATAGGACGAACCTGGTAGGAGCCTGTTGAGCCAATGACACCGGCATTATATGCATCTACTGAAGGATACCAGTTCACATCATTTTGAGGCTGATTAGGGTTGCCTGATGTAGCAATAGCGCTACTGCGCATATTTACATAAACGGTATCTCCGGCATAGATATAGTTGGAGCTGTTTATGTAAATGGAACCTGCAGGATATATTATTGTTACAGTATTGCCAGTGGTAGTATAAGAACGGCCTACTGCAACCTGTGCAGCAATGAAATTTGCAAGTGCCGTTGCATCAGATATAGTATACGTTTTACTGACATTTGTAGTGGCATAAGTTGCAGTTTGAATAGAGGTAGGTCCGCCTGCCACCAAACGAGTTGCGGAATCATAAGAATCCACTCCGATTGAACGATTCCATGTATACGAGCTTACCTGGCCTGATGAATTCAATTGAACATTAGCCATAGAAGCTGGTACAATTTTGGACATACGGGGATCTATTACTCCAGACCCATTCATATTTGTCAGCAGGTTATAATAATATTGGGAAATGCGAATAGCATTGCCATAAGCTGCATAATCAAAGTTGCCATTTGTTACCACAGGGTCGCCTTCCAGATAATCGGTTACAGTGCTGTTATTGAACCCTGGTCCAACAGTGTTATCCGCATTAGATTGAGGGCCCTGGGACAAACAATACAGAATGGAATCCGCATTAAACAAATCAGCTTTTTTGGAAAGTTTAAGCATATAGCGGGCTTTTAATCCCCAGCACAGTTTTATCCACTTGCTTACATCTCCACCATTCCACAAATCTCCACTGGAAAGAGCAGGGGCACCCACTTCCTGTGTTTTATTGAACAGGCCGATAGCTTCATTTAATTTGGCCATACATCCGTTATAAATGGTTTTACCGTCATCAGGGGCGGGGCTTGGATTTCCTGTTCCTGCCTGTGTGTAAGGCATTTCACCATACAGATCCAGCATTTCCATGTATCCTAGCGCACTGAATACATCTGATATGGCCATATATTGATAAGCGCCTTTTGCCTGGGCGGAATTATACAAATCAACTATATTCGAAGATACTTCTACAAACCATGTTTGATAGGGGGTTGTTGAATTGCTGCTGGAGCATTGCCAAGTTGTGGTAAACGTATTTTGGGTACCAGAGTTAGAATAATAAACTCCCGCCTGGCATGCGGTACGATAATTGGTGACCCCTGCAGTGTACTGATAAAAGTGTTGAATCCAGGGTACTCGGTTTTGAATTAATACGCTTTGATTGTTTGGATTATCCGGGTCTGTATTAACGTCCAACCACTTTTTACAGGAGGTCAAACTCATTACGAGTACGCAACCCAGTATAATATATTTTGTTTTTTTCATGATTTATATTTTTGAATTTAAAACTTTACATTTACTCCGAATGTGAAACTTGCTACCGCAGGCACTCCAAGGTAATCAATACCTGTAGAACCTGAACCGCCTGTTCCTCCGGCTGCACTTACTTCAGGATCCATTCCTTTGTAGTTGGTCCACGTAAACAAATTGGTTCCAACAACTGTTGCCGAAAGCCCTTTGATAACTTTTTGATTTTTCAATATACCAGAGAAGTCATAAGTTAATGACAAGGAGCGTAGTTTCAGCCAGTTTACTGAAGTAATAAAATTATAAGAGTTAGCTGCATAGTTGGACCAATACTGTTGAATCAGATTAGTACCGGAATACGTTGTACCACCAATGTTATATGACTGATTTGCATTGTAGGTTACTGTAGTATCAGATCCTGTCTGGCTGCTGACTCCGTTTAGTGTCACGGATTGACGATCGTTTAATAAAGTTTTTTTGCTCAAACCGTTTGAGACTAAAGCAGACTCTGTACCGTTAAACACATCTCCTCCAATCCGGATATCGAGAAGGAAGGATAACGTGAATGCTTTGTACCGTAAAGTATTTTCAAAGCCGCCAATGTAACCCGGTTCCCGATTACCCACCACCAAAACAGCGGGGTTGATTTTATATAAACCCGTTTTAGTGTCTATCTGGTAGGCGCCGTTTGCAATTGTTTTCCCATTTGCGTCAACTGCACGTAAGTAAGATTGACCGGTCATTCCTGCAAAATAGCCTCCGTTAGGAATTGAGGCCGCTTTTATGGTTCCAAATTGCGCGTCTGTCGGGTAAAAATAGGATACTCCTGGAATGAATGCACCTAATCTACCCCTATTGTAAGAGAAATTGAGCATGGCATTCCATGAAAAATCCTTTTGCGATACTACTTTACCTGTGAGCGCTATTTCCATACCATTATTAATTACCGAACCGGAATTAAGCGTGCTGAAAATAAATCCGCCGGATTGGGCTAAACGTGGTTGTCCAATTTGATTTTTTGTTTCATTATGATAATAGGTATAATCCAAACCAATACGATCATTCAAAAATCTAAATGCTCCTCCAACTTCCCATGAAGATTGAATTTCAGGTATTAAAATAGGATTACCTGAATAGTACTGATTACCAACGCCGATATAAGAACCTATCGAGATCGGAGGATTTTCGTAGGTATTCGTAGCATATGGATTGGCATCTTTACCGACTCTCGCCCAGCTTGCCCGGAGTTTACCGTAAGTAAGAATTTTGCTTGGGTGAAGCAATTGTGAAAAGATAAAAGAACCGCTAACTGAAGGATAGAAGTATGACCGGTTCGCTATAGGCAAAGTAGATGACCAGTCATTGCGTCCTGTTGCTGTCAGATAGACCAAATCTTTATAAGACACACCTACCTCTCCGTAAGCGCCTACCAAACGTCTCCTGGTTGTCGCATCAGTAAAAAATTTATTGGTATTCTCTATGTTATTAAAGCTAATGGTCCCCGGCGTACTAAAGGTATATCCCCAAAGATTTTGATTGACTGTATTAAAATCTTCTGAAGTAGTTCCCAACAGCAGGTGCGTATCAAAATTCCCGAAGCTCTTGTGAAAATTAGTCATCACTGTTGTTGTGATATAAGTATAGTCAACCATATCTTTGCTTAGACGACCATTTTGATATAGTGGGGCCAGGGCAGAACCCGGAGCTATATAAGTATAGTCATTCGTAGTGTACTGGTCATATCCCACACGTCCTGTAATATCCCACCAATTGGTAATTTTATAATTGCCGTTTATGCCGCCAGTGAAACGATTGGTTTTTGAAGTTAAATTATCCTCATTGATGATCCAGTAAGGATTGTCAATGTCGTCTTCCAAAGCAAGAGTGCCGGCGTATATTCGGTTTTGAGACCCATCAGGATTGATGTAATTTTTGATATTATATGTTGTGGGCCAACCGTACAATGCCTGCATACTTCCCACTCCACTTCCATATAAACCGGCGGTGGTCAGTGTTCTATCAGTGTTAGCAACAGAATAGGCTACATTCGCATTCAATGTCAAACCACCGTATTTCTGATCCCCATTAAAACGGAAAGTTGTTTTATCATAATCGGTACCAGGAACGATACCTTTTTGCTTAAAGTTAGATCCCGATAGGAAAAAAGAACCGTTCTTCGAACCACCAGACACGTTTACGTTATTATCATAAATAGCGCCATGGCGAAAGAAATTACCGATATTGTCATATATCGTACTATCGGCAGGTATCTTTGGTCCCCATGAATTATAAACACCATCCGTATTCAAAACGCCATTACTGGAATAGCTACCTGGACCAAATTCAGTTTGAACCTGGGGCAATTTGTCTGCCCATGATGAGCTTATTTTACTATTGAAATTTACTATTGTTCTTCCTTCCTGTCCTTGCTTGGTGGTAATAAGAACAACGCCGTCAGCCGCCCGGGAACCATATAAAGCTGCTGCCGCAGCGCCTTTTAAAACGGACAAGCTTTCAATGTCTTCAGGATTAATATCCATAACACGATCTGAATAAGTTGTATTACTTCGCGACAAACCATCAGTACCTGTATTACCGGTAACGGTTGTAGAGTTATCATAAATAATTCCGTCTACAACAAATAATGGCTGATTTTGCCTGCCTTCGGATGTTGAAGTACCACCACGAAGAGTGATAGAAGCTCCTGCTCCTGGTGAACCACTATATTGAGTGATATTTACACCTGGAACTTTACCTGCAAGGGAATTGATGATATTCGTGTTCTTATTCTTCATTAATTCGTTTGCATTTAACTGAGTAACCGAATACCCAAGGGATCTTTGTTGCTTTTTAATACCCAATGCCGTTACTACCACTTCACCCAATTGTCCTTCTGTTCTCTGAAGAGTAGTGGAAATAGTGGAAGAATTTCCTACTTTGATTTCACGGTTTGTAAACCCCACGGCACTGACTATCAGTATATCTCCTGGAGAGGCAGTAATTGTGAACTTTCCATCAGTTTGGGTTTGAGTACCCGACGTTTTTCCTTTGATTAGCACGGAAGCTCCTACAACGGGAGTATTATCTTCCGACAGCACAATACCGTTTATTACCCGTTCCTGGGCAAATGTGGTCTGGCTCAATTGCAGTAATAATAGTACAAGTAAAGCCGTTACTAATTTTCTCATAGCGAAATTTTAAAAGTGAAGGTTTATATTAATATAAAAAGTTTTTACTTACCATTATGAAAAGAGAATGTTTTATTCTGCTGCTTTTATTTTTCATTTTAACTTATTAATTTATGGTCGGTGTGTTTCAAAGCCAGGTTTTTATAACTTTTCGTTTTATATAACCGTTATACCCGCATTTACATAAGGCTTCAGAACAGGATCGTCAGGCGATAATTCAGTAATCAATATATCTATCTTTTTACTATCGCATACCTGCAAAGGCTGTCGTGAATTAATTTTCTCAGCTATAGTTAAACACACAACTTGTTTGGATGCTTCTATCATTGCTTTCTTTACCTGAACTACCTCCCAGTCATTATCTGAAACTCCGTTTTCAAGGTTGATGGCAGATATTCCCAATATGCATAAATCAACTTTTAATTCTTTTATTCTTGAGATCGCATTATGGCCAACTGTAATTTTAGAATCTTTTGAAATTTTATCCCCAATAGCAATTACTTCAATGTTTGGATGGAGGATGTATTCTGAAAGAGCAGGTATACTTCCTGAAATAAAAGTAGCGTGCAAACTTGTTGGCAAAGCTCTGGCCATTTCAATAATAGTGGTCCCTCCTGTCGTCAACACAAACATGCCGTCTTTAATAAGTGATATTGCCTTCAGTGCAATAATCTTTTTTTGCTGGTAAGCATACACGTCATTTGATGAAGTGTGTGTGTTGTGAAATGAAGGTGATAATGCGCCACCGTGAAATTTTATCACTTTCCCTTTTTCTGCTAATTGTTGAATATCTCTTCGAATTGTATCGTCCGAAACTTTTATTTGTTTACTCAAATCGGTGGACAAAATTTTGTTGTGCAAATTGACCTGGTGAAGAATAAAATTTTGCCTCTCGATTTTAAGCATTAATTTTTGTTTTGCTTAACAAACTTATGACAAAAAATATATCAAAAGTGCAAATACCGCAATTTTTTTTTTAAAAATACCGCATATAGTTGCATAAGGGATTAAAAAATCACAAATATTATATTTTTTATAGTATCTAAACTATTTTTATTGGCATCTAATATGCCTTTTAATCTACCGGGAATTTTGGTAAATAACGCGTCTTGTTTAGCAAATTCTAATTAATATAATTTTTTCCAATTGAATTGAAAAAGAGAAAAAGAGAAAGTATTATCCTGATGCGAGAATTGCGGTTTTTATAAATAGCATTTAAGAAAGGTAAAGAGTCATTTTTTTAGGAAAAACCAGAATACATTTCCAATTTTATTAGAAATTTTTCCCCTGAAATCTATAAATATTTACAAATCCGAATTATTAGTTTGTATACTGTACAATAAAAAAAGCGTTTATACTACACTGTTATACTCCTTAATTGCGGTAGGTGAGATGAGAAGAGCTTAAGTAAAGAATAATGTAACTCATTTAACATGAATACAGGCTATGTTCTTTATTTTTTCTTATAAAATAAGAATATCCTTTATTTTTCTTTGTTATTAACTTTTTTGATTTCCAGGTTGCTTAATAAAAACCAAAAATTATAAACTGCGTCTCTTCCTTATTTTTTATTTTCTAATAAAACAAAAATCTTCTTTATTTGTCTTTCTGCCGGATCAATTTTTATTTCTTTACTCCTTAAAATAAAAAACTCAAAAATTACAGAGTCCAAAACTTCTTTATCTCTTTTTCTTTTTCTTTTTCTTTATTTTTTTAGTACTTCTTGCTTTATGTCTTTTTAAAGGAATTTTTTTTGAGCCAAATTTTATTTTCTCAGAGAGAATTTTTTCCGGGTTTTCATTGGTATTAATTTCTTCGTTAGAAATCTCGCTTTTTTCTTTTCCATTTAATAAAACCCCCGGATCAAAATAACCTTCCATATCCTTGGCTTCGTAAATATTTCTGTTATATTTATTTCCCAAAACAATAATGGTAACAGAATCCTGTATCATCCTGATAAATACTGCATTGTTGCCATGCCACCACCCATTATGATAAATTACTTTTTTCCCGTTGGGATATACATTCATTCTCCATCCATAACCATAATTTCTGATGCCGGGCTTTTCGTTACTGTAAGGTGTGAAAGCCTCATCCAGCGTTTCTTTGGTAAAAATGCGATTACTGTATAATGCCTGGTCCCATTTTAAAAGATCCTCTGGGGTGCTATAAATATTTTTGTCGCCGAAACCGCAATCCAGGAAACTAAATGCTTCCTGCCTGCCACGCCAATCGTAAGAAGGCATCGCTGTGGCGCTGTCTTTAATATTGTAAACATAAGTATCCTTCATCCCCAGCGGAGTAAAAAATTGTTGTTGTAAGAAATTGGCGTAGGATTCTCCGGATGCCTTTTCAATGATCAATCCTAATAAGGCAAAATTGGTATTGCAGTAGGTAAAGCGGGTATTAGGCTTGCTGGTAACAGGTGGTTTAAATTTAATTAAATAATCAAGAACATCTTCGTTGCTGCAATGTTGTTTTGTATTCCATCCCAATTTTTGCATGAAATAAAGATAATTTGGCAAACCGCTTCTGTGGCTCAATAATAATCTGATGGTTACATTGTCGTAAGGAAAGTTTGGAAAATATTTTTTTACATCATCATTAACGGAAAGTTTACCCATCTGAGCAAGCTTTAAAGTAGCCATTGCAGTAAAAGTTTTTGATACTGAGGCAAGGTGAAAAGCGCTGTGTTTGGTTAGGGAATCTTTTTTTCTAAGGTTAAAAAACCCATGATATTTTTCGAATATTATCTCTCCATATTTAGCTACAAGGATACCTCCATTGAACCCTGTTCGTAATAATTTTCTTTCATAAAAATCATTTACATCTGCATAATACCTGTCGAATTCTGACTTGGGTATTACCTCAGGATCGGAGGGTGGAATTACCGCAGTGGTATCTACCAAAGAGGTTTTTAATTTATTAGCGCCGGAATTACAGGAGCAGATAGTAATAAAAAATAAAAAAAGCAGAATAACAAAAAATTTTATGGGTCTCATCAAAAATAATTCAAGGATTTAGGGACTATATTTGCAATATTACATTACAATTTTAATATGTCAGAAAAAAAAGTTACCAGTTATCCTAAAGAAAAAATAAATATTCTTTTTTTAGAAAATATTAGCAAAAAAGCAACCGAAAGATTTATTGATGGAGGGTATTCTTCTGTAAAAAGGGTGTCCGGGGCGCTTAGTGAAAGTGATCTTATTAAAGAAATTAAAAATGTTCATTTATTGGGCATCCGTTCCAAATCAAAAATAACTGAGGAAGTTTTAAAAAATGCTCCCAAGCTCCAGGCAATAGGATGCTTTTGTATTGGAACCAACCAGGTGGATATTTCCGCAGCTACAAAAAGAGGAGTTGCAGTATTCAACGCCCCTTATTCCAACACAAGATCTGTAGCTGAATTAGTGATTGCATTATCTATTATGCTTATTCGAAGAATCCCCGACAAAAATAAATCGGCGCACGAAGGTATTTGGTCAAAAGATGCCACAGGTAGCCATGAGCTTCGGGGGAAAATTTTAGGGATTGTTGGCTATGGAAACATCGGTTCACAGGTAAGTGTTCTCGCAGAATCCATGGGAATGAAAGTAATTTTTTATGATGCCGAAACTAAAATGCCTTTGGGTAATGCTGAGCCCAAAACTTCATTGAAGGATCTGATGAAAGTTGCTGATATTATAACACTCCATGTTCCGGATGTTCCTTCTACCAGGAACATGATTACCCAAAACAATTTGAAATTTTGCAAGAAATCGTCGATACTTATTAATTATGCCAGGGGTGGCGTAGTAGATTTATTAGCTTTAAGAAATGCCCTTGTAAATAATGAATTGGGAGGTGCTGCTATAGATGTATTTCCTGAAGAGCCCGTAAAAAACGGTGATAAATTTACCACTCCTTTGCAGGGAGTAAGCAATGTCATACTTACGCCACATATTGGCGGATCTACCGAGGAAGCGCAGGAAAATATCGGAGAAGATGTAAGTAATAAATTATTTAATTTTTTAGAGAAAGGAATTACTACCGGGTCACATTCCGTACCTCCATTGAATCTTCCTCCACATGAAAACACACATCGTATTCTGCACATACACAAAAACGTTCCGGGCGTATTGTCTCAAATAAATACAAGGCTTTCTTCACATAAAATAAATATCCTTGGGCAATATTTAAAAACAAATGATGAGATAGGATATGTAGTGCTGGATGTAAATAAAAATCTTTCAAAAGAAGCGATGGAATTATTAAAGGAAGTAGATGAAACTATAAAAGTCAGATTGTTGTATTAAGGTGTGGAAGTTCATTGTTTGAAGTTTCATCCCCGGGATCTTCAAACAGTAAACGAACTTTTAATTGATATTTCTAATAGCTGACTGCTGATTGCTGAAAGCTGACATAAAATTAAAGTTTTTTAGTTTTCAAATATAGTTGGCAGAAATCTTGTATTGTATATTATTGAACAGGATCTTTTTCCCTATCTCAATTATTTTTAAGACCTCCGGTAATATTGTAAATATTATGACAACCCACTTTTTGCTTGCTGAATGGAATAATTTAATAATGGCAAATTATGTGGTTCCCAAAGAGTTGTTACAGTCGCATGTTCCTTATAAAACTGAACTGGATTTTTTTGAAGGCAATGCTTATTTAAGCCTTGTGGGCTTTAATTTTCTAAACACAAAAGTACTTGGATTTAGTATTCCGAGGCACGTGAATTTTGAAGAAGTGAATCTTCGTTTTTATATAAAACATAATGATCATGGAAACTGGAAAAGAGGTTTGGTTTTTATAAAGGAAATTGTTCCAAAGAGAGCTGTTGCATTTATTGCCAATAACGTGTATCGGGAAAAATATGCCACAATGAATATGCGACATTTTCACAATGACACAGGTGGAAGGTTTGAAGCAGGCTACGAATGGGAATATAGAAATAAATGGAATAAAATAAGTGCCGTAACGGATAAAAGATCAAAAAAAATTGTTCCCGGTAGTTGCGAAAGTTTTTTTGCGGATCATTATTGGGGATTTTCAAAAAATAGCGATGCCAAAACCTACCAGTATCTCGTAGAGCATCCGGTTTGGGAAACTTTAAAAGTAGTGTCTTATTCTATAAATTGTGATTTCGGTTTACTTTATGGCAGTGAGTTTTCTTTTTTGAATGATATAAAACCTGCTTCTGTTCTTATGACAAAGGGATCAGAAATAAGGGTGCATCATAAAAAAACAATTGAAGGTTGAATAATAACCCAAATTAGAAATCTATCAAATTTGTTCGTTTACTGCAATAGTAATCTCAGGCGAGTATTCTTTTTCTGTAATCCTTCAACAATTCAACCATTTTTTTTACTTCCTCTTTATTAACAGCCACATAATTTAATGTCTCCTTTAGGTCCGCATTTATATACTCCATTTTACTTTCAATTAAATTACTTGCAGAGCTATGGAACTCTTTAGCACCGGTACTTTCAGCAATTGAAATCATATTTTCTGCATTTACCCCGGAGCCCGGCATGATGATAATTCTTTCAGAAGCTTGTTGTATTAATTGAGAAAGTAAATGGACGGCTTCTATGGCTTTAGGTTTTAAACCTGATGTTAATATTCTTTCAAAACCAAGATCAATAATATCTTCCAACGCTTCTGGAGGATTGGCTACCCTGTCGAAAGCCCTGTGGAAAGTGGCTTCCAGTGGATAAGCCAGGTCAATTAATTCACTGCATCTTTTCTTGTCTATCTTTCCTTCTGTAGTTAAAACACCTGTAACGATCCCATCGGCACCCAGTTGTTTACAAATAGCAATATCATCTTTCATGATTTGAAAATCATCTTTACTGAATAAAAAATCACCGCCACGCGGGCGGATCATCACATAAAGATGAATATGTAATTTTCCCCGTGCTGCTTTAATATAGGAATAAGAAGGCGTAGTACCGCCTTCCCGGGGATTTGCGCATAATTCAATTCTATCGGCACCGGCCTCCTGGGCAGCTATACAACTTTCAATATTAAAACCAATTATTTCTAATTTCATTTGCAAAAAAGGAAACCGCAAAATCTGTAAATCATGCGGTTATTTTTATTTTAAAAAATAGATTTTTTAGGTTACTCCCAAATCGAAGAAATATTTTGCCGGAATTATTTTTTCCTCACCGTTACTTTTTACGGCAAAAACAAAACCTTTTTGAACTGCATAAGCACCGTATTCTCCTTTTTTATTCAATGCCAAAAAAGCCACTTGAAGTCCTTTTGCCCTGTTTACATCACGGTTGATAATACGCTCAATCGCCTTACGACAGGCAGCTTCAGGCGACAGTCCGTTACGCATAGCTTCTACCACCACGTGCGTTCCACATATACGCATTACTTCTTCTCCAAGGCCGCTTGAAGTAGCCGCTCCCACTTCATTGTCCACAAAAAGTCCTGCACCAATAATTGGCGAATCCCCCACACGGCCGTGAATTTTAAATGCCATTCCGCTGGTGGTAACGGCGCCACTCATATTCCCGGAAGCATCCATAGCCATCAAACCCATGGTATCATGATTTACAGAACCATCATCAAAAAATGGTGGCGCAAAAGGGCCGTTCCCTTTTTTATCCTGATTGCCAACGGGCATGTTTTCAATATTTATAACAGGCTTGTATTCACTTTTTTTCAACCAGTTTTCGTAGGCTGCTTTTGCCGGAGCAGAAAGCTCTTTTGATTGTTTTTCAAAACCGTTTTCCAAAGCAAATTGCTGTGCACCTTCGCCTACCAGCATGATGTGTGGAGTAGTTTCCATTATTTTTCTTGCTACCGACACGGGGTGCTTTATTTGTTCAATTGCTCCTACCGATCCGCAGTTGGCATGTTCATCCATTATACACGAATCAAGCGTTACGATTCCATCCCTGTCGGGATAACCTCCAAGCCCAATGCAGCAATCTAAAGTATCTTCTACATACCTGGCGCCTGCTTCCACCGCATCCAAAGCCCGGCCATTAGATGATAAAATTTTCCAGGCTTCTGCGTTTACTTCTTTGCCATTACTCCACGTAGAAACCACAATAGGTTTCGTTTGTGCATTGCTGTTAGGCATTATATTTTTTAAGGAAAGTAATGGAGCGGTAAGAGTAGAAAGCTGAAGGAATTTTCTTCTGTTGAGCATGTATAAACTTTTGGTCAAATGTAATTATTAATCGGTTATCAATTTTGTAAAATCGGTTTTTTTTAAGAACAAGCAAATACTATCCCCTATGAATATTTCTTTAAAAATATCTTCTATAAGCTTATCCGGAATGAGATTGGATGACCTTATAAGTTTTACTTTTTTATATTCATCATGCTGGGAGTTAATTACAAAATTGAATCCTTCGGGTAATACTGCTGAAGGTACTTTTAGTAAAAGTGTTTTCCCTTCCCCGTACCATATGTTGCCTAATTGCTGATAGAATAATAACTTACAACTTTTCCAGGTTATTGTAATTCGGAAAATTATTATTCCGGCTCTCCTTTAATTGTAATTTTATCATTTAATGCAAATGTTACTGGTTGAATTACGTAAGAATTTACTGAGTGTCCATCTTGTTTTGCCGGAATCCAGTAAGAACTTTTTTTTATAGCATTTACTGCAATTTCAGCTAATTGAGTTCCTTTCATAGTCGTAGCAATTACATTACTTACTTTGCCATCTTTACTTACAATAAAACTTACTTTACAAGTCCCCTGGTTATCTTTATCAGAAATTAATTCGTTACCATTTTTTTGAATCACCCGCGAAATATATTTTAGCCATGCAGATTGCCCACCGGGGAAACTTGCAGGTACTTGAATCTTTGTGGAAGCATTTTCATTTTTTTTGGAATGATCATCTGGATTTGTCAATGTTACCGGCTGCAGTCTGTAAGCTGCCACCGTATGCCCATTTTGCGAAGCAGGAATCCATTTGGGGCCATTCTTAATAGCGTTCACCGAAGTTTGTGCAAGATGTGTTCCCTTCATGGTAGTAGCTTCTACATTACTTATTGAGCCATCTGTATTTACAATAAATTTTAAGATGCAGGTTCCAAAATCAGCTTCCGTAAAGGAATCAAGGCTTGCCTGGATTTTCTTTGCAATGTATTTTTGCCATTCAATTGGGCCACCGGGGAAAGATGCTTCAGTTTGCACTTTGGTAAAAACTTTATAAGGAATGCTATCATTTTTTTCGGAGGATGCACTGCCATAAACTGTTTTTGCATCTGAGTTAACAAAAGTTGTATTTCTACTTTCATTTTTAGTGAAAATTTCTATCACTCCTTCTTTTGCTTTATTTCCATATTTCTTTATCGCACTTTCTCCTTTTAAAATAGATATTGATTGAATATTGGCAGGATTTATATCTTTCATTTCATCTCGTGCTATTTCCTTTCCATCAGCAAATATTAAAGTGATTTTAGGAATTCCTGGTAAATTGGAACTGTCATTTTTTTTAGCATAAATATTCTCATAAATAGTAGTAATTTCTAACACTCCATCTTTACCTTTCTCTCCATATTTTTTTATGGCAATTCCCCCTTTTAAAATTTTTATTGATAGAATATTATTGGGCGAAATATTTTTCATCTCTTTATTTGAAATTTCTTTTCCATTTGCAATTAATAAAGCATTTGCTGGAATAGAGTCATGCTCCTTGATAACCATTATTAAGGGTGAGGGAACTGATCCATCCTCCTTTAAAACAACAACTTTGGTATCTTCCTTCTTATTTTTTTCAGGCATTCCATTTATGGATATAAGGTTAAGTTGAGTTGTCTTTTTCCTTTTAGCAATTGAATCTTGTTTCCCTGTTGGAATTGAATCGGTGACTATGGGGGATTTTCCTTTGAAAGCATTTATTGAGGATGCATATTTCTCAATCGCGTCCAAAATATTTTCAGCCACTTTTTCCTGGTCAGCGCTGCTGTTAATAAATGCCTCATCTTTCGGATTACTTAGAAATCCACATTCAACAATCGCTGCTGGATAAATGTTGTGGTTAAGAATCCATAATCCTCTTTTTCTTATTTCAATATTATCATCAGTTTTGTATGATTTTTTTAATTCATTAATTAACGCTGATCCAAGTAATTGATCTTGCCCAGTGCTATTTTTATCTATCAAAACGGAAAAACCCTTTAATTGTTTGTCCGCTGATAAATTTGCATGGAGTGAAATAAACAAATTCGCACTATTATTCTCGGCAAAAACAACTCTGTCTTTCACAGAAATATATTGATCATTTTCTCTTGAAAGTAAAATTTTAATATGATCATTAGAATTTAATTCAGCAATCTTTTTTGCAATCGCAAGCGTAATATCTTTTTCTTTTACTCCATCCGTTGAAACCGCGCCATTATCGGCTCCGCCATGCCCGGCATCTATCACAACTGTAATAGTTTTTCCATCATAAAGATTGGAAACTCTATTCTTTACTTTCAACGTGAAAGCAAAAAATACAATTGCTGCAAGGGGCAACACCAGCAGCCTGCTTACATAACTTACTTTTGGATTTTTATTTTTTGTGAGCATGAGAATTCTTCTTTTTATTGGTGAATAGAAAAAATTATTGGTGAGTGAAAAGTTTTGTCCCGGGTAAACGGTTTGCAACACCATTTCCCCGAAAGCACTGATGTCATTATCTTCCAGTGCTTCTTTATCGGCAATAAATTCGTGGATCATATTTAGTTCTTTTTGCATTAGCCAAAAGAACGGATTGATCCAGAAAAAAACCAACACTATATTCATAAAAATTTTATCGTATGAATGTTTCTCTTTTATATGCGCTATTTCATGATTAAAAATTTGTTGGCCGCTCCTTGAATGCAGGTCAATAGCATTGTTCCAAAAGATAGATTTGAAAAATGAAAAAGGAGTTCCCTTTGCATTGGTACTGATAAAACTGACGTCCTCAATTTTTGTTTCCGGGTATTCTTTCTTTAATCTTTTAATTTTATACAATGAAATAAAAAGGATGCATAAAAAAATTGCTGATATTAAAAGATAAACTACTTCAGTTACATTTTCAGTAGTAATTTGGAAACCACTATTCCTGCTGTATTCTATCACCGCTTCGTCGCCATAGCTTATCGTTTGCAACACCTGTACTACGGTTCCTTTATCCTGGCCGTTTTGAAAAATATTAATTTTCATTATCGGGGCTAATAAAGAAATTACGATGGCAGCAAGAATATAAAACCTGTTCCAGCGATGGAAGGCTTTATTACGTAATGCCAAAAAATAATATCCACATAAAATTCCTGAACAGATAATTACTTTCAACAAATACCAGGATAGTGTTATCATAAAAAATGTTTTTAATTTTTAAGTTGGGTTCGCCGGTCTTACGGCCTCAGTCTGACAGGTGAACCGTCAGAAGGGTGGCGTTGAAATGATGAATAAGTCAGACGGAGACCGTCAGACTTATTCATCATTTCCCTTTTTTCAATTGTTTTAACAATATTTCCAATTCTTCAATACTGAGATTATTTTCTTTTACCATTGAAGAAACAATATTGCTGAACGAACCTTCATAATATTTTTTTACCAAAGATTTTACCCTTCCTTTCGAATATACTTCCTTACTTACTACGGTATAATAGCGGTGCATTCTTCCAAAAACCTCTATACCTACAAATTCCTTTTCTACTAAAATTTTTAAGATGGTAGCCACCGTATTTTGATGTGGCTTGGGATTTGGCATCTCATTGGTGATGTCTTTTAAAAAGGAACCACCCAGTTTCCAGAGCACCTGCATTATTTCTTCTTCTGCTTTTGTTAATGTCTTCATTTTATAAATTTTGATTTTCTAAAAACAAATGTATAACGAAATATTTAGTTTACAAACTATTTTATTAGTTTTAAGTAATTTTTTTTTAAAATGTCATCTTTTAGCTGTCAAATTTGATTTAAATGATTGTTTACTGTGATCTTTATGGAGCGAGCCAGTAATTTGCACGGGCATAAAATTATTTTATTTTAACAGATGTATAAAAATTCTTTTATAAAAAATATAATTATACAAGTAACTTTACGCCCGAATAATAAAAACAATTAAAAAACCCGATAAACTAATTGAAACAACTATGCCTGAAGCAATTGTAGAATTAAAGAATGCAAATATTTACCAGGGAGATTCTTTAATTCTCTCCGATGTGAATATTGCTGTGCATCGCGGAGTATTTGTATATCTCGTGGGCAAAACAGGTACCGGAAAATCGAGCTTGTTGAAGACATTGTATGGCGATCTCAATTTACGCGAAGGAGAAGGTACAGTAGTAGGTTACGATCTGCGTAAGCTGGACTGGAGAAATATCCCTTATTTGAGAAGGCAGCTTGGTGTGGTTTTCCAGGATTTTCAATTACTTACGGATAGAAACGTGAATAACAATCTCAAATTTGTTCTAAAAGCTACCGGCTGGAAAGATGAGAAATTAATGGATGAAAAAATTGCCGATGTCCTGGACAAAGTAGGTTTAAAAACAAAAGGATTTAAAATGCCTTTCGAATTAAGCGGCGGTGAACAACAGCGTATGGATATTGCCCGCGCTCTTTTGAATTCGCCCAAGCTTATTTTGGCTGATGAGCCCACAGGAAACCTGGACCCTGAGACTTCTGATGAAATAATGCATTTACTATTTAATATCAGCCGCGATTACGGAACCGCAGTTATCATGGCTACTCACGATTATATGGTGATCAATAAATTTCCTGCAAGAACCATTAAAACTGAAAGAGGAAAAGTATTGGACAATGCGTCTATTTCTGTGGGGTAAGTTAAATTATTGAATTGCTAAATTGTTGAATGGTCAAATTATTGTTCCCTATTTCCATTACCTATTCACCACTCACCTTTTCACCATCTCCATCAGTTTCCTTGCATTTTTCTCATTATCAAAAAGATCATTTAATTTTGATTTTCTTTTATTTATTTCACTTTCAGTAAATGGGATTTCCAATAATTCTTTAATCAGTTTAATAGATTGTGATGGGGTTTCTGCAATATGACAGAGGCTTTCAAGCCCGGTACCTTCTAATGAGGCAGCATTAGTAATAATAAATCTTCCGTTAAAAAGCGCATTCAATAATTTTATTTTTATTCCGGTTGTATTAAAAGAGGGTAATAAATGTACCTGTGCATTTTTTATTAATTCATCCATTTCCTTTTGAGAGGGATTGGCAATGATTTGTAAATTTTTATTTTTGGATGAATAATTTTCCAATGAAACAGAAGGATTTTTTCCGGCTATTATAAACGGAATATCCAGTTGATTAAAAATATTTTCCAAAAGCCAAATTGCAGCTTTTTCATTTTCTGCTACAGATAAATTTCCATGATACAAACAAAAGTTTCCTTTGCCGGATTCAGATTTTACTTCATTAAAAGGTAAAAAGACCGGTAGAAATTCCACTTCCTTTGCTGAAAAAACTTTTTGATAGGTTATTTTATCTTTCTCATTTACTGCGATCAGTTTTGCTTTCCCTGCAATGGTATTTTCATACTTTTTTAATAGCCTGCTTTCAAGTTTGAAATATATTTTTTTATAAAAATTATTAGTTGATTTTGCTAATTGTCGATAATACTCATATTCAACATTATGCAGTCGTACCAATACTTTCCTGTTACTTAATTCGCCATGATATAAATAATAGGTGCAATGAATTCCTTCCAGCAAAACGGGATAATTATCTTTTAATATATTTTTTAGTAATTGAGGATTTATTCTTGAACTGACGATGTAAGGTAAACGCAACGGAATTCCCTGGACCATTTTCTCTCTTTGATAATAATTTACTTCTTCGCAATATTTATTAAGTTCAGATTGTTCGCCGCGGCCATATTCAAAACAATGCAAATGAATTTTTACACCCAATTGATGCAGCGCTTTTATTTTGTAAAAAAGATCGAATACGCCGCCATAGTCAGGAGGGTAGGGCACATCAAGGCAGACAATATGGAGATGAATTGGGTTGATTGGGTTGATTGGTTGATTGGTTAATTGGTTAATTGGGAATCTTCATTATTTGTTGGTTTGCTGTTATTGACTCATTTAACAAGCTGTTGATAAAATTCTAATATTTTCTTTTCCTCATTTTCCCAGTTATAAGTTTCGCGTGCTTTTATACAATTTTGCTGTAAACGAAAATAAAGTTCCTTATCTTCTAATAAAAGATTTATTGATTTTGCTACAGACAGAACTGACAAATCATTTATTAATAAAGCAATTTCAAATTCATTATTTATTCTTTTATACTCAGGAAAATCCATCGTTACCTGTGGAATCGCATTATGCATGTAATCAAAGAATTTATTGGCCAAAGATAAAAATTGATTTTCACCTAATGGCTCAACAAGATTGATTCCTATATAAGCCCCCTGGGTTATTTTATCTGCTTCGGCAGGCAAAAATTTCCCTTTAAAAAAAACCTTATTTTGTAATTGATTTTCCAGCACGAGTGCGTTTGCTTTATTTAAAAAATTTCCATCGCCATAAATAAATAAAGTGGCATTTACTTTTTCCATTGTAGGAATTAAATATTCAAAACCCCTCCCTTCGTTTACGCTTCCCTGGTATAAAATGATCTTTTCTTTAGGATTGAGGTGGGACAAAGGTTTCAGTAAAGGGACATTCCTGATGATTTTATAATTAACTTCATAATGTTTTAAAAATTCTTTTGCAATTCCCTCGCTTACTGTATATCCTTTTTTAAATTTTGGCACCAATGTGCGTTCTATAAAATGCCAAACCCGGTAAATATTCGGCCTTGTAATAATTTCTTTTTGTTGAGAAAAATATTCATGCGCATCATACACTTTTATCTTTCTTTTTAAAACAGAAGTTAAAAATACCGGGAGCATTGTATCCAGGTCAATGCAACAGAGAATATCCGTTTTTTGGAATAACAGGTAAAAGAAAAGTCGCAGATTATATTCAAAATAGAAACTGAACCCTTTTTTAAAAAAAAGTTTCAATCTTTTTTGGTGATACTTTTTTTTCTCCAGTGGCTGAGAATCGCTGAATTTGCTTCCTATAATTTTAATTTCATAATCGTTTTCAATGAGTGTATTGCAAATACGTATCATCCGCTGATCATAATTTAAATCGTTTGAAACTGTGAATATGATTCGCATTGCTACTTTTTGTTATTATTTTTTTAAATACGATATTATCTGCATGATCATTTTGTCATGAACTGATTTCCATTTTTTGCTCTCACCGCCTTCTCCAAGATGTTCATTATGAAAAATACAGATGAATGTTCCTTCTACTTTTTTTATTTCTTTTAAAAGATGTAAGATTTCCATTAAAGACTTCTCTGGCGATTTTTTGGTATAATAAATAAAGGTAGCATCCATGCATGTTACAGGAAATATTTTCAAATTAGTAGCCTTTTCATTTTTCAAATCATAAAAATAAAACGGATTAGATGTTCCTGCCCTGAATCCTGGCTTTCCGGGAAAACCCATGGAGTAATCTTCGGTAATTCCTGATGATAAAAGAGAATTGTAGGTATCCGGCAAAACGAATTTTAAATAATGCTGCCTGCTTTTAGTTATTTTTTCCCCTGATAAATTTTCAAGTCTTTCTTTTTCAATTAATATTTTTCCCGGAAAAGATAAAGTATTGAAAGATGGATGAATACCGATTTCACTGAATGTTTCAATCTCATTGATTAATTTTTTCATCAATGGATTTTTATAATTCAAATTTCTGTCGTGCTCCATTTTATCAGCCAATAAAAAAAAGAAAACAGATTGCAATTTGTTTTGTAGAATAATTTCCTTTAAAGCATCATACACATCCCAGGGATCTTTTTTTATTTTTAAAAGCGTTTTATTCCTGGTTATTATATC
>Ga0208357_1000649_pt1 | contig 27330 bp, 29 predicted proteins | sample NGESurdeep092012_6_FD_184487 | JGI IMG/M metagenome (GOLD analysis project Ga0208357, IMG submission 184487) | Arctic peat soil microbial communities from Barrow, Alaska - NGEE Surface sample F52-2 deep-092012 (SPAdes) | ecosystem: Environmental > Terrestrial > Soil > Wetlands > Peat ...
AGCCGCCACTGGGAGCCGCTCAGGGTCAGCAACTGCCAGAACGTGTTGAGGGGATCATCGAGGTGGCCCATGGCCAGGGTGGCCCACGTGGTGGTGTCGGTCACCGAGGAGGTGGTCAATGGGATGGTCGGGCCCACTGAGTCCGAGACCTGGCGAGAGACCGTGGCACTCGAGGCCGTACATCCGGCCAGCGCACCTGCGCCCAGGCTCACGGCGGCCGCCACGGTAACGAGCCGCAGCGCCGCGCTGACCCGGCGTGACGGCCGTGGTGGGGTCCTCACGAGTGGGCGACGTTGCTGATCTCGGAAGTCAGCTGGCCTACGAACGAGGACCCTTCGGCGCTCCCGCCGCCGGGGTCGGCGTTGAGGATCACTCGGGTCCGACCCTCCTTGTCGATCACGTACACGACGTCGCTGTGGGCAATCATGCCGCCGGCCGGCGACACCTCGGTCTGGACGCCGTAGTCGTTCCACACGCCGTGGAGTTGGGCCAGCGACCCAGTGAGGTAGATCCAGTTGGTCACGTGGTCGAGCCCCTCCTGCTGGTCGAACGCGGCGGTGAGCGCGGTACTGCGGTATAGCGGATTGTTGACCACGGCCACCAGTTCGACGTTATGAGCCTCAGCGCCCAGCTTCTCGTCGGCAAGCCGGAGGCTTTGGGCGATGAGTGGGCAGTCTGACGTGCAGACTGGGTCGAGGAAGGTGAGTACCACGGTCCGTCCCTTCAGCGAGGCCAGCGAGACGGAGTGCCCGCTCGTGTCGGTCAGGGTGAAGGGCGGCGCCGGGACGTCGACCAGGTTGGGCGGTCCATCGGCCGCCTCGATCAGGATGGGGTCGGCGTTGGGGTTGGTGGCCGCCACAGCCATGGGGGCTGCGCCCACCAGCACGACGGCCAGCGCCAACCCGGCGAGGAGCGCTCGCAGAAAGTAGACGGGGTTGAAGCGGTCGAGCCAACCGGCGAACCCGGTCGGAGCATCGACAACCCCCGACCTGGCGGCCTCCCGGTCCGGTGGTGCTTCAATGACGGGTGCCCGTGCCGGGAGCCGGGCCATGGCCACGTAGCCACCGGTGAAGATCAGGGCCATCGGGATCATGGAGTTGGGATCGGTGCCCAGCCCGCCGAAGAAACCGAAGTCCTGGATGAGGACCCAGGTGGCCAGACAGAAGACCGACCCGACGATCACGCCGACACGGACCACCCGGAGGTTGCCGCTCAGGAAGGCCGCGCCCACCCCGATCAGCAGGACCACGATGACGAGGTTGACCAGCCACCCGTGCCCGGCCTGGAACGAGCCGAAGGACCGGACCCACGAGGCGAACACCGACGGCTGAGACACCTGGGACATCTGGCTGACCATGGTGGTGAGGGTGCCCGAGGCGGACGAGGCGTGAGCCCCGCCGGACCAGGAGCCCCGCCCGGGCCAGGCCTGCAGGATGCCCATGCCGACGAAGAACACTCCGATACCTCGCAGGAGGCCTTTGCCCAGCCGGGGCGACTCCCAGGAGGTCTCGGGCAGGGCCACCAAGGCTCCGGCCACCACGTAGAACACGACGGCGCCGGGCGTTCCAAACAACCAGCTGGTGCCGCTGCCGAAGATGCCGCCGAAGGCCTCACCGAACACCCACACCATCAGGCCCCAGCCCACACTTGCCGCGCCGGCGGCCCGGGACCAGTAGCCGCGGGGTGCCACCAGCAAGAAGATCCCGATGCCCACCTGGATCCACACCGTGGCCGACGCGGCCGTGACCGGATGGTTCGACCAGATGGTGGTACCCACATTGGTCAGGTGCTGGACCCACCCTGGTGAGGAGCTCGCCGCCGGGGTGATCACCGAGCCGGGCAGGCCGATGGGCATGGCCCCCTGGAGCTGGAGCAGACCGTCGAACAGCCACAGGAGCCCGAAGGTGATCCGGAGGAGTCGGCGGGCCGCCGGTTCGGGGCAGGGCGATGGAGTGGAGATGGTGGAACTCAGGGTGCCGGCTGCCACCGCCCGCCGGTACTGCAGGGTCCGGGCGAAGTTCCAGGCCAGGACGACCAGCACGGCCAGGACCACCAAGATGAGCAGCTGATGGTTGAGGGCCGATCGGAATGCTGCCGTGATGGTCGAGTTGTCGGTCTGGAGGGGGTGCCCCATGCCTGTCATTTCGCAACCAATCTCTCGGGACCTGCCCCTTGGCGCTCGGGACGGGGGTCACGCGATCGAGCACGGATGGCCCGATCGAGACGATTGTAGGACCGGGTCTATGCCAGCACTCATCGTTCGAATTCGCGAGGCATCTGACATCGCTCTGCTCGTCATGCGTGGTGACGCCGTCGATCCCACCATTTTGAGAGCGGATGCCGCCCGGTTTCAACGTGAAGGGTGCCATTGGAGTGCCGGTGGCGATTCCGACGGCCGGCGTTTACGCTCGCACCTGAATTGACCTGCGGTCAATTGGAACATCGACCAGCGGAACAGCCAATGCAGCTAGTTGGAAATCCAGAGTGCCCGCTGGCCTCCCCCAGAGTTGCCCGCAGCTCCGCAAGACTGCCGCGAAGCGCCAGCGGTTCCGGCCAGCTGCAATGCGGTGGCCCCACTTCGCGGTCAATCTGGATTTGAACAATCAACCGCGGCCGGGTGTGTCGGGGTCGGAAGAGTCTGGCCGTCGGGATAGCCGCTCAGCACCGATCCAACCAAATCAACCTCATTTCGCTGTCGGCATCGCACTTCCAGGAGGTCATTATCGTGGACCCAAGACCAAAACTCGCCGTACTCGGACTCGGCACGATGGGTCGGGGCATGGCCAGCTCCGCATTGCGCCGTGGCATCTCTACCATCGTGTGGAATCGTGAGCTCGATGTCGCCAGGCAGATGGCTGACCAAGGGGCCGAGGTTGCCTTGTCGGCTGCCGACGCGGTTAAAGGGGTTGACATGGTCATCACCATGGTCACCGACACCGAGGCTGTCACCTCAATCGCCGTCGATCTCGGCGTACTGGAGGCCCTTCCCCCTGGTGCCGTCTGGACACAGATGAGCACGATTGGGGTGGAAGGGACCGCGACGGTCTGCTCGATTGTAGAGAAGGAGCGCTCAGATGTCCTCTTCCTCGACGGGCCGGTATCGGGGAGCAAGGTCCCAGCCGAAGAGGGGAATCTCGTTATTTTTGCCTCCGACTCCGAGCAGGCTCGGCCCATCGTCGAATACGTCTTCGACGCCATCGGGCAACGCACGGTCTGGCTCGGGCCGATCGGGGCAGGTTCGCGTATGAAACTTGTCAACAACACGCTGCTCGCATTCAGCGCCGAAGGCGTGGCCAACTCGCTTGCCCTGGCGCGCCGACTCGGACTTGACGTTCGTAGCGTCCTCGATGCTTTTCAGGGTGGGCCGCTGATTTCTCAATCGGCCGCCGGCAAGATCTCACGCATCGAGAGCAACAACTATTCGCCCGAATCCCCTTTGGCGTTGGGTCTGAAGGACGTCCATCTTGCTCTCGAAGTGGCCGATCCGGAACGTTTTGCAGTCCTCGCCTCGCTTGCTCGAGAGTGGGAGGCACTTGTCGATCAGGGGCTCGGCACCGAGGACGTCACTGCGGTCACGCGTGCTCTCGAGGTCTCGACGCCTGAGTGACTGAGGTGAGATCTGTTCGTAGCTCGAGGACACAGGACGTGCCGACGTGTCGAGCACCCAAGGGACGAGCGGGCCTTCGGCCGAAGGTGGGGACGGCGCCGCACCAGGGGGCGCCGAAACGAGGGACCGCCCTGCTGGCCACCTTGGCCATGGCCCAGTTCATGGTCGTACTCGATTTCACGATCGTCAATGTGGCGCTGCCCTCGATCCAGCACGGCTTGCACGTCGCTACGCCGATGCTGCAGTGGTTGGTGAGTGCTTATGCCGTCACCTTCGGCGGCTTCCTCCTCCTCGGCGGCCGGCTCGCCGACGTGTTCGGCCGGGCCAGGCTGTACCGGATCGGGCTCTGCATGATCTCAGTGGTCGACCCCGAATCCCGCCACATGCTGATCACAATGGAGGTGGCCAGCCGGGCATCGGCCGGCCTGGTTGGCACCGTAGGGCCATCTGCTCAGATCACCCACGCCCCGTTGCGCATGACGGTGCGCCCGGCCAGATCCTCGTCCTCACGCCACACCTGGATGCGTTCGGGCCCGAACACCAGGTAGACGTACTCGCCGCCGTCGGTCCGGGGGTCCCATCCCGCCTGGGCGGCATATCCCTCGGCAAGCGCAGCGGGCGCCTCGGATGTGGGGACGGCCTCGATTAGGACGGCATCGATCATGACCACGTCACGGGTCTCGCCGAGGGCAAGGCGCACCCGTGGCTTCGCGGTGACGTTGGCCGCCGTGCGCGACCGGGGCTCGGTGGCCAGCACGATCTGGCTCCCGTCCCAGGTGTGGGTCACCGGCACTAGGTGGACGGCATCGGTGGGCGAGGCGGACGCCACCCACACGTTGGTCTCGACCGCCGCCAGCTTCGACAGGGCGTCCGCCTTGCGCTCCTTGGGCGACCGGGTTGGCATGTCCTAATTATTGCACCGTAGCCGCCGAGGCGCCCGGTTGCGGCTTGACACGAGCGGTCGTGCCCGGCGCCGTCGTATGCCCCTGGATATGTCCAATGAAGCGATCCAAAGGGCACGAGCTGACGTCAGTGCCGTGATCGTGAAAGTCCACACGACGGGCGCTCGACCGGCTCACACCAAGATTGTCGACTAGGTTGCCGGGTGACGATGTGTCTTGTCCGACGAGCGGTGTCGTAGTCATGACCGGCTCGTCTTACATGGCTTCTGGCGAACAGCCGGTGACGGGTGCGCTGTCGACCATGATCTCGTCGATTCGCTGCATCACGCCCACTCTCCGCGGATTGAAAAAGCATGCCAGGCCCCATGAGTTGCGTGTTGGTGCTCGTCGCCATCGCTAGCGCCGCCTGCCCAAGGTGAGTCGTTCCGAGCGGCCACTGACAAGGTAGACGAGTCCAGCCGAGATGAGGATCTCAAACACAAGGCTGAAGACGCCCAGTCCGAGCAGACCGCCCAGTAAGCCTCCGCCCAAGGCGCCGATGAGACCGACACCGAAGGTCGCCCAGAGCCCGATTCGGTTGGGCCCCGGCACGATGAGCCGACCCAGGCCGCCAATGACGAAGACCAGGACGAAGAGACTGATGATGTAACCGATGATGCTCACAATCATTCTCCATTTGTACTTCTGTAGTTCCGGCTATCGCCGTCAGCCATCATGTAAACCCGATGGTCGTTCACTATCGACAATGAGGTCGTCCTTCGCTCTGCCGGATCCTTGTTCCCATTTTGGCTGACCGTCTTTTGATAGAGGTAAGAAAGTCACGTGAGGAAGGTAAGAACCAGCTTTCGAGGGTGCGGCCACCCAAGACGTAATCATGGTGGACGTGAGTCTCGGCGACGAAAGGGATTCTGACGGGCGGCAAGTTAGAGCGCACTTCAGAAGCCTGTCTGTGTCCCGCTGGGATCGATGGCCGCGGCGCACTGACCATTGTGGACGAGATAGAAGCGGTCCCACATTTCAGGCGTCAATAGTGGGATTACATCGACCACGGCGGCCTCCTGTGACGACCTCATGTGAATAGCTTGCTGGCCGATCTTTGAGCACACCTGGAGCCCGTTCAGATCTTCGCAAGTGATCTCGTGTTATCCAGTTGGTCTCATGTCGCTATGGGCCATGTTGACTCTCGAATCGTTTGAAGCGTCTTGTGGTTGTCAATCCAACGTTCGAGAGCGTGAAGCGCGCGTGACCTGAGAATGTCGAATGGCGGCGCGGACTGAAAGGGTCACGGCAATGGCCACCAAAACGACGAACACAAGCATCACGTCGCGAGCTGGTGCGTAGGTGGTGGCGATCCCGAGCCCGATGACTGGCACGGACAGCCCGATATAGGCGCCGAGGAAGAATCCCGCCAACACTTCCGCCCGGGATTCGGTCGGAGCGGTGCTTCCGGCAGCGACAAGTGCGCCTCGGAATACCAGACCACCACCGGCACCGGTCACGATGCCTCCGACGACAAACACCACCAAGTTCGCAACCCACATCCCTGTAGCGAACAAGACCAGTCCGAGCAGGAGGACGGGTACGCTCCACCGGAGTAGTTGCACGTTGCCCAGCCTCCCCAACGCGATCTGAGCCAGCGCCCCTGCGGCAAAGGCCGAAAAGGCAACTGCTCCGGCCGTGGCGTGGGAGTCCACGTGCAACGTTCCGGCCAGAAAGCTCGGAACCAGCGAGTTGAAGACGCCATAGACGGCGAAGGCAGCAATGGCCGCCGATGTCGCGGCGAAGAATTGAGCCCGGGCTTGCTTGGGGACCGCAACCCGTTGTGGGTGCCAGGCTGGCCGCGGGTCGGGCGGAGTGGTGGTCTCTGGGGCCACCGCTACAACTAGTGCCAACGCTGCCAATACTCCGCCCACGACAATGTACGGAAGGCGAAGCGGAGCTGGAGCGAACTGGGCCAGCAGTCCGGCCACCAGGGGGCCGACGCCAATGCCGCCCAGGTTTGCGGCGGTGGCAACGACTTGTGGCCGCTTCGCTGTGGCGCCGGGGCGGGCTCCCAAGTGAAGCTCCGCCAGGTACGCCGTGGCCGTGGCCGTGGTGAGCCCCACGGAGATGCCGGAGATCACGCGAGCCACGATGAGCCCGGCCAGACTCGGGAAGAAGATGAACAACAGTGCGCTGGCCACATTCACCAGCAGTGCCCCTACCAGTACCCGTCGACGGCCCACCCAATCGGAAATGTGCCCGGCGAGGAACAAACTGGCGATCACGCCCACGGCGTAGATGGCATACACGATCGTCACCATGATGTTGGAGAAGTGATCACGTTCCTGATAGAGGACGTACAGGGGAGTCGGGACCGCCGAGAACGCCATGTTCAGGAGAAAGGCGGCAGCCACGACCCAGAACGCCACGCCGTGAGGGGTCGACCACATACGCCGGGGCCGAGGGTCGAGGACGGTCTGCGCCCCGTCGTCGCTCCAAATCCTCTCCCCGACACTCCCACTGGCCGCCAGTTTTGGTTCGTGTTGCTCAACGGTGCTCATACCAATCCCCTTTGTCTCACCACTAGCTTGAGACCTGGGTGCTATCGTGTCTAACGAATTCTGAGCATCACTGATATCTTCATTAGGAATAACCATGGAACTGCGCCACCTGGAGCATTTTGTCGCCGTGGCCGAGGAACGCAGCTTCACCAGGGCTGCCTCCCGTGTGCATCTCGTTCAATCGGCATTGTCGGTTTCCGTCCAGTCCCTCGAAAGGGAGTTGGACACCCGCCTATTCGAGCGGACCACGCATCAGGTCGCACTCACTGACGCCGGCCACGCGTTATTGCCTGAAGCTCGACGCACTCTGGAGGCCGCCGCCGCCGCCCGCTCGGCTGTGACCGATGCCAATGAGGGAATGCGCGGCACCCTCCGGCTGGGATTGATGCAGTCCCTTACCCTGGTAGACGTGGCCGGGCTGCTAACTCGCTTCCATCGAGAGCGGCCATTGGTGGCGATTCGGCCTCGTCCGGCAACTGGAGGGTCGGCATCCCTGGCCGAAGAAGTGGGCCAAGGAACCCTTGATGCCGCCTTCATCGCAACGAATGGGCCATCGGTTCGCAATATCTCCGTCAGGGCGCTGGCCGCCGAACCGCTACTTCTGGTGTGCCCAACGAACCACCACCTGGCTCACCGAAAGGTCGTCACTCTCAAAGTCATCGGAGACGAGACGTTCGTGGAGTTCGCTCCAGGCTGGGGCATCCGCACAGCCGTCGACGAGCTTTTTGCCGGTGCCAGTACTGAGCGCTCCATCTCAGTGGAGGTTCCAGACGTCACAACGTTCTTGGCATTCGTCAGGGCCGGTCTTGGGTTGGGTTTCCTTACCGGTTCGATTCTTGGTTCCACGGGCGGGCTTGTCGGGATCAAGGTTCGTCCAGCGGCGTCGTTCGAAATCGGACTTGCTGTCCCCAGTGAGGGGCCTCTGTCCCCAGTGACGCAGGCGTTCGTCGATCTGGTGGACGCTAGCGAACTGGAGAAGATATCACCGGCTCGCTAGAAGACTTGGCGTTGGTGATAGGCCGCGCTGGCGAACGGACCCGAGAAGGCTTTGTTCGATCAGACCTGAAAGGCGGGTGACCTTGGGCCGGTGTGATTCCACCCGTTTGTCACCGACAAGCCGGTCCAGGCGTACGCTCTAACCATGGGGTCCGGTGGGCATTCCGGGCGACTCTTGTGCCTGAAACGCACCGATCCGGTCAGACGGCGGTCATAGCTAACGCCTCCTTGAGCTTCGCCGTCGACTCCTCGCCGCCCTCGCGCACCGCCTCGGCCACGCAGTGGTCCAGATGCCAGTCGAGCAGCTCGGGGGCCATCGACTGGATGGCTCTGGTGGCGGCGGACACCTGCTCCAAGACGTCGATGCAGTAGCGCACGCTCTAGGCGCACGTTCCTGCCGCGGCCGATCGAGCGAGCCACATTGTGCCGACAGGCATCCGGGTCGAGTCCACGTACTACAGACGTACTTCCTAGTCAGTCAGCCGCGTCAGATCCACGTCAAGGCTCAAGCCGTTTCCGGTTGGTTCCACTCGACCCAGCCGAGGCCGGTCCTGCCGCCCGGCTCGCAAAACCTAGCCAGGGCCCGAGGAAACCGGTCAATTCGGCCCTCAGGGGATGTAAACATCAGCGGACCGAATGCGAGCGGCTCGATGGCCAGCTCGAGCAGCCCATTGTTCAAGATTGCATTTCCCCGTGTGGGAAGCCCTTCAGGTCCAAGGTCCTCCGTAGTATCGGCTGAGGTCACCACCACCAGGGAACCAGATTCATCCTGAACGTAGCCGAATGCCACATCGACACCCGGAATGCGGACATCGACGGCATGAACCCGGCTGCCGTCGCTGAACCGCGCCGCCATCCAACTCCAACCGAACGCCCACCAATCACGCACTCCCCAGGAGTGATCTCTCTGTCCTTGCGCCTGAATTGTCATGGTGCGATCGCCCAGACGAAGCGTGCCGGCAACCAAACAGGGGATCTCGTAGCGGGTAGTGCTGTCGTAGTGGAAGGGCTGCCCGTCCGTTTGCCATGACAAATCCAGATCCAATGCAACAGCCTCGCCCTTCTCCCCTCGGTAGACGGCGACGGGGTCGACGAACGACTCCCCGATGCCGTCGGCCCTCACCCGCAGCTCCTCGAGCGGCCTTGTAACCTCCAGATCGACCGAATAGTTCGGGCCCTTGGCCGTAGTCGTCGTCGTAGCTGGGGCGTCGTAGGAGACCCACATGATGGTTCGGCCGCCCGGTTCGACGATGGCTGTTGTCCACCACACGACTCCGAGGTTCGGGTACCACCCAACCCGGATGTAGCCCCCGAGTGAGCCCTCATCGGCCACAAAGTCCATGTAGTACGACTCCCCCCAAAGCTGCTCGCCCTCAGGCTTGTGGCGCGCCTCGTCTTCCGGTTGCACAAGGTGCGGGAGCGATGTGGTCATCGGGCACTCGCAAGCTCGAAGAAGCCGTCGCGTACGCCGCTCAAATCCGCTCGCATCTCACCCTGATCTACGACCTGGACGTTGTTCGACGAGTTGTAGCACTCCGCGATCAGGGCGCCTCGGAGTTCCGCACCCATGCTCTCAGCGAGCATGTGATTGCCCCTCGGTGTTGGACCAAGGACGAATCCTCGGTCCATCACCAGGTCGAGGTCCGGTGAAGCGAGCGACGGAAGCTCCATGACCATCTCCTTGTGATGACGTTCCGGACGACCGGTGGATCTGAACTATCTAGATGTTAATGCTAGTGCTTATCTTGGGCTACATGCTGGCCAGCTGTTCTAGTCGATACTCGACTCTGTGAACGGCTTCACCGCCCTGGCCGGCGATTGCCGGGTATGGCTGCGGCAGGTAGCTGAACGCCCAGGTCGCCGGGCCTACGTATGCGGAGCCGACCCTGTTCAAGACGATGCAGCGCGTTCGAGGCGATGGGCTCGTTGCCTGGCGTTGACGGTCACAGCACAACCGGCGGGCGGTGATCGGCGAGGGCTGGGGGGGTGCCTTGGGGCGGGCGGCGGGGTGCGACTATCCCCGACCGCAAGTGCCGGCGGCTCCCCGACCACGGGGCGGGGGGAGCTATCAGGCGATCGGCCAGCCGGTAGGCCGTCGATTCATAGTTCACCCGCCACCCGCGAAAGTCGGGCCATGCCTCCTCGGCGCTTCGCTCCATCGGGAATCCGATGTGGCGCAACATCTCGACCGCTTGATCGAACTCTTCAAAGGTGAGGGCGATGGGGGAGTCGGGGTCAGGGTCGGAATCCACATGCCAACCCAGTACGCCGGCGATCCGATTCAGGGCTGTGAACCCCATACGGAGACACAGGCGAGCCTGGGACGACGCGGTGCTCGGGGCAAGAGCCAGATGCATTGCCGCCCCGTCCAAGACGGCGAGAAGCCCGATCAGCCATGAGAACCAGGGCTCGGGTGATCGGAAAAGCAGCATCACCGGGTATGTGGTGTGGCTCTCGACCAAATCCGCGGCCCATCCCTCCCACGAAGCGTAGAAGTCGGGCAGGGCGTCGGTGATGCCGACGAGCTGATGGCGAGCCAGGACCTCGGGGCCCCAGGCGGGAAGACCGGCTCGGCTCTCCAACATGGCCACCAGCGATTCGCGACGGTTGAACGCCCCATAGAGCGCCGGGAGGTAGGCGATCTGTAAGGCCACGACCACAACCCAGGTACCACCGGCGGCAATGTCGACAGCGTGGTTCGGTGGACCTTTGAGGTCGATGGTCCCCACGGTGAAGACCACGCCAGCAGCCTGAACGAAGGCGGAGCCGAGATCGTGGGTGACCCCGTTGAGCATGAACCCATAGCCGATGATGTAACAGATCGCCCAGAAGAGGAGCTGTCCCACCAGGGCGACGGGCGCGGTCGGCGCCAACAGGGCGTCTTTGCCCTCGTAGGTTCGAGCCAGCCGGGAGAGCCCGATGAAGGCCAGCCGCACGACTCGATTGACGACCGTGGTCAGACGCTCGAAGCCGCGGGGCCGGCGAGGCAAGACGATGGTGAACAGAACGCTCGCGGATGTGAGAAGCACGATGACTAACCCGAGGGCAAAATACAGATCAGTCATCGATCCATCGATTCGCGACGGCTAACTTCAGTAGAAATCCAACCGCCCATCTTCAAAGTGTGGTTCACAGCGCCATGGTACGACGACCAGATGGCAACCGACGCACCCACACGCAATGATCAAGACGGGGGAGTGGGAAAGTGGACGGGAGAATGTACGCCGGCTGGGGAGTTGGGGCCAACAATCCTTTGGCACATCGCGACAGCAGTGATGCCGACCGGAGGCACAGAAGGAATCGGAGGACCAGGATATGGACCGCTATACCGTCATCTCTGCGGATTGTCACGCGGGGGCAGATCTACCGGATTATCGACCGTACCTCGAGGCACGGCTCCACGAGCAGTTTGACCGCTGGTTGGCGGGCTATAGCAACCCGTTTCGTGACCTCAATGCCCCGGAGGCAAATCGGAACTGGGACAGCGCAGTCCGCCAGGCGGCCCTCGAGTCCGACGGCATCGTGGGCGAGGTCGTGTACCCAAACACGGTCCCGCCTTTTTTCCCAGCGAGCGGGCTGGTGACGCCGACCCCGCCAGCCGCCGAGTACGAACAGCGCCTGGCTGGGCTCCGGGCTCACAATCGCTGGCTCTCCGATTGGTGTGCAGAGCTACCGGGTCGCCGAGCCGGAATCGGCCAGATCCTGTTGAACGATGTTGACGACGCCGTATCCGAAGTGAACTGGATTGCGGACCACGGGCTCACGGGCGGAGCACTCCTTCCGGGCGTGCCGCCCGGCAGCGGGATCGACCCTCTGCACTCGCCCGCCTATGACCCGGTATGGCGAGCGTGTGAGGAACGCGGCGTTGTTGTCAATGTGCACGGCGGCGGTGGATCACCAAGCGAGGGGTACTTTCCGGCGACGTTGGTGATGTTCGTGCTCGAGGCGTCGTTCTACTCTCACAGACCGGTTTGGTCGCTCGTCATGTCCGGGGTGTTCGACCGCTTCCCCGGGCTGCGGCTGGTTGTGACCGAGGCAGGCACGAAATGGATCCCAAACACCCTGAATGCGATGGACGCATTACAAGCCAAGCAGGATGAGGGAAGTATTGGCGCTCTCACCTTTATCGACCCGTTCCGCCTGGGGCGCAAGCCGAGCGAATATTGGGCCACCAATTGCTGGGTCGGGGCGAGTTTCATGACCCGCGAGGACGCCGCCGACAGGGCCCTTGTTGGCGTCGATCGCATCATGTGGGGAAGTGACTTCCCGCATGAAGAGGGAACATTTCCATATTCACGCGAGTCGCTGGCACATACCTACGCCGGCGTGGATCCGACAGAGGTTGTTCAGATGGTGGGAGCAAACGCGGCGGAGGTGTACGGGTTCGATCTACAAGATCTCACATCGCTCGCGGCCCAGATCGGCCCTGAGGTGGACGATGTGGTGGCAGGAATCGACCGGATACCCGAATCGTCGAGCCTGGCATTCGAACCGCGACCGGCATCCGTGTCTTAGGTCCACTACTAGCCGGCTGACCTGGTCCTGCTTCTTCGGACATCACGACGGGCGCAGAGCCTCGACCTCTGCAGAACGGTGGCTGGCTATCCTCAAATGGGTGAAGGCTCGACGGAAATCTGATGATCTAACTGGACGGGCGCGAATCAGGGACGCGGCGTTTCAACTCATCGCCAACGAAGGGGTTCGAGGTGCGACGGTGCGATCAATCGCGGAGGTCGCCGGCGTGTCGCCCGCACTGGTGAACCATCATTTCGGCTCAAAGCAAGGCGTGGTTAAGGCGGTCGAGGAATGGGTCCTCACCCTGCTTCGATCGGCAACGGCAGGTGATGGCGACTCGACCGACCCGGCAGAAGCAAATGCTCGACGGGCCGCGGCGTTCGACGCGCTGTTGAGAGAGCAGCCGCTGCTTCGTGCCTACATTCGCCGCATGCTTCTTGAGGAATCACCTGAGGGGCTGGAATGGTTTGCTGGGATCGTCGAGGAAGGCGCTGCCGACCTTCGTCGACGCGAACAAACAGGCATGGCCCGACCATCCGCAGATGCCCAAGCTGTTGCGGCAGTCCTCAATGTGCTCGCGCTAGGGCCCTTGTTGCTACCTCGACATCTCGCACACGTCCTTGGGGGAGGCGACGGCGAAGTCGCACTTCGCCGTTGGCATGAAGCTACTTCCGAAATCCTGCGAACTGCCCTCTATCCCGATGAACGCTCACTCCTAGGACCAGGCGACCACGAAGCGACACAGCCTCTCTGAAGACCGATCGGTCAAATCGCTCGCAACGCCGGCCAGCCGAACTATACAGCTGTTCAGTAAGCTGATCGTCTGTTAAGGTACGTGCGATACCCCACGGTCTAGAGAGCGAGATGAGGGAATCTGGCATGCGGCTTGAAGGCAAAGTCGCCCTGGTCACGGGCGGTACGCGTGGCATTGGGCGGGGGATCGTCGAGATGCTGGCGGCGGAAGGGGCCTCGGTGGCATTTACTGGCCGATCAGCTGAGACGGGAAGCGAGGTCGAAGCGAGCGTCGCCAAGGCTGGCGGCCGAGCCCTCTTTGTCAAAGCTGACAGTGGCATCGAAAGCGATGTTGCCGACGCAGTCAAGACAACCGTGGGGCAGTACGGCATGCTGACGACGTTGATCAACAACGCTATCTCCGATGATGCCGGCAGCGGGAGAGATACCCATGTCGACATGGTCGACAATGAGACCTTCAGCAACATCATGCGGATTGCGCTCATGGGTACCTTTTGGGCCTGCAAGTATGCCGTCCCAGCAATGAGGTATGCCGGCAGCGGGTCAATCGTGAACATCTCCGCCAGCTCGTCCAAATCGGCCCTGCCAGAGCGCCCGGCGTACCATGCATCTAAGGGTGCCATTAACGCGATGACCCGTCAGATGGCCGTTGACTATGGAAGGGCCGATATCCGATCCAACGCGATCGTCGTCGGCTTTGTGTACACAGGGTCGCCGGTGATGAAGTCGATCCTCGAGGATCCGCGGCGACGTGCCGCATTCGAGAAGAACATCATGGTTCCGCGCTTTGGCGAGCCAGCGGATGTCGCGGCCGGTGTCGTCTACCTGGCGTCGGATGAGGCGAAGTACGTGACCGGTACCGAGCTAACAATCGACGGCGGGGCGCTCTGCCACCAGACATTGCCTGAACTTGACTTCTCCACGAATCCGGTCGAATGAGGAGGGTCTTGAGGTGAGCTATCACATGAGTCTCATGGGTGCCAACGATCGTTTGATCCAGTCCTTGGACTCGATGGAGAGGTCCTCAGGGGCAAGTTCCGCCAGCGCAAGCTGGAGCGCCGTAGACGATGTGCGGTCGATGGATGGCGAGCTGGAGATGCAGCAGTCGTGATGCAACAAGTCCATACCATTTCTGACCTCCGGGGGCGCCTTGATGACATTCGGTCCCGCGGGCAGCGCGTCGGGATGGTGGGTACGAGCGGTCTGTTGCACAGCGGCCATCTGTCGTTGATAGAGCGGTCCGCAGCCGACAATGATGTCACGGCCATGTACTGGGGCGGAGGCGCGTCGTTCGGCTGGATGACCTCCCAGATCGCCTACGAACGCGACGCCGATCGGGATTTCGCTCTTGCCGAGAACGCCGGGCTTGACCTGATCTTTGCACCATCCAACGATGAGCTCTTCTCCCGCGAGCCGATGACGGCGGTCAGCCTCGCAGCGATGTCCAGCGGCGTCCCGTACTTGGAAGAGCCCCAACACCTCGACCTCATTGCCATGGTGATGAGCAAATTGTGGAATATCTTCGGGCCCTGCCGTGCCTACTTCGGCGAAAAGGATTGGCAACAGCTTGCCCTATTCCAGCGTCTCGCCGATGACCTTGCGTGGCCGGTAGAGGTGATCGGATGCCCTACCGTGCGCGAGATCGATGGATTGGCAATTTCGAGCCGCAATGAGCGGCTGACCGCCGATGAGCGGGCTCTTGCACTGGCGATGTATCAGGCCCTCTGCGCGTGCCGGGATGCAGCGCTTGGCGGAACCCGCAAGAGACTCGCCCTTGCTGATCTGTTCACAGACATCATCGGCGACCCTGAGTGCATTCGCTATTTCACGGCAGTGGAGGCGGCCACGATGCAGCCTCTTGAAGAGCTCACTGACCAAGTACGGCTGCTCGCCTCGATTGAGCTCGGTTCCGTCCGTTTGCTCGACAATGTCGGGCTGGACATCGCACCATGATCCAGCGGACTACAAGCGTCTGGGGGACTACTACCTTCATTCGCGCCGACGCCCGGTTGAGGAGATGACTCTCATGGTCCGTAACTGTTGGCGCCCTCCCGGTGGTCTCGGCCAAGGGAGTACGTGGCGATGATCCGACTCGCGCAGTTGTACACGGGCGGCGTCGGCTCCGAGATCGTCAGGCGACTCGACGGTCATCGCTCGCTCGAACTTGTCGCCGTGCTTGTCCATGCCGACGAGAAAGCGGGGATTGATGCCGGTGAACTCGTTGGTGGCACTCCAAACGGCATCGTCACCACCCAGAGCATTGCGGACATTCTCGCCGCCCGTCCGAGGGCGGCTATCTACTCGGGCATGCGTTGGGATGTTGAGCTCGTTGCAGGGCTGCTTCGTGCCGGAGTAAATGTCTATACCGGCCTTGGCGGTTACTTTCTTCCCGGGCAGCAAGAGTTTGACGAGCTTGACGCCGCAGGGAAGGCGGGCAATGCATCGCTCGCAGCGGGGGGAAACATCCCCGGACTAATCAGCGACGTCTTCCCACTATTCGTTTCCGGTTATACCGGGCGGATTCGTGCAATTCGGGCCTGGCAGCGCAACCATGTGTCCTCCTATCCCTCCGCGGAGCAGATCACGACGGGTCTTGGTATCGGATTGGCACCTGCCGCTGAAGAGCAGCAGGCCCTTGTCGACGGCGCGTGGGTATGGGCTATGCGTCAATCGGCAAATATGGTGGCCACTGCTCTGGGCACTGAATGCAGCGACTTAGTCCTCACGCATAAGCGGATCGCACTCGCTGAGACGGACACCGTGCTCTCCGGTTCGGGCCTCCTCGTGAAGGAGGGGACGGTGGCTGGGGCCCAGTGGACCTTTGTCGCACACAGCGGAGACCGTCCGTTCTTGACGATTATCAACGAGCAGACGGCGGTACTTGGCCTGGGCCCGGGTTGGCGTGAAAATCACGATGAGCCGCCATGGCGTGTCGAGATCGACGGTGAGCCGCCGATCTTTGCCACATTCGGCTGGCCCGAGGGCGTCGAACCGGGGGCAGCGAATTCGTTGCTCAATGTGTCCCGGGCGATGAATACCATCCCCCGACTCGTGGAGGCGCCACCTGGCTGCGTCTCGGTCTTGGACTTCCCTGCCGTGGTCGCTGGCGATGGAGGAGCGGGTGACTGACGTGAGTTGGGCTGTCAACCATGACGCCGCGCAGCTCCTGTACACCGCCAGTGTACTGGTGCATCAGCGGCTTCCCGTCTTGACGTGACACTCGGAAAGCACCGGTCCTACGAGCCTCGCTGGAGGCGCTCAACAATCCAATGCGGATAGACGCAAGGAGGAACTACAGATGACAATGACCGCTGGCCGTCGAGCGAGCCCCCTGATCGAGGAGCGACTCTACATTGCCGGGGTATTTCGGCCGGCTGCCCACGGAAGGGTCTACGAAAACATAAGCCCGGTCAGTGAAGAGGTAATTGGTGTCGCCGCCGACGCGTCCGGGGAAGATATGAGAGATGCGATCGTCGCGGCGCGACGTGCCTTCGACGAAGGAGGGTGGGCGACCGATCCTGCGCTGCGCGCTCGGTGTCTTCGGCAGCTGCATAATGGGCTCGAGCGGCATGCGGACTCGATCAAGGAGACAGTGCGAGCCGAAGTAGGGACGACGGATGCGTCGTTGGCCACTGTGCAGTACGACACGGCGATCAAACATCTGGTGTACGCCGCCGACCTCGTCGAGAATTATCGATGGGAGACAGACCTCGGTCATACCGACTTTCTGGGGGTACCTTCCACGCGTACCCTCACCCGCGAGCCGGTTGGTGTCGCCGCCTGTATCACTCCATGGAACGCACCGATGCAGGTCAACTTGGCCAAACTGAGTGCCGCCTTGGGTGCCGGCTGCACGACCGTGTTGAAGCCTGCTCCCGATACACCGTGGTCGGCCTCTGCCCTCGGGAGGATCATTGCTGATGAGACCGATATACCGGTCGGGGTGGTGAACATCGTTTCGACCTCGGACAATGCGGTCGCGCAGATCCTCGCCGAAGACCCGAATGTCGACATCGTGAGCTTCACCGGATCAACCGTTGTCGGCCGCCGACTGATGGCTTGCGCCGCACCCACGGTCAAGCGAGTCTTCCTCGAGCTGGGCGGCAAGTCTGCGTGCATCGTGTGCGATGACGCGCCCTTGGACCAGGTCGCCCAAATCGCAGCGTACGGGTCTTGTGCCCAAGCAGGGCAAGGGTGCTCGATCAACACACGCCTGCTTGTGCAGCGTTCTGTCTATGAGGAGACAGTCGGAAAGGTGGCAGCGGCCTTCGAGGCAATACCTTTCGGTGACCCTCTCGACCCGAGCGTGTACATGGGGCCGCTGATCAACCGTCGTCAGTACGAGCGCGTACTCTCATACATCGAGCTGGGAAGGACTGAGGGTGCGCGGCTGGTTACAGGTGGGAGCCGTCCTGACGGATTCGACAGAGGGTTTTTCGTGGAACCAACCGTCTTCGCCGACGTGGACCCGGCGTCCCGCCTAGCCCAGGAGGAGATCTTCGGACCTGTACTGTGCGTCATCCCGTTCGATGATGACGAGCAGGCGATCGATATCGCCAACGGAACGATCTATGGACTTGCCGCCCAAGTGGAGAGCGGCTCACGCGAGCGTGCTGACGCGATCGCCCGACGGCTCCGCGCAGGGCAGGTCAACGTCAACGGTGGGCTGTACCACGCACCGGATAGCCCCTTCGGTGGCTACAAGCAGAGCGGCATCGGCCGCGAGATGGGCGTGCTCGGCCTTGACGAGTACACCGAAGTGAAGGTGATCGCTTACGGCGCCCCAAGCTCACTGTCGTGACCCACTAAGTGAGATCCGCAGACGGGACCGACGGCGAGTGGCCCGGCAACCCGCCCGAGAAGGAGGTGTTGCGCCGGTCCTTCACATAGCCTCTGGCCCATGAGGCACGAGGTCGTAGACGCCCGAGGGACGAGGATCCACTGCGTGGAGGAAGGGTCCGGTCCCTTGGTCCTGCTCGTCCACGGATTCCCCGAGTCGTGGTACTCGTGGCGTCACCAGCTGCCGGTGATCGCCGAGGCCGGGTTCCGGGCCGTAGCGATCGATGTCCGAGGGTACGGGAGGTCCTCCGCCCCTCTCGAGGTCGAGGCCTACGGGATGCTCCAGCACGTCAGCGACAACCTCGGGGTGGTGGAGGCGTTGACCGGTCGGGACTCGTCGGCGATCATCATCGGCCACGACTGGGGGGCGCCGATCGCCTCCCAGTCGGCACTGCTGCGACCGGACATCTTCACCGCGATAGCGATGCTCAGCGTCCCCTACAGCCCCCCGGGCCGTCGGCGGCCCACTGAAGCCTTCGCCGAGATGGGAAGGCTGGCCGGCCCGGAAGAGGAGTTCTACATCAACTACTTCCAAGAGCCGGGACGGGCCGAGCGGGAGGCGGAGATCGACGTGCGATCGTGGCTGCTCGGCTTCTACGCCGCGTCGTCAGCCGACGGGGTGAGGTCAGCCTCCGACGGAGGGTCCATCGCCACCGTGCCTCGCGGCAAGATGCTGCGAGACCGCTTTCCCGCCACCGACCAGCTTCCCGATTGGCTCACCGAGGACGACCTCGAGTTCTACGTCGGGGAGTTCGAGCGGACCGGGTTCCGGGGAGCCCTCAACCGCTACCGCAACGTGGACCGGGACTGGCAGGACCTCCAGCCGTGGAGAGGCGCGCCTATCCGGGTTCCGTCTCTCTTCATCGGAGGGGAGAAGGACGGTCCGACTATGTGGGGGGGCGGGGCCATCGCCCGCTTTCCCGACACCCTGCCGGACCTACGGGGCAGCCACATCCTCTCCGGGTGCGGCCACTGGGTCCAGCAGGAGCGGTCCGATGACGTCAACCGACTCCTCGTGGATTGGCTCAAGTCGCTGTAGTAGTCGGGGTCGGCGGGATCAGTACAAGTGGATCCGGGAAAGGGGCGAGGTCCGGCCTCATCAACGTGCTCGCCGAGCGCGCTCGCCCACCACACAGCCCCTCCTCTAGGAGTGAACCGTGACGCAAACCAGCAACGCCGACAGGAAAATCCTGATCCGCCGGATGACATTCGACGAGTCGATGGCCGACGTGCCACGGCACTGTGCCGCCAACGGCGATCTCATTGGCAGCCACGTAATGGCGGCCCTCTCCGCCGTGTCCCCGATGGCGAAGACTTCTTCGTCCGGTCCGTACGCAACTTCCGCGACGAGATCACCGACCCTGACCTGAAGCGGCAAGTGGGCGGTTTCATCGGCCAGGAGGCCGTGCACGGGCGGGAGCACCGCATGCTCAACGAGCATCTTGATCGCCTCGGCTACCCGACTAAGAAGGTCGAGCGCCTGGTCCGGGGCATCCTCGCCCTGCGCGAGCAGCTGCTGCCAGCGAGGGCCAACTTGGCGGCCACGGCGACAAGGGAGAGGATTGCCGCCACACCTCCGCCTGACCGACCTCTCACCGGTACCCCCTTGGCGCTCAGATTATTCGACGTCGCGATCATTTCGCTTCGGCCTTCCCACCCGGAGTGATGCCAGTCGCAAGGTGGGTGGCACCCATGCCCTGGTGGTCACGACGGGCCACGGCTCGATTCCGTCGACGGCCACATCGACTATCTCGCGGTCCCCGGGATGGTCCAAACGGTGTTGACCGATCGGTACAAAACTGATAGCCATCAGGTGGCTAGTCGCCGTGGGCTAGGAGTGGAAGCCAGCGGCGTGAACTCGGACTGGAAGAAGGAGCAGCCGTGACGAAGCGGTGGAACCAACGTCCGCCCGGCTCGACGTGGGGCGATTGGGGCGAGGACGACGAGCTGGGGCGCATCAACCTGCTCACCCCGGAGAAGGTCCTCCAAGGGGTGCGCGAGGTGAAGGCTGGCATCTGCTTCAGCCTGAGCCTCCCGCTCGACTACCCCGGTGGAACGGCACTGAACCAGCGGCGGTACCCGCCGATCCTCAGGCCCACTGAAGACCTGCAGCACAACCCGGACACGTTCTACAACGTCATCGCCCGCGAGTCGATCGACCCGAGCTTCATCGACGTGTGGTCCGACGACATGGTGACGCTGTGGCTGCAGTATTCGACGCAGTGGGACGCGCTCGCCCACCAGGGTGCCATGTTCGATGCCAACGGTGACGGCGAGGACGAGCCGGTCTACTACAACGGCTTCCGAGCCGGCGAGGACGTCATCGGGCCGCAGCCCGATGCCAAGGGCGACGGCAGCGGCAGCGTCAGCTTCGGCAGGCACCTCGGCCTGGAGCACATGGCCGCCCATGGGGTCCAGGGCCGTGGCGTTCTCATCGATGTGGCCCATCACCTCGACAACACGCCGGAGTGGACACCGGTCAACATGAAGACGCTCCGGGAGATCATGGACGCCGACGGTGTCGTCGTCGAGCCCGGGGACATGGTCATCATCCACACCGGCTTCGCCACGCAGGTCCTGGCCTGGGACCGCAACCCGGATGCCTCCAAGATCCAGGCCATGTACCCGTACCTCGACGGCGAGGACGAGGAGGTCTTGGAGTGGATCACCGAGTCGCAGATGTCGGCCCTCATCGCGGACAACTACGCGGTCGAGGGGTGGCCGGCGCCGAATCCGGAGCCGCACACGCTGATCCCTATCCACCATCTCTGTCTGTTCAAGCTCGGCATCCCGCTGGGTGAGCTCTGGTATACCCAGGAGCTCGCCGACTGGCTGCGCGTGCACGACCGGAGCCGTTTCCTGCTCACGGCGCCTCCCCTGCGACTGCCCGGCGCGATGGGCTGCCCGCTGACGCCGGTCGCGACCGTCTGACCGGGAACACGAAGCGTCTCCCTCAAGCCGGCGAGCGGTCACCGCCTTCGGTCGAACCAGGCAAGACCGCCGGGTGTACGCCAATGAACGGATCGGGTGCTGACCTCATCCCGCTGAAGTGGTAACTCTCATACAACGGGTTCGCAGCCGAGAGCTCAACCCCCGATGCTCGACTTCGTGGCGACTTTGTCCAGAGCCTTGGCATCGGCGGTGAGCAGGTAGCCCTTTGAGACGTCCGAGGCGACGGCCTTGTCCCACTTCTTCACGAACGCCTGGTGCGTCGGGTACAACTGTGCGAGCTTCGCCGCGGTGAACGGAATGGTCGTCCCGAATAGCTTGCAGAACCCGCCTCCGGCGCTGGACATGTCCCCGGTTCCGTTCACGACGGCGATTGGTGCCGCGACCTGGGGAGTACGAATCCCCCCGACCGCCTCACCATTGCTGTTCGTCGCGTACGCACCGGGACCGGACACGTCCAGGCGCGGCGACTGGGGAGGGGGCGTTCCGGTGACCACCCAGTTGTCGAGGGCGACCACCGCCGCCCGCAGCTCGTACGTGTGCGCGCCGGCATTGAGGGGGACGGGGCAGCTGATGGCGCCACCGTCGAAGGAGGAGACAGGGTCGATCATCGTGTCGAACGTTTTGACGTCGCCCACGCCGTTTCCGGTATCGGTCATTGACTCGACCAGGCCATAGGTGTCGTAGTGGGCGGTGCCGGCCACCTCCCACTCACGTATGAACTTGGTCGGTGGTTGCCGAGCAACGTCATAGCCGAGGACAGCCACGTCCGTCTCGGTCTCAAACATCATGACCGGCACAGTGAGGTCGGTTCGGATGATCGCTGGCGTGGGCGGGTTGATGACGGGTTGGGGTGCTTCGGAGAGCGCAGCACCCGATCCGAATCGGCTGTAGATGAAGTAGCCGTTAAAGACCCCTTTGCTTTGGGGCTGCAGGGCGTTGATGTAGGTCACGAGACGTGTCGCGGACTGCGACTCTCCCAGGGCGAGGATCCGCTGGGGCTTGAGCCCACTGAGAACCGTGGCCGCGTCACGCCGGACGGCCGCGCCAGCCTGTTCGAAGATGCTGTAGGAGTAGCTATCGCCAGGATGCTCAAGCGAGCTATAGCGAGCTGGGTCTGCCCCTTTGATCCCGCCTGCTTGGCCGGCGGTGGCGCCGAGCGAGCCGGCGGAGCCGACAATACCCGCGGCCTGTGCGCTCACCCCGACATAGACCATGCCGCTGCGGAGCATCTGCACGTGGTCCGTCAGCCACGCAGCCGCCGCGTCGACACCTCCACTTACGTTGAGCCACTCCACCACTACGGTGCCGTCGAATCGCTCGGGGTTGATCGGCCGATATACCACCATCCGGGTCGTGTACGGCGCGCTGCTGGCGGGATGAACCGCCCAGCGGCCGTTGGACGTCAGGGCGGCTGCGCTCGTATACGCCGATGCGGTACCGGAGAGGAAATACTCCTTCTGTTCGTAGCCCACCGAGCTCAGATCGAAGCTGGTGGTGCCCTCCAAGTTGATTCCCTTTCCGCCGGTGACCGGCCCGGTGACCTTCGCCTTCGGGACACTGGCTGGCACCGAGGTCACGACCGCTGCGCTGGCGGCCGGAGGAGCGGCACTCGCTATCGATAGGGACGTTGTCGCCAACAGTGCCGAAAGTGCCACAGCGGGCAGAGCTCGCGTCCGGAATGCTCTTCTCTGGCGCGTGATGATCTCACCGAACAGTTTCACAAAGCCCCCGACTCCAGACCCGCCCTATGTCATAGTGTGCCAACTATGGCATGACATGTCAACGATCCGGGGGTATCATGATCGATCGGCGGGAAGCCCGAACGCCTTTGGGTGCAGCCAATGGGCGATCGAGACGACCGTCGCAGCATTTCGTGGGCTCGGGGTCACCTGGTCGTAGCTGAGAGCCAAGAAGAGGTAGCCCATCCCCACAGCCAGGGCGATGAGTGGGATAGGCAGTTGTTGCCAATTGGCGTTGCCGAACGACCCCAGCAGCAGGACAGAACCGCCTGGGTGGCCTGGGGGTTGCCCCGGAAGATGAGGAAGCTGGTTATCGACTCGAAGAGGGCGGCGAGGACCACGCCGCACAAGATGAGCTGAGTGGGGGCGAGTTGCCGCCCGGTACGAGAGACCAGAACACCGCAGCCATCGCCACCAGGGCTCCGAGCACGCTGCCGAACGAGATGGCCCAGATGCCGAGCGAAGCGAAAGCACCGAATAGGAGCACGGCCGTCGCCCCGACGCTCGCCCCCGAAGAGATCCCGAGGAGGAAGGGATCAGCCAGGGCATTACGGACCAGGACCTGCACCACGGTGCCGGTGATCTCGTCGTGGATCGTGTGTCGCCGGGTCCTCGAACAAGAGCCGGCCAAAGCGCTCCTTCGATCCCGTGGTTGAGCCGCGGATGAGCAACTACCGGCGCGGGATCCGAGACGCGGTGTACCCCGAAGGCTGCCCGGCCGGCGAGCTCACTGGTCGCATCGTCGCTTCCGACATGACGCGGATTCACGCGAGATGCCAGTCCGACTATGACGCTGAGGCCGTACACCGCGGTGCTACCATCACTGATCTTCGAAGCTGTTCGTTGCCTTCGAGTGCACCCACGACGGGAGCGGCATGGATTGGCGGCACAGGAAACTCGATAGGACCTCCCACTCGTCAGCATGCCACCGCTCTGGTCTCTGGATCGCGGTGGGATCGGTGGGCCTGGCGGGGATCGGCGTCTTCGGTGTCGCAGCGGCTTCGGCCTCGGCGCCTCGCTCGGCGACCGTGCCCTGCTCCGGTCCGGGCGGCGGTACCGCGGGGCTCATTGCCGCTCTCAAAGCAGCCAACGTCGACCGAGGTGGGATCATCGCGTTGGCCAAGGGCTGCAGCTACACGTTGGTGAATCCCGACAATCCCACCGACGGTGGAAATGGCCTTCCGGAGATCACGGCGCCGATCACCATCATCGGCCAGGAGGGGACGACCATCGCCCGTGCGAGCCTCCCCTCGAGCGCAGATTTCCGCATCTTCGACGTGGACAAGAGTGGGACACTGACGCTCGATTCCGTGACCGTCTCGGGCGGTCGCGTTGCCACCGATGGCGGCGCCATTCTCGTCAATGGCGGCAAGGTTAATCTCAAGTCAAGTCGGGTCAGGAGCAGCACGGCCAGATCAGGTGGAGGCGTGTACGTCGGTGGAGGAACGCTCGATGTCTTGGGCGGCGAGATCGACGAGAACACAGCAAGCGGGTCTGGGCTGCAAGGCGGAGGAGGCATCGCGGCCACGGACAGGGGCGCAGTAACCCTCGGTGAGACCCAGGTCGTTTCCAACACCGCCGCGTACTTCGGTGGCGGGATCCGCATTGTCGGAGGAGCGACCGTGGTCGTTCGGTCTAGCAAGGTCGAGCACAATATCTCCGATGGTAATGACGGCGGCATATCAGACGGGTTTGGCGGCACCGGAACGCTCACGCTGATTGAAAGCCAGGTCAGCCACAACCGCGCCTTTGACAGCGGTGGCATCGGCGTCGCCCAAGGGAGCGCAGCCACCGTGAGATCAACCGAGGTGAGTGACAATGCCGCCGCCGGCACCGACGGTATCGCCGAAGGTGGGGGCATCGACAATGGCGGAACCCTGATGCTCGATCACAGTCACGTGTTGGACAACACAGCAACGGGTCCGACGGCTGACGGTGCCGGGGTACAGAATCAACCGAGCGGGAAAATGTCGGCGAACGACAGTGAGTTCACGGGAAATTCCGCCACCGGCACCATCGCTGACGGTGGCGGCATCTTCAACGATGATGGCGGCCGCGTCATACTCACCGGGAGCACGGTAGAGCACAATTCGGCCAAGGGAACGACAGCGGCAGGTGGCGGCATTTTCGCCAACGGAGCCACAACACTCACGAAGACCCAGGTATCAGGCAATCTCCCCGACAACTGCAGTCCCCCCGGTCGTGTCAAGGATTGTGGCTCCAACTGACGCCGGCACATCGCCCACTTTGATCAACCTGGATGATTCCGAACAGTAATTCCGCATCATCGACGCGATGAAACATGCCTCAGATAGAAGGCTCAGGAAACCTCGGACAGATAGGCGAAGAGCTCGGCTTCGGCAAAATCGTCCGAGACCTCACCGGACCGGGTCGGGCCATCTTCGGCCCGAAGGCGCTTGACCGGCGCGCCGGGCGAGAGATCGAGGCTGGCCAGTTCGGTCCAGAATACGTTGGGCTGGTTCGTCCCTTCCCAGTAGTAGATCAACGACCGATGGTCAATGGCAGTACGCCACAGGGTCGGCGCCACATTGGGCTTATCGGGTGTCGATTGGATCATGGGCACCGAGGCGTTGCGTACGATGGCGAAGACCTCGGCCAGCCCTCGGGTGGCGTCGCCGCTAAACGTCGAGCCGCTGAGGTAGTAGTGAGCCCGCACGAAGCGGTCCGCCGGGCGCTCGGTGCCGGGCAACATGGCGTTGCCACCGACTTGGTCCCAGTAGGCGCACAGCGCGAGCTGCTGGTCGTACGTCGGGTCGTTGGTCATGACCGCGAACTCCGCTCCGTGGTGTACGACCAGCTCGTCGTCGAGGTACTCGAAGATCGCCGAGTCCCCTGTCGCATCGGAAAGGGCCAGGTGCCCGGTGGCCGCATGGCCTCCTGGGAGCACCGGGCTGACGAGTCCGAAGGGGGGATTCATCAGTTCTTCCACCGCCTCGGCGACGGACGAGAACGTGTCGAGGGCGTATTGGGTCCACGCGGCGACACTCAGGCCGGGAACGGCGGGGTCCCTCTTCGGATACTCCGCTGCGGAGAGGTAGAGCGCATTAGCCCCAAGGCCGGCGTCGTTGACGCCGTCGACCGTGACGCCGTCGTACATCGTCGAGACGACACTCCCGTGAGCCGATGTCCACGAGAACGAGTTCCGGGCGGCAGCGCCGTCCCTCGTCAGGCCGGCAGGCAATGCCCAGATATTCGACCCCGTCGGGATCATCCAGTCCATCGATCGGCCGGTGATCACCAGCTCGTCCTGTCCAACGTAGAGCACTCGAGTACACATCCGTGTCCACTCCTATCGTGTGCATGGTCCTTCAGCCCACCGTAGGCGGCCAGCGCGGCGACGGGAGCAGCCGGGCTCAGTTCGAGCACACCAGCCCGTTTTGGGGTGGACCGGTCGGGTTGACCAGATAGGTGGAGACGGCAGTGTCTACGCAGGTCATGGTCGATCACGACAAGGTAGTGGCCACGCTGGTTCTCGACATCGTGGAGGGGAAAGTCATCGGTGTCCGCTCGTTGACCAATCGGCAGAAGCTGGAGCATTTACGGCACCAGGTGGTCCGGGACGACCGGTAAAGCTCGGCCGAGCCGGATCAGGCTTGCCGAATGGACTCATTGCCGACGTGCTTCTCCCATCCTCGATCCCTCCGTCTAGCCCCTCGGTACGGCTGGTGCGAGGATGTGGATACCTGCAGCAAGACCACGACGCGAGGAGCGCGGAACATGTCACGACTCGGAACCTGGACCCCGACCACCATCGAGGAGCGGCTCGACCGCATGGAGTCGTTGGCGGCGATCCGCCAGCTGCCGCACCGCTACGGCGTGGCCATCGACTCGCGGGACATGGACTTGATGGTCGACCTTTTCGTCCCCGACGTCCGGGTCGGCAAGGAAGAGTTCGGCCGTGACGCCCTCAAGCGCTGGTATACGGCCACCATGAGCACGCCCAAGGCGTCGTGCCATTTCGTTGGCAACCACGTCGTCGACTTCGACGACGCTGACCACGCCCACGGGATCGTGTACTGCCACGATGAGCTCGAGTACCCCGACCGGGGCGAGTGGGCCCAGGGAATGCTCCAGTACTGGGACACCTACCTGCGGGTGGACGGCGAGTGGTACTTCGAGCGGCGCAGATTCCACCGCCTCTACATCACCGACTGGCTCACCCGCCCCACCCACGGGGCCGGCAACGAGGGTGGGCGCACCGGGTTGCGAAGCTACCAACTGCCCGAGGCCTACCCCTCGTGGAAGGCTTTCTGGGATCGGGTCGAGCTCGAGGGGGTCTGAGCAGGTCCGATGGTCAGACGAGCTGCTTATCGTGAATCAATCAGTGCAGTGCTCGCCGTCCGAGGTGCATGCCGTTCTGAATTCAGCGGTGCGTACTCCAGTCAGGGGACGACTGTCACGTTCAGAGGGCCACGATCGTCTCAACTGGTGAAAGGTGGTGGTTCACGTGGCACACGTACCCA
>Ga0208357_1000650_pt1 | contig 27314 bp, 24 predicted proteins | sample NGESurdeep092012_6_FD_184487 | JGI IMG/M metagenome (GOLD analysis project Ga0208357, IMG submission 184487) | Arctic peat soil microbial communities from Barrow, Alaska - NGEE Surface sample F52-2 deep-092012 (SPAdes) | ecosystem: Environmental > Terrestrial > Soil > Wetlands > Peat ...
GTCGGACGGTAGTCGATGCCAAAGTCCGCAAGCCGCCCCGCGAACACCGAGACGCAGGCCGGCGCGCCACCATCGAGCGCTTCGACCGCACGCGCCACCTGCTCGGGGGTGAAGATCGCCGTCATGTTGATCTTGGCGCCCTCGCGCGAAAGCGCGCGCACGGCTTCGAACAGCGCCTCGCCGCGCGTATTGATCACCGGCAGCTTGACGTAGACGTTCTTGCCCCAGGTGGTGATGACGCGCGCCTGGGCCAGCATCTCCGGAATGTCGTCGGAAAACACCTCGAAGGAAATGTGCCGGTCAGGCACCGCGGCGACCAGATCGCGCGCGAACGCGGCGTAATCGCTGACGCCCGCCTTCTTCAGGAGCGACGGATTGGTGGTGAAGCCGGCGATCCACTTGTTCTTCGCCATCTCCACGATCTGCGCCTTCTCGGCGCCGTCGGTGAAGAGCTTGACCTTCAAGTCGCTGAGCTTCGTCATTGCGGTTCCAGGATCGGGGTGATGGGAATGCCATCAATATAAGACGCGAGCGCCCTACCTCCAATCGAAAATCAGGGCCGGTGATAGTCGCGGAACCAGGTGACGAAGCGCTTGATGCCCTCGTCGATCGGTGTCGAAGGCTTGAAATCGGCCTCTCGCATGAGGTCGTCGACGTCGGCATAAGTCGCCGGCACGTCGCCCGGCTGCATCGGCAGCAACTCGCGCTTGGCCTCAATGCCCAGCGCCTCCTCCATTAGTCGCACGACTTCCAGAAGCTCGACCGGACTGTTGTTCCCGATGTTGTAGACGCGCCAGGGCGCGTTGCTCGTCCCGGGATCTGGCGCATCGCCGGAGAAGTTCGGATCGGGTGCCGGCGCCCGGTACACCAGCCGTACGATCGACTCGACGATATCGTCGACATAGGTGAAGTCGCGGCGCATGTCGCCGTTATTGAACAGCTTGATTGGTTCGCCGGCGAGGATTGCTTGCGCGAACAGCCACAGGGCCATGTCGGGGCGGCCCCAGGGACCATACACGGTGAAGAAGCGCAGGCCCGTCGTCGGCAGCTGGAACAAGTGCGAATAGGCGTGCGCCATCAGCTCGTTCGCCTTCTTCGACGCGCCATAGAGGCTGTGGGGATGGTCGACATTGTCGTGCACCGAGAACGGCATCCGCGTGTTGCCGCCGTAGACCGATGACGACGAGGCGTAGAGAAGATGCTTGCAGCCGTTGTGACGGCAGCCTTCGAGAATGGTCGTGAAGCCGACCAGATTGGAATCAATATACGCGTAAGGGTCGATCAGCGAATAGCGTACCCCCGCTTGCGCGGCGAGATGCACGACGTGTTCGAAACGGTGCTTCGCGAACAGCGCGGCCATGCCGGCGCGGTCGGCCAAATCGAGCTTGACGAAGGAGAAGCCGTCGATCTTGCCTAGCTCTGCGAGCCGGGCCTCCTTCAGCCTCGGGTCGTAGTAGTTGTTGACGTTGTCGAGGCCAACGACAAGGCGCCCCTCGTCGAGCAACCGCCGCGCGACATGAAAGCCGATGAAGCCGACAGCACCGGTGACAAGGACGGGGCTCACAGACGCCACAGATCGATGCCTTCCGGTTTCATCGAACGATCGAGCCGCGACTTCACGTCGACTACCGTGCCCTTGCCGCGTTTCAGGAGTTGCTCAACCAAAGCCCATCCCTTGTCGATATAATCTGCATGTGCGACCGCGAGCACGACGGCGTCAGCCGGCTGCAATTCCGATATCGGCGTCAGCGTAACTCCGTATTCGTGCTTCGTCTCGTCGGCCAGTGCGAGCGGGTCGGCTACCTGCACGCGAATGCCGAACCGCTCCAGTTCGCGCACGATATCGATGACCTTCGAATTGCGGATATCTGGCACATCCTCCTTGAAGGTCATGCCGAGCACGGTGACAACCGCGTTCGTGCAGCCCCGCAAGGTGAGCGCGCGCACGGTCTCCTGCGCGATCCACTGGCCCATAATGTCGTTGATACGCCGCCCCGAGAGGATGACCTGCGGATGATAACCCGCCTTCTCGGCACGGTAGGTGAGGTAGTACGGATCGACGCCGATGCAATGTCCGCCGACGAGGCCAGGCTTGTAATTGAGGAAGTTCCACTTGGTTGCGGCGGCGGCGAGCACGTCACCTGTGTCGATGCCGAGGCGATGGAAAATGGCGGCCAACTCGTTCATGAAAGCGATGTTGAGATCGCGCTGCGTGTTCTCGATGACCTTGGCGGCCTCGGCGACCTTGATCGAAGGTGCGCGGTGGATGCCCGCGGTCACGACCGAACCGTAGACGGTGGCGACGACATCGAGCGTGTTTGCATCTTGCGCGGAGACGACCTTCTTGATCATCTCGAAGCGGTGCGTCTTGTCGCCGGGGTTAATGCGCTCCGGCGAGTAGCCAACGGTAAAGTCCTGCCCGGCTTTCAGCCCCGAGACTTGCTCCAGGACTGGCACGCACTCCTCCTCGACCGCGCCGGGGTAGACGGTCGATTCGTAGACAACGATGTCGCCATTCTTCAGCGCGCCGCCGACAGTACGCGAGGCCGCGAGCATGGCGCCGAGGTCGGGCCGGTTGGCAGCGTCGATCGGCGTCGGCACGGTGACGATGAAGAAGTTAGTTGCCTTCAGCGCGCCCGCGTCGCTCGCATAGGTCAAGCTCGTGTGGCCGAGGTCGCCCGGCTCCACCTCATGCGTGCGGTCGTGTCCGGCGCGAAGTTCATCCACGCGCTTGCGGTCGATGTCGAAGCCGACGACCGGAACGCCGGACCGGGCAAAGGCCACCGCGACAGGAAGGCCGACATAGCCGAGCCCAATGACTGCAATTCTACGATTATGGCTCACGGCTTGGCACCTAAAGAGACCTGCTGCTGCGTTGTGGCCCGCGTCGGCGGCGCCGGTGGCTTGATGACCGGGGAGCTACGCGCTGTCAATGGCGTGAGATATCTCGACTTATGCCCTTACGGCGCCGAGACCACGCCGGTTCACATCCGCCAGGCACGAGCCCAGTCCGCCAGCATCAGCACGTTCCAGACGAGGTATTGTTGGCGGTCCGAACCTTTTAAAAAATCAGCCCACAATACTTTGACCGCTCGAGGATCCAAAAGCGAGCTGGCAGCGGTCTGAGATGAAATCAGGTTCTCGGCCCATTCGCGCAAAGGCCCTCTTAGCCACGCTGCGAGAGGGACCGCGAAGCCTCTTTTGGGCCGATCCACCAGGACCGCCGGGACATATCGCTCCAGGACGCACCGCAGCAGGTGCTTCGGACGCGGCGCGCGGGTGTTCAACCGTTCGGGCAATCGCCAAGCCCATTCGACTATTCGGTGATCGAGCATTGGCGCGCGGACCTCCAGGCCAACCGCCATCGACGCCCTGTCAACCTTGGTCAGTACGTCATCCGGAAGATACCCAAGCAAATCAGCGTACCGCATGCGATCGACCGGATCTCTGAGGTTCTTCACGAGATCGATCTGGTCCGACCATGCGCCGGCCTCATCGCGGACGTTCCGCAGGAAAGCATTTGGGTTGGCTGTGTGCGAAACTAGCCGCCGATACACCGCATCGATCGACGGTAAAGCGATCAGATCGGCAATCCGATGCACGTTGAATCCGGGTTGCTGCGGACGGCAGGCTGCTGGGAGCAGCGCGGAAATAGCGTCGTAAGCCCCTTGCGGTATCGCCCGTAGTGCCGAGCCGCAGATTTCCCGGAGCGGTGCGGGTACGCGCGCGAATGGCGACCAGAGCCTTTCCGCCCAGTGGTAGCGGTTGTAGCCGGTAAAAAGCTCATCTCCGCCATCTCCGGACAGCGCGACCGTTACGTGCCGTCTCGTGAGCAGAGAAATCAGATGCGTCGGAATCTGCGACGAGTCCGCGAAGGGCTCATCATACATGTCAGCTAACTTCGGAACGACACCACACGCCTCTGCTCCGGAGACGCGGACGGTCGTGTGGTCAGTCCCAAGATGACGTGCTACGGCTTCTGCATAGGCGGACTCGTCGAACTGATCGTGTTCGAAGCTCGCGGTGAACGTCCGGACCGGTGCCGATGCGGTTGCCTGCATCATGGCGACGATCGTCGAAGAATCGTAGCCGCCCGACAAAAAAGCGCCGAGGGGTACATCGCCGATCATCCGCAACGAAACGGCGTCGCGCAGGAGCGCATCAAGTGCATCGACTGCCTCGGCCTCGCCGAAGTCTTGCCTGTTCCCTACACTTCGCTCAACGACGTCTTTGAGGGACCAATAGTGCTCCTCACGGCATTCCTGTCCTGCCCGGATGATCGCCAAACCACCCGGCGGCAGCTTGCGGACGTCTTTGTAGATCGCGATCGGACCGGGCACACAGCTATGACGCAAGAATGCCGCCGCCACGCCCATATCTAGTTGCGGCCGCCACCATGGGACCGCGCGCAGCGCCTTGAGCTCTGACGCAAAGAGTGTGAGCGGCCCCACGTGAGTGTAGTAAAGCGGCTTCTCGCCCATGCGATCGCGAGCGAGATAAAGAACTTTCTCGCGATTATCGAAAATAGCCAGCGCGAACATACCATTGAGTTTGGGCAACATGCCGACAACTCCATCGAGGATGCAGCCCTCGAGAATGACCTCCGTGTCAGATTCGCTGCGAAACCGCGCGCCTCGACCAATGAAATCGGCGCGCAAAGCGCGGTAATTGTAAATCTCTCCATTGAACGTAATGATGTAGCGACCATCGGACGAGATCATCGGCTGATGACCACCCGGCGACAAATCGACGATGGACAACCGCCGATGGCCCAATGCAATTCCGTCGGCTGCGGATTGCCAATGCCCACTGTCATCCGGACCGCGATGAGCCAGACTGCCGGTCATCGCATTGACTACCTGGGCGAGATCGGCAGGATCGCCGCCGCTCTGCCGCCAGAGGCCAGCTATTCCGCACATCCTCAGCGTACCCCCGCGCGGCTCGACAGCACGTCATATACCTGACGCATTCGGTGCGCGTATGTATGCCCATCCATTACGAGGTCATATGCTCTATCGACGATGCGTCGGCGCATGGCGACGTCCTTGAATTGCACCACGACATCGTCCACATTGCTGAAGTCCGGCGCGAGCGCGATATAGTGCTCCCCGGCCAGCAGAATGTCATTGAAACGGCCAGGTATCATGATCTGGCAGGTCTTGGTGCCGGCCGCGTCAAAATGGCGAGAACTGATACACTTGCCGTACACATCCGGCTTCTCACGCCTCGCGAAGAATGTGTCCAGGATTTCCTGTGCATCGAGACCTTCATTGACCAGCGCCTCGTGCTTGATCAGGTTTCCCGCGAGAAGCTTACGTGCTGCCTGTCGGGCCCACCAAGGCAGCTTGTGCCCCCACGTCCGCAGTGGAGAATCGTTCCGAATTGTCAGCGCCGAACGGCGCAGGACGTGTTCGCGGATCGCATTAACGGTTTGATCGCCGCGCTCCAGAAACCACGAGCCCGCCTCAGTCGCCACCGTCGCCTTGCACGTGTTAAGAAATGCGGCCCAACCTTCCCGATTGACTCGATGGTCCGATATATCCGTGCTCAGTCCGAGTTCCGGACCGCATGTATCGAAAAAATCGAGGACGCGGTTCCGATCGACGTCGCCCAAGTGAGGAAGATAGCGCACCGCCTTGGCTCCTATGTCGATCGGACGCGCTTCAGACGGTGTCTCCGGCCAGTACACCGACGGATTCAAGGCGTGCGGTATCGCCACGACGCGCTCGGCGAGATCACCGAATAGATAATGTCCGGCCTCGGGCAGGAGCTGGGTGGCAACCCATTGCGGCCGCAACATTGAGAATACCTGCCGCTTTTCGGAAATAGGTGAGCCTGGAAGATTCACCTCATTCCCGACAAATGACAGCAACGGCTGCCGCCGGTCCGCAAGCACTTCAAGTAATGGCTCGAGGTAGACCGTCGTGTCCCCGTTGGTCGAATGCAACAATACGATGGCGTCGACGGATCTTAGCGCAGATCGAACGCGCTCCGGCGCCTCCGAAGTAACGATATCGATGCAATTGGCGGCAAACAGCTCCGATGTACGAAAAGCGTCCAGCCAGTCATCATAATAAGACAGCCGATCTGTATAATTCGCGTACAGAACCAGGAGACTGATTTGGCTTTGAGCGCCGATCATTAAGACGAGGCCAGCAACTGCGCGATCTTCTCGCCTGCCCGACCGTCCCCGTAGTCGGGGATATCGCTTCGCGGCGCGTAGTCGGGGGTCGACCAAAGCCGGTTCCAGCCGTGCTCGATGGTTTCCACCCACTCCGTCTCCGTGCGCAGCGTGATGCACGGCACACGGTGAAAATAGGCCTCTTTTTGCAGACCACCCGAATCGGTCAGCACCTCGCAGGCTCGCGCCAGGAGTTGAGTCATGTCGAGGTAGCTCACCGGGTCGATGACGCGAAGGCCGTCGAGCGTCAAGCAGTGTTGCTCGACCGACTTCCGCGTTCGCGGATGGAGGGGCAGGACGACGGATCGCTCACGCGACTTTTCCCGCAGATAGTCGAGCACCTTGCGCAACATGACCGGGTCGTCCGTATTCTCGGCCCGGTGCACGGTTGCGACCGCATAACCGTCTGGAAGTCCCAGCTTATCCTGGACGGCAGGACTAGCCTTGGATCGCTCGATGGCGAACAAGGTCGCGTCGTACATTACATCACCGACCTGATGGACATGAGTCCGGACGCCCTCATTGGCGAGGTTCTGAACGGCTAACTGCGTCGGACAAAGATGCAGCGTGGCGAGATGATCAGCCACGACGCGATTGACTTCTTCCGGCATCCGCCTGTTGAACGAACGCAACCCGGCTTCTACGTGCGCCACCGGGATGAGCAGCTTCGCGGCGGCGAGGGCACCGGCCAGCGTGGAATTGGTGTCGCCGTAGACAACGACCCAATCCGGTTTGACCTCGATCATCACCGCTTCAAGGCCACTCAACATTCGGCCTGTCATTTCACCGTGCGCGCCACCATGGATATGGAGCCGATGCGCCGGTTCCGGTATGTCCAACTCCTTAAAGAATACATCGGACATGCCCGGATCGAAATGTTGCCCGGTATGGACCATCATCTCGCGCAATCCCGCGTGCCGCAGCGCGCGCGAAAGGACAGCGGCTTTGACGAACTGGGGTCGCGCACCGACGACGGTCAGGATGCTTTTATGCATTAGAGAATCATTATTTCAGACTCGCCGGCTAGCGTCGGCCCAGGGTCGTTCGCTTAGGGGCTCTGAGTTCAGGCCAGATATCTGGATACTTCGGGCACCCGACCAGCGTGCTGCGCCATCGTCTTCTTGATGAGGTCGAGGTTAGACTTGGTCCAGGCGACGGTCTCCTGCAATCCCTGCTCGAGTGCCGTCTTGGCCGTAAATCCGATGGTCGCGCGCGACTTTGTCGGATCACCATAGCGCCGGCCCGAATTGTCCCATTCACGCGGCGGCGCAATGTCGGCGGGGATCGGATTTCCCGTCAACCGGTTGATGCTTTCGGCGAGATCGCGGATGCGGGTCTCGCGCCCACTGGCCAGATTATACGCCTCCCCCGCCGTGCCGTAGGCGGCAATGCGCATCAGGCCATCGACCAGGTCGCCGACGAAGATGAAATCGCGGCCGTCCAGCCCGCCATTGATCAGCGGCAGCGCCTCGCCATGCAGCGCCTTGAAGATGAATGTCGGCGTCACGTTGCGCCACACCGTGTGCGGCGTGCCGCGCCAGTGTCCGGCGCCGAGAATCTCGCGCGGGCCATAAACGTTCTGAAAGCGCGCTTTGGCGAAAGGCATCTTGTAGCCGCGGAAGTAGTAATTGCCGTACATTTCGCCGACCAGCTTGGAGATGGAGTACGGGCTGTCGTGAAACAATTCGACATCGGCGTCCTCGGACGTCGCCGCCGGCTCGTCGCGGGTCTTCTTCGCCACAGCGCAGCCCGCCGCCGCATAAACGACCTTCTTCAACGACTTGATATCCTTAAGACGCTCGAACAGCTTCAACGAGGTGATCGTGTTGTTGTCGTGGTCGGCGATCGGGTCGGCGATGGACGACTGGTTGCCGTGATAGCAGGCCAGATGAAACGCGATGTCGAGATTGTCTGGCAGGTCGCGCAGCACCTTGTTATCAGTAATCGGCGCCTCGACGAATTTGATGCGCGGATCGTCTGGCACGTTCACCTTGTCGGCCGACAGAAGGTTATCCACGACGACGATCTGCTGCGGGCCGTCCGCCAGCAGCCGGTGCACAAGATTGGAGCCGACGAAACCGGCTCCGCCGACGACGAGAACGCGCGCACCTGAAAACTTCGCAAGCGCCTGTATCGATGACGATGTGTTCATTGCGGTTTTGTCGCCGTGATATAAAGATTCCACCCCATGGTGCGGGCTAGGATGTTGCGGCTGGCGGCCGGCAATATCGGCCGCAAGATACGGTCCAGCCCCGGCACTAGCAGGAACTGCCGCCAGGCCAATTGATTGAGTTCGAAGCAGTGGCCGGTGAACCGATCGAGCAACCGCCGTGCGTCCGCACGCGTATAAACCAGCGCAAGCGGACAATGCGGGCCGTCATTCATGTTCAGTGCCTCGGCCTGGCTCTTGCCGCGGTAACGCGCGTCGATCAGGCGCTTTAGGCGGAAGACGACGTGATACTTCCAGCTACCCCAGTTGTACAGCATTAGGATGATGCGGCCGCCCGGCTTCAGCACGCGGTACATCTCCGCGATCATCGGCCGTGGATCCTCGATGTGATGCAGCACACCCATCGAACAGGCGATATCGAAGCTCGCATCGTCAAAGGCCAGACACTCGCCGTCGGTGATCCGGAAATCACCGATCAGTCCCGCCTGCTCGAACCGCGCTCTGCACAGATCGACCGCCTTCTGCGTCAAGTCGACTCCGACGACTAAGGCGCCGAACCGCGCATATTGCTTCAACACGTAGCCATTGCCGCAGCCGACATCGAGCACGCGCAAGCCCGCCGACGTCGAGTAACGGTGGATGAGATCCGAAAACGCGAAGGGCTCGCAATCGTCGGCCTCGCGCAACGCATCAAATGCCCGGAAGAACTCTGGCGTACCGGGCTCGGCCACAATGCCTTCAGCGGCGACCGGGTTGTCCTCCCAGAACGCTTTGACGTCGGCATTGCTGACGGCGTTCATGGCCGCGTGCTTTCCTCCGGTGCTTTCAGATGCGAGTGGATCGCCGAGATACCATGCGCATCGTACCAGCGCACCATGTCGGCGATAGCCTTTTCGAACGAAACCTGTGCATTCCAGCCGAAGGTCTTCATGGTCCCGGCCGGATCGAGAACGACGGTTTCGACGTCGTCGGTGCCGGCCGGGCGAATGTCGATCGGATCGGGCACCGGGACATTGATCGCCGCGGCGACCGCAACCAGCACATCCTTGATCGAGTGACCCCGACCGGGTCCTAGATTAAAGATGCCAGTCGGCGCCCCGGTCCCCATTGCCAGGTCCATAAACGCGAGGAAATCCGACATGGCAAGGAAGTCGCGCATCGCTGTGGTGCAGAACACGGGTTTGCCGGCTTTGAGCCGCTGATAGAAAGTCGGGATGGCGCCGATGGTCAGCCGCGGACCGATGATGCTCGCCAGCCGGAGCGATACGAACGGCAGCCCGCTGGCCGCCACATAGGCCTCGCCGGCCGTCTTGGAAATGCCATAGCTTGCGACCGGCCGGCATGTATGATCGACCGGAATCGGCACCCGCTCCGGCGCGCCATAGCATAGCGCTGTCTGGAAATTGACGAAGCGCTCGACTTTCGCCGCGCGTGCCGCTGCGACGACATTGATCGAGCCGAGCACATTGCTGGCGACATCCTCCCACCAGTCGTCCGGGTCCTTATAAGCGGCGGCGGAGTGGACGACATGGGTCGGTGCGAAGTCGGCGAACACGCGGTCGACCAAGGCACGGTCGGCGACGCTTCCCGCGACAATCGCCAGCTTCGGCAGGCCAGCCGGCAGCGTCTCGCGATTTCCCGTCGAGAAGTTGTCGATCACGAGGAGGTCGTGGCCCAATGGCAGCCAGTGCTCGATCAGGTTGGAGCCCAGGCAGCCGGCGCCGCCGGTGATGAGAATGCGCATCAGCGCTCGTTTTTCTCGAGCTTAAGGTGGGTGTACCCGCCCTGCACGCCGTGCTGGCGCCAATGCGAAACGGCGAGTCGCGCGATCTCGGAGAGCGGCGTGAACTCGATGGCGCCGTAGTCGGCGAACGTACGAGACGGGTCGAGCAGGATCGACGGCGCATCGTCCGGCCCGAGCGGCTTCACCTCTGGCTCAGGCCGCGAGTTGAGCTGCATCGCATCGACTACCGCGTCGTACAGCTCACGAATGGCCACATCCTTTCCGGACGAAAAGTGATAAGTGCCGTGGCCCTTGCCATCGACTGCGCTGACCACCGTGCGTGCTAGATCGCCCGCGAAACAGAAATCCCGGCGCGCCGGGGTCACGAAGCACTTCTTTCCTTCGGAGAGGCGCTGAAAGAAGATCGGCAACGGGCCCGAGACATTGCGCGGGCCAATGACATTAGCAAGACGGAAAGTCACCCAGTCCCTGCCGGAGAATTGTACGTAATGCTCGCCGGCGGTTTTGGAAATCGCGTAGCTCGAATTAACCGGGTTGAGCGGATGGTCGAGGCGGATCGGCGACTGTGCTGGCTTAGTGCCGTAGCAAAGCGCGGTCTGGAAATAGACCAGTCGGCCGACCTTGTGGTTCTTGCAGGCCTTGGCAATATTGGCGGTGCCGGCCGCGTTCACCAGGCCATCGGTGCCCCAGTCTTCTGGGTCCTTGTAGGACGCGGCGGTATGCACGACGACATTGGGCTTGAATTCGGCAAAAAGCCGGTCAATCAGCGCGCCGTCGACGATCGTGTCCTCGATCAGCTTCACCTTGGCGTTCGGCGCAAGATTGTCGCGCCGGCCGGTAGTGAAATTGTCGATGGCGACCACGTCGTCGCCACGCTTGGCCAACATATCGATGACAGTGGAGCCTACTTGACCCGCCCCGCCGGTAACAAAAACTTTCATAAGTTGGCCCTCACTTGCGGCTTATTTAACGCAATCGATGTAAAGATCCAGTCCCAAACGTCGCTCGAACAACCGTCGACTCAGCCCTCGCGGCATCAAGCGCGCCGGCAGGAAGTCATCACCGACGTTGCGCGGGGTCACGGAGACGGTTCGGTAACGTTTTCCTAGGAATTCTTTGGCCTCTCGTGGCGAGATAAATGTGGTTGAAGGCGCGGCGTCACCTTCCAAGTTGGCGTCATAGGCCCGTCGCGACCGGTCGTCAGCATTGGCCCAGTCGAACTTTGGCTCTTTCATACGTCGCCAAGTACCAACGGGCGATCCCATCCATTGCCGGTAAGACACGGCGCTGTAGACCATGATGCTGGCAGCACCACCCGGCCTAGTTACGCGGGCGACTTCGGTAAAAGCCCGCCCCAGATTGCCGGTGTGATGCAGACAGCCGATGGTGATCACACGATCGAACGTTTCGTCGGCATAAGGAATGGCTAGAGCACTGCCAACCTGGATTTCCGCGATCTTACCAAGCTGAGCCGCCCTGTGGTTGGCCATCGCCACGGGGCCTTCCGCGATATCAAGCCCGCAATATTCCGCCCCGCTCTCCATCAATTTCCCGGAGACTGTGCCGTAACCGAGGCCAATCTCGAGGACCTTTTTCTCCGATACATCACCGAAGGCAATGTGATCGAATAGATACGGATAGAAGTCGAAATACCAATCGTCAAACTTGCGCAGACTTTCGGCGCTGTCATCGGCAATACCCAGTCGTCGCGCCAATGTGCTGCCACAAAGCTGATTCCAAAACTCCTTGTTCCTGTCGTCGATGCTGAACATTCGTTAGGCCCCCGCAGCAAGGGCCTGAGCCCGGATTTCTGCAGATTTGTCGTGAAATGACTGGTGCCAGATTTCGAGCGATAATAGGCCCCAAGTTTTGCGGGAGAACTGGCCGGCCTTCTCGAAGTTAGCCAAGACCGCATCGGCATTCATGAAGGGCCGACTGCGCGCCGCATTTGATCCGAACATGTCGCCTACAAAATCACGCAGCTCATTTTGAAACCATTCCTTTAGCGGTACCGGGAAACCCATCTTGTCCCGACGGCTGACAATTTCCGGCGGTATATGTTCGGAGAATGCTTTTTTTAGCAGATGCTTGCTCTGCCCACCTTCAAACTTGATGTTGGCTGGAACGGTCGCCGCAAACTCCACTAACGGGTGATCAAGAAATGGGACACGGCTTTCCAGCCCATGTGCCATGCTCATTCTATCTTCAACATGTAGAAGCGCCGGCAGTAGGCACTTGAAATCAAAATGCGTCATCTTGTCAAAATAGGCCTCGTGCGCGACATTATCCCGGTTGTTGAAAATGGTCCGAAAGGCCGAAAAGACACGCTTCTTATCGAGCGAACCCCAATCGACCTCCTGCACCATGTCGCTGGATCGGTCGATCAGCCTAAAATATCGGGCATCGAGATCGTCGAACAGCCCATCGCGCCAAAACTCCCGCATCATCGGTTTGTATTCGCGAAGCAGCCCCAGATTGGGAACGATCGAATCGATAGTGACGACGTAGTTACCGGACTTGTAGGTTCCTTCGATCGCGGCCTTGATGCATTGTTCGAAGTAGGCGATCAGGTAGCGCGCGTATCCGCCAAACTCCTCGTCACCACCCTGACCACCAAGAACGACTTTGACGCTTTGGGAAGCGAGTTCAGACACCATGAACTGTGGGAAGGACCCAGGCCCCGCGACCGGAAAATCAAGATGCCATATGACCCTCCCCAGGTTATCTTGGAAGTCGCGTGCGGTGATATCGCGGACGTGCAGGTCGATCCCAGACTGTGCCGCCGCTATCTTAGCGTAATAGGATTCGTCGTAACCCGGATAGTCAGTAAAGCGACCGTGAAAGCCGTGGCGGTTCTGAGAGTCCGCATCAGCCGCCAAGCGCGCCATCAGACTCGAATCGATGCCACCGGAAATGTACGCGCCCACCGGCACATCGGCACGAAGGTGTATGGCCACGCTGTCGTTCACCAGTTCGCACAAGCGCTTTTCGAAATAGGCCGCAGTATGCCCATAATCGATTTCGTAGTGCACGTCCCAGTAACGGCGAATCGAAACGCCACCGTTTTCGGCTACCAACATATGCCCAGGCGACAACTGGTAAATGCCCTTAAAAAGGGTCTTCTCGCCGATCGTGTACTGAAATGTCAGATATTCAGCGAGGGCCTCAGAATCCGTCGCAATCTCAGGCAGAAAAGGCAGTAGCGCCTTGGCTTCGGACGCGAAATAAAACTGCTTTCCGATTTGGGCGAAGTAGAACGGCTTGATGCCGAAACGGTCACGCGCACAAAACAGTCGCCGTCGCCTTTCATCCCATATCGCGAACGAGAACATTCCGCGCAAATGATCAACGCAGGCGTCCCCCCAGAGCTCGTAAGCCGCGAGAATAACTTCGGTGTCCGACCTCGACCGAAATTTCCAATGGCGAGCCAACTCTTCGCGTAGTTCCACGTAATTATAAATTTCACCGTTGAAAATGATGACTGTGTGATTGGGACCGGCCATCGGTTGCCGGCCGGAACCGGTCAGATCGATGATGGCAAGCCGTCGATGCAATAGGCCCACCGAAGCTTCGGAATTGGCCCAGGTGCCATGTCCGTCGGGTCCGCGATGCGCGATCATCCTGTCAGCGATCGCGAGCATACGATCAAGCCCGGCCATACGCTCGCCGTTCAGACTTAAAATACCAGCAATGCCACACATTAATTTGTGAGACCTATTGGTTTTGCCGACGCCAGCGGTAGAACGTGACGACGTTATAGATTTTCCTTAGCGTCCCATGCACTCTCGTGCGCTTGACCGGATCAAGGCTACCGAGCAATATCCCGAACAAAAATCGATTGATTTTGACCAACGTCGCACGTACCGCGCGACGTCGTAACGTCCCAAAATCAAATGCCGTCAGGGCCTTAAATTCGCTCGACGAGTAAGGCTTCTTTCTACTAGCCATTTCTCGTCTAAATGAGGCCTCGAGAACTGAATCGACATAACGGGTCGCCTGCGCAAACGACCATTTCGGATTGCACGCGATTTCGTCGTATGCTTGAGACGCAATAAGATTGATCCGTGCTTCGTCCCGCAGAACCGCTGCGACTTCTGCCATATTTGAATGGTCTTTTTTGAGCGGAACATAGTGGCGCCACGGTTCAAGAACGCCTGAATAATCCCCTTCGTACAAGATCATCAATGTTCGCAATGCCGCAGATTCAAAACAACGCGGAGAGATTTGCGCAAAACTTATCCTGCCATCATCAAGCGGGAAATATAATTCACGAAGTTCCTCGAAGCTTGTGTGTGGCTTAAGAGCAACGTGCGCCTCAACCTTGCGCTGAATCTGACCGCTGAAATCGACGACGGAGGCGCCGCTTTCAACGCCCAACATCGCCTTACAGCTTGAGACGAACTTAATCCAGGCATTTCCGTAAAGGCGGTCTTCCTCGCGGAATGATATATCAACCGTCAATCCGTGTTCTGAGGCTTCCTGTTTCACCCGAATCCCTATACGAATTTTTTCCTGGCCCAATTCGCCAAGCCACGCAGGAACATTTCGCCCGCGGTAGCCGATATCGATGGCACGATCAGCCGTATTCGGCACCGGTCGTTTCAACAACGCTTCAGGGACATAACCGGTGAGAACATTGACAACAGTTACGCCCGGCAATCTTTCGGGGGGATAGACATTCGTGATTTCATTCGGGGGCGCGCATGTGAATAGTACATGGATGCCGATCTCGCGCATTGCATCGGTAGACTTGTCAACAAAGCGATATTCATCCTGGATAAAGATCGCCTTCAGACCGCTAAAGGCGGCCAAGCGCGAGCGCGCTTTTCCGGAAAGATAGAAATTCGAACTGGCCACCAACGTATAATGAATGACAATGGCATCAAAACGATCAACGTCGATTCCGGCTGGAATGTCGCCGAGCATCGACAATCTCCACCAACGATGGCGAGAATGCCGCTCAAGGGCGACTATATGGTCGCGTACGGTCGCAGCTATCTCATTCTGATAATCGCAGAGGAGAAGAATATTAAGAGGTTGCACTCGCATACCTTAATCGGCTTGCTCGACGTCGGATGTTCTATTCAGTCGGCCGCAGATGATCCACAATTCGATCGTATATTTCCTCGAAGCGCTGTGCGCAGGCATCAGCCGAGTGCCATTTCATGCCAAATTCCCGGCTGGCAATCCCAATTGTCTGTCGTTTGGATTCATCCATCAGTAATTCGCGCAACACGTGATAGATTGAGTCCTCGTTGGCTGACACCAATGGACAAGTCTCAATCGACTCAAGTTTGCGCTCCCCGACCAGTTCCTTCTTGTTGATATAGCATACGGTCGGACGACCTAGCATCATTCCTTCACGGGCTGTCGCGCCATACCGGCCATAGTTTAGCTGATCGACAATGACATCTGCCTGAATTTGGAAGAACCTAACTTCGGCGTTAGGAACTCCCGTGACAAACTCCAGCCGGACATTCATGCCTTCTGACCTTAAGCGGTCGACCGCATCAACGACCGCGTCGGTCCCCTTCAAGTTTCGTCCGTTTTTGGAGCGCAACTGGTAATTGCCAACTGCGTGATAAACGATCAATTCTCCTGGGCTCCTTGCAAAGCGGTACTGGCTGGGTATCGGTAGATTGGGATGCCAGAAGTCAGGATCGAGCGCAGTCGTCAGTGGCTCACGATAGACCTTTTCACCGCTTTGATAGTCAAGCGCCGGGAATCCCTCGCTTGCGACCAGGTCGCACAACATCTGGAATTTGTGGCCCCAGGCGAGGTTGCCGAGGTCGTTGCAAATCCGAGGATTTTTCTGCCAAACACACCGGTTGCAGGCACCGTCACTCCAGTCCGCGACTGAAGACTGCGCGACGCCATCGAGACAGCCGCATACTGAATAGCCGATTTTGATCCCTTGCCGCTTCAGACGGAGAATATCGAACGGAAAATGATCGTAGCGCTCGCCCCGATCGAATTCCGACGGGAACATCGACATGTGGCCCCGGCCATAGAACTGAACGAATTTGAATCTGCCTTCAACTTCTTCAAAAAACGTCTCGAGATTTTTCTGGAATTTTTTCGAATCGGCGTCGAAAAGACAAAGATCGTTACCGTGATAGAATTTTGCGTTCTCCCCGTCCGGGTCTTCGATGCTGACAGACAAGGCGTCCCAGCCGCGGCGGCGCAACGCAGCTGCCAGATAATAAAAGTTGTAGTAGCAGTTATGAAAAAAGACAACGCTACGGCGCGCTTTTGTATCGGCGCTTGATGCCAATGCCTCTGACTCCGACTCAGAATTGGCCAGCCAGCGCTCCAACCACGTCAGCCGGGAGATGATCTTCGACCAGTACATGGTGCGAATGACCGTAAAGGGGCCAACGCTCAACTCGCCGCCACGGCGGAGTTTTTCGATCTGACGGGCAATTCTGCCGCTAATCGATGTCAAATTCGGGACTCCTCGGCCGGATTCATCGTTTAGCCCGCGGCCGCATGCCACTTAATGCCCTTCACGAATACCACAATTGTTGAGATTCTTCATGAGGTCCTTGCCCAGCAGCGTGCGCTCACGCGCCTTCCAGTGCTCCAACAATACCGCCTGATTCATCCGCAGAACTGCGACCCATTTCTCTTCCGTCGTCATGGCTTGAGAGGTCCACCAGATCGGATGAATGAGGAGTTGCAGTCGATTGTGCAGTTTCCGCGAAAAGATATCGAGCGGATGATCGCGCCGCCAGGTCATGTTGGTATCGGATACATAGAAATATGCGCCGGTCTGGCTCTTGTTATAGGTATTCACAAGCCCCGGGACCGCAATATTTCCGTCGAGAATGGCCTGACTGGGCTGGTGGAAAGATACGGCATCTATCGCCGTTCCAAATTCCTTTTGCAGCCAGTCCTGCTCACGCATAATTTTCTCGGCAAGCACCGACGGAGTATCGTTCTCGCACAACTCGCCCATAAAATGCATGCCAAGGCGGTGGCCATCGGCCAGAATCCGCTCGACCATCGCGCGGGATTCGATGCAGAAAAGATTGTAAGCAATCGATCGCGTCATGACAAAATAGGTCGCTCGGACGCCAAGCTCGCGCTCGACGTCCAGCATCGGCCCGCAACCCAGCAACTCGGAATCGATATCGTGCCGCAGCAAACATGTCTGCGGGAGCGCTTCGTATCCAATTTCACTGAAAGACTCAAAGCCGTAGCCGGCGTTTAAAGCCGACTGCAAAATCTGGCCGTAGGCCGACAGTGTAAAATTATCGCGCGACATGACGTTACGACCTCGGCCCAAGAAGCTCGACGGTCCCTCGGATGCCAACAAAGCACAGCGCGTCGAATATGCTCAGGCCGGGCAAAAACTCGCAGCCGGCGCGCTGCGGATAGACTGGATGCCTGAAGCCAAGCTTTCGTAACACGATACCCACCGCCTGAAATGCCTGCTCCTCCTGGTAGCCGGCCGCGCCATCTCCCGAGAGATAGACCTTGCCGCCTTCGGCCAACGTCAGGTTCACAAGCCGCTCCGTTGACGCTCCGGCATCCAAGCAGGCTGATGATCGCACTAAACGTGTCGAGATTTGGAGCATCGCTGCGATCCGCCCGATAAGAGCGATATTGGTGTCGCAGACCGAGCCGGAATGATCCGCGAGTATTTGCATCAATGGCGGTGCGACATCGTCGAAATGCGGCGTGTTGCGATAGGACTCGGTCAAGGTTCTCATCATCTTCGCGACCCAGCGCGAATTATGCATGTCGGTCTGCAAGTCCTGGATGCGCTGCAAACCCTCGCCACTGCGGCGGATCGGCATACTCAACCAGATCGGCCCGTTGGCGGTGCCGATTCGCACCCGCGAGGTCCAGTTGTGCTTATTGTGACCTTGCGTGAACTGTACGTCATCAAGAAGCACGAACACGTCCGCGCGCGCCATTTTGGCGAAGTAACCGAGCCACGGCATGAAGTTCGGCTGGTGGCAGGCGACTATCATTGCCGAAAATTAGATGGACCAGGAGGCCCGGACTTATCAGCTTCGATCCTGAAAGTTCGGCCAAACAGACTGATCGTTAAATTTTGGTAAGCCTCCCCGTCAAACGCATGAACCCGACGAAAAAACTCTGCAGCCGAAATGTCCAAGGGCAATTGGCAGATCGCAAACAGATCTGCCCGGCTATGCTTCATCGTCGCCCAATCCGTCCCTTGCATGGTGTTCAGAACTGCTTCGCCGCGCATTTTACCGGCATTGCGGCGCAGTACCGCAATGGCAGCGTTGTTGGCGTCAGCCAACAGCGCGGCAGGCGTTGTCCCGGCGGCGACATCAAACCATTCAACATCGACAATTGGCCCCTCGTCGACACGTTTGCTCATGACATGAAGCGTTGCGCCGTAACGTACCGCGCCGTCATAACACGCCCAGTGATGCGGATCGCGCCCCGGATATTCGGGTGACGCGGCATGCAGATTATAGGCGCGTCCGTCAAAGCGCCTCAGGATCTCCGCCGACACAATGAGCGAACTTCCGAAAGAGAATAGTATGTCGCCATCGGCGCGCTCTAGCGCCGCCCTATCTCGCACCACCGTCACGTCGCTGGTGCCAAAACATTCTATGGCACGATCGCACAGCGTCTGATCCGTTCCACTTAAGAAAACGACGCGGCAGCGCCTCGCGCCCCGCGATCCAGAATTCGATGCCATCGACGAGCTCATATGACAATTGGTGTACCGAACGCCCCTCGGAAACCGGTTTCCATATTACGCCGGCCGGTCATTCGGTTCCCCGCAGAGCGCCGCCACGCCTTCCGCAAAAGTTACACTTGGCGCGCCCAGAATCTCGGTAATCTTTTTTATATCTCCGATAACATTGCCCGGTTTGGCATCTGGATCAATGACGAAGACCGGCGCCTTGCCGACGTAGCGACCGATGATCTCACCGATTTGCCGCAAGCTAACGGTTTCCGGTCCCGCGACATTCAGAAGATAATTACCCGGCACGGTCGTCGCCCCCTCAATGGCACGAACGCAATCCATCACATAAACCGGATTGATTCTAATGCCGTCCTGTCCTTGTAGCTGGATAGGGGCGCCATTCTTAACCGACACGATCAATCGCGAAATCAACATTGTCGGATCTTGCCCTGCCCCGTAAACAAAAAACGGCCGCAGGATGACCTGCGAGAGGATCGGCCGCAGCGCCTCCAGTAGCAATTCGCTGCTGTATTTGGTGGCAAAATAGAGCCCGAGGCGTCCGCCACCGACAAAGGGATCGGTTTCGGTGAGAGGCCGGTCGGATGTTCCGCAAAGACCGCCCGTCGACGTGAAAATGAATTTCCGTGCGCCGGCTTTATGGGCCCATAGCGCGAGATCGACCGTGCTGCGGACATTAACAGCCAGCACGTCGTTGGCGTCGCTCGGGAAGTTGCGAAACATGCGCGATTGCGCGAGGTGCACGACAACGTCGATCGATCTGGGCATCGACTCCGGCAATTCGGGCCGGTTGAGGTCGTGTTCGATCCATGCCGCATTGGACGGAAAATCCACCGGCCGCGCACTGCGGCCAAAGCCGGTGACAGCGTTCGCACCCGCCATGGAACGCGCCAAATGGCGACCGACGAATCCGCCGGCGCCGACGATGAGAATATTGGCCATTATAAACTATTCGCCTGTGGCTAGACCGTAGCAGGCGCAAGCGCGGGCTTTTGCAAGACGACCACATCGGCCGGTTGCGCTGAATTGTCGGCCTGCCTTACGCGGAGATAACCGGTATAGCGGCTGTTTTCGTAGACCTGCTTCATGCCCGGCAAGCGGCAGGGGCCGGGAAGGTATTGCAGATAGCCCTTGTCGACGATCGCATGAGTAACATTGAACTTCTCGATGATGCCGCCGCCATCAAGCTTCAAGAATGGCCAACCCTCGATAAAGTCCTCGTAGATGTCTTTCGAAATTAGGCCCGGTTGATACCAGAACGATTTGACGTTTGGCCGCCGTGCACAGACGTCGGCCGCAACCGGCATTCCCACGGGAAACACTACCGCGTCATCCGCCAAATTCATGCCTTCGGCCACATCGGAAATCAGGTCGTGTTCGGGCCAATTTTTCCATTGACCAAAGAAAACATAAATCAGATAAACACTCGGCAGGCTGACGGCCAGCAACGCGGCGAGAATCCAGGAACCTTGCGGCCAATAGCCGATCGCAAACAGCCCGAAGATCATCGGCAGCGAGAAGTACAAACCGTATTCAAGATAACGATAGCACTCCCCGAGGTGATTAAACCGGTCGGATGCCGTCGCGAGAAAGACGATGCCCGAGGCAATGATCGCAGCAGCCAGCGGCCAGACCCCAAATCCCGCCAGCGAATGGCCTTGATAGGCGCAAAATGCCAAGACGATGGCCGCCAGCGGCACTTCCGGACAGTGAAGCATTGTGCGGCCCGGCTCATGCTGAATAATTCGCCACACCACTCCAAGAAACGAATGCGCGGCTCGTAGATCTTTCCAGGTCGTGAAGCGAGAGAGGTTCGCCCGGATGACCGCGCTCCGCTTCGTATGAGTGGCGTAGAGCGACCACTGTTGAATGGTATGTTTCATGCTTAATATGAAATAAGACCGCGACAGTACAAAAGCTGCCAGCAGCCCAAGGCCAAGCGTCGCCAGCGGATACCAATCGAGCAACAGCAGGCTCATGATCGGGACGACGAAGAGCAATGCTTGCCGAGAGAACAGCGCGACCGTTAATCCAACCGCGGCGCCCGTAGCTGCAATTAAAAGTGACGGCACGTCATGGAATTGCGATCCCACAAGGCTAGCGATGATGAACGTCGCCGTACTGACCCGCGCCAGCAATCTTTCCGATAGGCTCATATATGCCAGCCCCGGACCAGCAAAAGTGTATTGACCTGGCATCAGGATGAAGGCGCCCGTCGCAACCAAGGTCGCTAGAGCCGAGCCGCCACTCAGCAGAACCGTGGATACGTAATGAAAATAGAGCGCAAAACCGGCCGCCGAAGCGACGAAAATAACATAGCTGGGCAAATATGGATGCAACTCGATAGCCCGCAGCGGGAATATCGAGCAATAGCGGTGAAATGCCGTCGGGTAAGACATCGGCTCGTAACGGATCAAATACTGATCGATATATTTCGACCGCCGATTCTTGCGCAGCTGTCGGATGATCGTAAAATGAATCGACGAGTCGCCAACGAAACCTTGCCAGAACAATTTACGGTTGCAATAGATCGCCACCATCCGCATGACAGCGGCGGCCACGGCCGCGGCGAGCACGGCGAACATCAGCGGCATCGTAAAGAACTGCATAGGATCCCTTGGATGTGACCGAGCCTAGGCCCGGTCCTTGTAGAGAATGACGTCGAGACGACGGTTTATCGCGCGTTTGCTTTGGCTTTGCGCCACAAGAGATGTGGCATGGCCGAAACTGTCCATAACGTCCAAAAGCGCATGCTTGTCATAGACCAGATAGTCATTGCGACTGTTCGCCGACAACACGAAGGGAATATCGCCGATCAGAAGAATCCCCGGCGCGCGCAACCACTTGACGCATCTTGCAATAACGTCCGAAAAATAGGTCAGCGACGGAAAATAATGCGCGACGCTCACCATCAAAATCCGGTCGAACGAGCCGTCCGCGAAGTCGCATTCACGTGCCGCACTCAAAATGGTCTTTGCGTTGCCGGAATACTTGTCCAGCATAGCTTTGCTGGGATCGACTCCGACGCAATCAGCGCCGCGCCGCTCAAGCTCATTTAAGATCAGACCGGAGCCGCAGCCGATTTCCAAGACCGACTGTCCGGGCTCAACTTCCAGGCGGTCAACGGTCGGTACGATGACGGCCTTCCGATAGGTCTCAAAAGCAAGCGGCTTGCCGCCGACACAATAACCATTGAGTTCGACTGGGTCCTCGATCGCCGATTTAGCATCCCAATGGCGAACCCACCCATCGACCGACTTCACCATGTTGGAGGCTTCCTAATTAGAGGCCTGCTGATATCGGTGCAGCAGGTCGTTCGTAAGACGGGACTTCAATTAATTTCCGAACGCCATCGGCTCCTATGTTGCAAAGCGCGTCAAATACCGAGAGGTGCGACGCAAACGCGCCGACACCGCGCTGCGGATAGGCAGGCGGGACAAATTTCTGGAAATAGAATTCGATCTGGTTGCGCTCAAAGGCCGCCGGATGGATGAAATCGGTGCAACCCTCGCCAGAGAAGTATTGTTCGCCGCCAGCCGCGCGGCAGATCGCGAGAACCAGATCGTTGCCGGCTAAAGTTAGAACTTCCGGATTGTCGGCAACGATTGTGGTCGAGGAGACGAAATCGACCTTCAGCCCCAACACTTCACTCACATCCTTGATAAACGCGGTATTGAATTCGGAAATATATCGATGACCGGCATTGTAAATTCGCTCGGCCATCGCCAGAAACTGCGGGCCGTGCGGACACTTGATGTAAGACAACTCCAGCGTTCGCAAATGCTTACGGACGATATCGCGCTGGTAGTCGATTTCGACTTCGGTCACAGCCTGTCCCAGCCGTCCCGCCTTGAGCACCGGCAGCGTCAGCCAACGTGGCGCGCCCTGGATCAGAATACGATTGCGCGACAGCCAGCTACGTCCGCCCATGGCCTGGACGTGATCGAAAACGACAAAGCGGTCGACCATGGCCAGCCGGTGAAAAAGTCCCATCCACGGCAGAAAGTTCGGCTGATGAATTGCCACTTTGGTCAAGCGACCAATCCCAATTCGCGCAATTCGGTCAGTACTGCCAGTTCGTCCGGCAGTTTCGGCTCCGGACAGCGCTGCAGCGGGAAGCTTTCGGGAACGCCATCCAATATGCCGAGATCAAAGCCATAGGTTTGCGCGACTCGTTGCTGAATCGCGCGCAGGACCACCCGAGGGCTCTCGCATAATTCCGAATAGCTCAGCCTGACCACCAGATCCTGCGGCACTGAACCCATTGACCGCTCATATACTGCACGCAGATCCCGGACTTGACGCCCGATCTGCTGGGCGAATGGCAGGTCCTTAACCTCGGCGTAGGTCGGCGGATAAGTCGCCCACCACGTCCGGTTGTCGCCATAGTATATCCGCCGCGCCTTCAGAATTGAAAGCGCCACGTCGGCGCAATCCCGCTCAATGTAGACGAAGATCGGCATCGGCAACTGACGCGCAAAGTCCGGCATCAGATTGGCGACATAGTTGGTCTTATGCACCATGGCGGCCCCGAAACGATCCTGCAGACAGCCGATGATGCTGACCAGACTCGTCCAGTCGATACCATCGCCAGGCCCGCCGAAACGGCAGGCGCTTTCGATGTCCGTCATCCGAAGCCAGCGCTGCCAGAAATAGCTAAACTCATGCGGACCGCTCAGATCGACGCTTTTACCGTAGTCGGACGTGAACGAACTGTCGCGACGCTCGCCAAGAAGCGACTGCGCGAAAGCCACTCCGGTCAGGGGGGCTAGCCAGAACCGTGCCGACACGTTATTGATGTATCCGATATCGAAGCAGCGCGCCGCCAGTTGATACAGCAATGTGGTCCCGGAACGCGGCAGTCCGAAGATAAACAGGTTTGGGCGCGCCACCCCGCTCGGCTGGTAGCGCTCGATTGGCTCCAGCGCGGCGTTCATTCGCTCCATCAAGCCTTGCAATTCCGGACTTGATTGATAGGCGGCCATACGCTTCGAATGTTCGGCACCGACGAAGTGGCTGGACGTCTTCATGGATGAGCCTTCAGATAGTCGGCGATCTCGTCCATCGTCACCGGCTCCGCCCGCAATGTGCGGTTCTGCTCTTGGTTGACCTTACTGAGTACGCAGACCTTCTGGCGAAGAAAATACAGCAAAGCATCACGGTCCCCGGACAGATCCGCCACGTAGGACATCGGGTGCACCAGCACCTGCATTACGTTGTGGCGACGCTCACGAAACATGGCGCAAGGACAGCCCTCGCGCCATTTGAAATTCGACTCAGAAATGTACTTGATATTCTTGAAGTATGGCGCGCTGTAGGTATTGATCAAACCCGGCACATCGAGTTTGAAATTATCGCTCTCGGCCGGATTATGCAGCGAAAACCGGCCGACCGGGATGTCGATCTGCTCGCTCATCAGTGCCGCGTCTGCACGAATGCGGGCTGCCAGCGATTGGCCGTTGGCAAGCGTCTCGCCGGTCTCGCAGCTATGGTGAAGACCAATGTCATGGCCCATCGCGGCCATGTCTCGAATTTGCGCGATGCTCTGGCCGCTTAGAACATTATAATTGCGCGACCGCATCAGAAACAGATAGGTCGAGCGAACACCAAGGCTTTGCTCGCTTTTGGCCATCGCCAGCGCATCCGCGATGCTGTTGTCGACGTCGTGACGCAGATAAACCGTTAGGTCCTCCGCCGGCTCCCCAAAGAGACGGAAACTATAGCCAGATTTCAGCGCCGCCGTGAGAATCTCACGATAATGCGTTGGCGTGAACGGATGCATTTCCTGCAAGCTATCAGTCCTTCGCTGATTACGTCAGAGCGGCCATGAGCGCGCGATAGGCCTGCGCGGGCACGAATGGATTGGTCGGCAGATAGAGCAGATCCGTTCGGAACGTATGCCCCCATTCCACCGACGGGTGATCCTTGAGGACCCGCAGCTTTTGCGCCGTGACAAGGCCGAGATGCCACGGAACGGCACGTCGAGACGGTTCAAACCGATGGAAGTCGGCGGGAAGCGAAGCAATCGCGGCTTCTGCATTTTCGAGCCGCCGTGCATTCAGGAACGGAAACTTGCTCAAATAGCGCTCCGCAGCCTCAATTCCCAGATCGGTGGCCGCCTGCTGAGTATCGTTCATTGCCGGTAAAGTTATGGGCTGCCGGCTACGCAAAAGCCCGCCGCCATCGACCGGAACAATCTTAGGCAAGGAATAGAGGGCCATCTCGCTAAATCCGCCGACCTTCACGCCGTCAACGTCCAGCCCGACGACGTGCGCACAATCTTCGATGACAAAGAGCCCGCGACTTTGCCAATCCTCGATACGAGCACGCGCGTCATCGCTGACGTAGCCAAATTCATGGATGAAAACGACGACGCGGGTACGAGGCGTAACCGTGCGACTAATCGCGGCGAAGTTAAATGCCGTCGCCGTAACGCAGGTCGTGACATAGGTCTCGTCGCTGGTCGTGATGATGGCGATTTCATCGGATCGCGTGAGATTGCGCGTCGCAAGCGCCGCCCCAAGAAGCCAGCGTCCGGACGGGCCGAAGGAATTGTGCCAAACCGCGTTCATGTCGAACGGGTCGCTATCCGGCGCAGCATCAAGCCTGTCTTGCCACTCGACGCTATAAGCTTCCAGAGGAAGAATGGGAATCTTCAAGCGGCGGCCCATTCAAACGTCTCACGGAACGTCGCCAGTTTTGAAAAGCTCTCCTTGAAGCGAAGAATATTGTCGCGGGGCACCATGCCGATCGTCGACGTACCAAAGTCGAAAAAGGAAAATCCGGCATTCTGGCTGTCTTCCAGTGCATAGAGGATCAGGAGGCTGAGAGCCTGATCCTCGGCGCGCACAGGATTCTGGCACAGGTAAAAAGAGCTATTGACGCGGCTATTGATGACAAAATAGCCGACCCCGGCCAGTGGCTCGCCCTTGTCGTCATAAGCAACGTCGAAATAGATCTGGCCAGGATGCTTGTCCGACAGATACTCAAGGTCCGAAAGACTATGGGTCGGTCGCGTTCCGTGGCGCTCGAAGGTCTGCTGCAGCACGCGCCAAAAATCGGCGAGATTGCCGCGTTTGACCGTTATGTTGCGTGCTTGGGCTTTGCGCGCCATGTTGCGGGCCCGCGAGGAGACCTGGTCGGAAACTTGTCGATCCGTCATGAACTTGACGATGCTTGACAAGTCCCGACTGACGGATCGGTAACCATGGGTCAGCATGGCGAAATAAAGCACGTCGAGCGGATTGACCGCGCAGCAGGCGATCGGCGGCGTCGTAACGAAGCGATCGATCCTCTGCTCGCGCAAATAGTCATTGAAAGACACAACCAAATCGCGCGCCATTGAATAGGTCGGCTGCTCCATGAGCACGAATGAGCCATAACTGCCGCCGTAAGGAGATAGCGCCATGCGTTCATTACCTCCATCGTGGATTGTTAGCGCAATCTGCGCCCGCACCGAGGTGCCATCGAGCGCCAGCAGATAGCGCTCCGCTTTGGCGAATCTATCGCCGTGATAGGTCAGAAAACTGCGACGATGAAAAATCGTGCCGTTGAGCGATTGCCCAACGCGCTCGTCCCAGCGTTCTAGTTGGCGTGAACTGGCTTCTACTATTTGCACGAATGTTTAGCTCTAACGTTTGCGAGCAGACGGCTAAGCGGCCATGGCCGCCGGGCCATCTTTCAAGAAGGCTTTGCACCAAAATTCCACCATCAGCAGCGACCAGATAAACAGTCGCCGATTGTGCTGGCCGCTAAGATGCTCGCCGACGAGCCCGACCACCGCGCCGCGATCAAGAAACTCATATATCGCGGCGTTCTTGTTCTCCAGCAATGTGTGGCGAACAAAGTCGATGCTTTCGCCGCGGAACCAGCTCGCGTCGGGCCCAGAGAAACCCTTCTTCTCGCCGCTGGTGATATCGTCAGGAATGTGCCTCTGCATTGCCTTACGCAGGATCTGCTTGCCGTCACGGCGGCGAACAACGTCGCGCTGGCTCAACAGACCGGGAGCATTCTCATCGAGCCTGTTGGTCTTGTCAGCCTTGACAAGCTTCATCGATTGCGGGATTCGCATTGTAAAATCTACAAGGTCGTTGTCGAGAAACGGCACGCGCGTTTCCAGCCCGTGCGCCATCGATAATTTGTCTTCAACCACCAGCAGGCCGTTCAGAAATGTCTTCGCCTCGAAATACAGCGAATGATTGATGTAGTCCTCCGGCGTTTCTGTATTGTGCTGGTTGTTGGCGAAGACGTCGCGAAAAATATCGCGCGTCCATACATCCTTCACATCGGAGGAGATCGGCCGAAATACCTGCTTGATTTCACTGTTTGGAATCAAACGCTGCCAGAATTGATAATAACCGTCGACGAACTGTTCGAATCCCACCGGCTCGTCACTGCGGAAATAGCGCCAAGGATAGCCCGCGAAAATTTCGTCGCCGCCGGTTCCGGCGAGAACGACTTTGCAAAATTTCCCGGCCAATTGAGAGATATAGAAATTCGGGTAGCTCTGTCCGACTCGCGGCTCTTC
>Ga0208357_1000651_pt1 | contig 27308 bp, 24 predicted proteins | sample NGESurdeep092012_6_FD_184487 | JGI IMG/M metagenome (GOLD analysis project Ga0208357, IMG submission 184487) | Arctic peat soil microbial communities from Barrow, Alaska - NGEE Surface sample F52-2 deep-092012 (SPAdes) | ecosystem: Environmental > Terrestrial > Soil > Wetlands > Peat ...
AAGCCCGGCGTACGGGAGTTACTACTCGCGGACCACTCACAAGGCGGCCGCCAGAAGGAGAGACATGCTCGTCAGACGTAGAGGTATTCAGATAGCGGCAGGAGCCGCCATCGTCGCGCTTGCGCTCGCTGCTTGCAGCAGTAGCAAGAAGAACAACGCCGCGACGAGCTCAAGCCCCGCGGCAGGCACTACGACGAGCTCCGCACCCGCGCCCAGCGGAAGCGCCAGCGCTCCGGTCGCGGCGAGCAGTGCGGCGGGGTCCCCGAGTCCCGGAGGCGAGACGAAGACGGGCAACCGCCTTACAGGTAACCCGGACACAATCAACACGGCAACCGTGGCCAAGGGCGGCACGCTGACCTACGCGCTCGAAAAGACGATCGACAACTGGAACATCCTCACCTCGGCTGGCAACACGTTTGAGACCGCTGAGGTCGAGAACTCGATCTACCCGGCTGCGTTCAACGTGCTTCCCGACTTGTCGCCGACGTTGGACACCGACCTGCTGACGAGCGCGACCGTGACGAGCCCTTCACCGCAGACGATCACCTATGTGATCAACCCGAAGGCCGTGTGGTCTGACGGCACTCCGATTACCGCCGATGACTTTATCTACGCCTGGAAGGCGCAGGACGGCACTGACTGCACGAAGTGCGACATCGCTTCGACCACGGGATACGCGCAGATCGCCTCGGTCACCGGCTCGAACAATGGCTCGACGGTCACGGTGGTCATGAAGACGCCGTTCTCCGACTGGAAGTCCTTGTTCGGCAACCTGTTGCCCTACCACGTGGCCAGCCCGCAGGGTCTCGATCAGGTCAACCTGGAGAAGAGCTGGGACACCGGCTTCGCGACCACGCCCCCGACCGTCTCCGGTGGTCCGTTCGTGATCTCAAACTTCCAGAAGGACCAGAGCGTCACGCTTACGCCGAACCCGAAGTGGTATGGAAAGAACGGTCCGTACCTCGACAAGCTCGTGTTCCGGATGATCACCGACGCGACGCAGGAACCGCCGGCGTTGCAGAACGGTGAAATCGATGCGATGTACCCGCAGCCCGAGGTTGACCTCATCAGCCAACTCAACGGGATGAGCAATATCGTCTACCAGCTCGACCTCGGTCTGGTATTCGAGCACATCGACCTCAACCTGCAGACCCCGGCGTTGCAGAACGTCGCTCTGCGCAAGGCACTGTTCACCGCAGTCGACGTCAAGGGCATGATCGCCCGTACCGCCGGCCAGACCGACCCTGGTATCACGCCGCTCGGCAACCGGATGTTCGTGCCGGGGCAGAACGGCTACCAGGACAACGTGACGTCGTTCGGATATGGCAGCGGCAACGTCGCGGCTGCGAAGCAGATCCTCACCGCCGCGGGTTACAAGGTCGGCAGCACGTTGACTGATCCGTCGGGTAAGGCAGTCCCGGCATTGACGATGCGTTACACCCAGGGCAACGCCGTCCGGCAGACCGAATGCCAGCTGTTCGCCGCTGCGGCGAAGCAGCTCGGTGTCACGGTCAACGTTTCGCCGACCGACAGCCTGGGCGACACCCTCACCCAGAAGGACGCGAACCACAAGTACGACATCATCGTGTTCGCGTGGGTGGCAACGCCGTTCGGCTCTGCCAATGCGGCGCTCTACCAGTCCGACAAGGCACAGGGAGCGGCCGGTAACTGGGGCGGCAACTACGGTCACTACAGCAACCCTGCCGTCGACAGTGCGCTTGCTGACTCCTTGGTTACCACGGACCCGGCAAAGGAACTGGCCGACCTCAACACCGCCGACAAGCAACTCTCGGCTGACGCCTACACCCTCCCGTTGTACCAAAAGCCAGTGATCCTGGCTTACAACGCGAAGTGGGGCAACATCCGCGACAACGCGACCTCGGTCGGACCGCCGTACAACACGCAGGACTGGGGCCAGATCAAGTCCCAGTAGTCGCTCGCGTCGATGATCGGTGTGGCCCGCCCTAGTGGCGGGCCACACCGGCTCGGCCCGGCGGTCTGACCGGCCTCAGCACACCGGTGATAGCTCCGGTGAGCCGTAGAGCAAGGTGGACCACGGGGAGTACCGTCACTTATGGGCCACTGGCCCCAGGCGTCTCCGGAGCGAGGCCCATATGCTTGCATTCGCCATTCGGCGGGTATTGATCTCGATACCGATCCTGATTGTCTCGACGTTCATCGTCTTCCTGCTTGTGAGTCTCTCCGGCGACCCGCTGTCGAATCTGAAGACCAAGCAGCCCAGGCCACCTGAGTCGACCATCAGGAATGCTGAGCACCGGCTGCGCCTTGACCAGCCGTTGCTCGAGCGCTACTGGCACTGGATCACCGGAGTTATCCACGGAAACTTCGGGCCGTCGGTCGCCGGCGGGGGAACCCTCGACATCGGCACCGAAATTGGCCACCGTGCCCTGGTGACGTTGCGGCTCGTGTTCTTCGCGATGGTGGTTGCCGCCTTGATTGCGATCGTCGTTGGGGTGATCAGCGCGACGAAGCAATACAGCAAAACCGACTACTCGTTCACTTTCACCGGCTTTCTCTTTCTTGCCATGCCGACGTTCTGGTTCGCGATCCTGCTGAAGGAAGGCGCGATCTGGTCGAACAAGCACTTCGGGACGGGGTTCAAAACGATCGGCGAGAACTCGCCGAACATCGCGCCCGGTCTTGGCTCGCATCTCTTTGACGACTTCAACCACCTGATCTTGCCCACAATCACGCTCGCACTCATCTCGTATGCGTCGTGGAGCCGGTTCAACAGGGCGTCGATGATTGAAGCGCTCAGCAGTGACTACATAAGGCTCGCGAGGGCCAAAGGGATTTCGCCCGCGCGCGTCCTCATCAGGCACGCGCTGCGCACCGCGTTGATTCCCTTCGTGACCGTCACCGCTCTCGACATCGGCGCGATTCTGGGTGGGGCGATCATCACCGAGTTCATCTTCCAGTGGCGGGGGATGGGCGACTTCCTGCTCGCCGACGGACTCCTTCTGAACGATCCCTACGTCGTGCTGGCATGGCTACTTGTCGCCGGCGCGGCCATCATTGCGTTCAACCTGATTGCCGACATCCTGTACGGCGTGCTCGATCCGAGGATCCGCTATGAGTAGGTCATCACGAGACATTGGCGCGCACCTCGTCGATCCCGAGACGTCTCGGCAGGGCGACGGCGCGGCACCCCGGACCGCGCCAGACACGATCGATCCGCGAGAGCCGGTGGGCTCGGTCGATGCGCGCAGCCCATGGCGGATGTCGTTCCGGCGCTTTCGCAAGCACAAGATGGCAATGGTCAGTCTCGTCGTGCTGATCATGGTTGTACTGCTGGCGTTTGTCGGCGGGGCTGTCTGGCACTACAAGTACAACGTGTACAGCAACGACCTCAGTTTCAAGCCAAGCTTCAAGCATCCGTTCGGCACCGACTCGACGGGCTACGACACGTTCGCCGAGGTGTTGCGCGGTACGCAACGCTCGCTGGAGATCGCGACATTCGTATCCGTGAGCTCAACCATCGTCGGCACTATCTATGGCGCGATTTCGGGATATGCGGGCGGTGTGGTCGACTCGATCATGATGCGCATCGTCGACCTGTTTTTGACGTTTCCGATCATCGCCATTGCTGCCGTGCTCACCCACAACATCGGCCCGAAGGCGAACGGCTGGTTCTGGATCTCGGTGGTGCTCGCATCGCTTACGTGGCCCTACGTTGGTCGGGTGGTGCGCGGTAACGCGTTGGCGATCAGGGAGAAGGAATACATCGAGGCGGCGCACGCACTCGGCGCCACCCGCACCCGGGTGGTCTTTCGACATGTCGTGCCGAACGTCATCAGCGTCGTCATCGTCATCTTCACGATCCTGGTGGCGACCTCGATCCTGGCCGAAACCGCGCTCTCGTTCGTCGGGTTTGGTGTTGCCGCACCTGACACCTCGCTCGGTCTCCTGGTCTACAGCGCGCAGACCGCAGTCGCAACAAGGCCGTGGTTGTTCTACTTCCCCGGACTCTTCATCATCCTGATCGCGTTGACCGCCAACTTCATCGGTGACGGTCTGCGTGACGCGCTCGACCCGACGGCGTCGAAGGGCCGCGCGTGAGCCACTACTCCACTGGCGGCGCAACTGCCGTTGCGACAACGGCTTCACCCAATACGGTTCTCGCGGTCGATGACGTTTCCGTCAGCTTCAACACCGAGGACGGCACGGTTCAGGCGGTTCGCGGTGTGAGTTATGAGTTGCATCGCGGTGAAGTGCTCGGCATCGTAGGGGAGTCCGGATCGGGCAAGTCGGTCACCTCGCTCGCCGTCATGGGTTTGCTGCCCAGGACCGCGCACATCACCGGCTCGGTCCGGCTCGGCAACGACGAGTTGCTCGGCCTTTCCGAACGCCAGCTTGCGCATTACCGCGGCCAGCAACTCGCGATGATTTTCCAGGATCCGATGACCAGCCTGAACCCGGTGTACACAGTCGGTTGGCAGATCGCGGAGGCCGTCACTGCGCATCAGAAGGTCAGTAAGGAAGCCGCGCACGCTCGTGCAGTGGCGCTGCTGAAAATCGTCGGCATCCCGAACGCGGAGGAACGTGCCAACAGCTACCCGCACGAGTTCTCCGGCGGAATGCGGCAACGCGCAGTCATCGCGATCGCGATGGCGAATGGTCCCGAGGTCATCATCGCCGACGAGCCGACGACTGCGCTCGACGTCACCGTGCAAGCCCAGGTCCTAGAGACATTGAAGACTGCTCGCGAAGAGACTGGCGCGGCGATGATCCTGATCACTCACGATCTCGGCGTCGTCGCGGGCCAAGCCGACCGGGTATTGGTGATGTACGCCGGTCGTGCTGTCGAGGTCGGCACCGTCGAGCAGATCTTTTACACGCCCCGGATGCCTTACACGTTGGGCCTCCTGGGTAGCCTGCCGCGCCTCGACCGAGCGGCGCAGGCGCGCTTGACGCCGATCACCGGCGTCCCGCCGTCCCTGATTAATATGCCGCCGGGTTGCCCGTTCGCACCGCGATGCCCGATGGCCGAGGACATTTGCCGGATCGAAGAACCGGCTCTCGCGCCGACGACCTCACCCGACCACGTCGCCGCCTGTCACTTCAGCGACCGACTCGAAGGCATGGAGCCCGCAGACTTGTTCCATCCGACCACCAAAGACGACGCGCTGCCCGCAGAGATCGCTGCCGCTGTTCCGTTGCTGCCCGGAGACCCGTCGTGACTGTTGCTGACGTACAGAGCAGTGCTGCTCCGGCACCCGGTGCCGCGCCGGTGCTCTCGGTGCACAACTTGGTCAAGCATTTTCCGGTGCGCAGTCGCGGCCTGATCCGGCGAGTCATCGGTTACGTGCACGCGGTGTGCGATGTCTCGTTCGACATCTATCCGGGCGAGACACTCGGCTTGGTTGGCGAGTCGGGTTGCGGCAAGACCACGACGAGCAGAGCGGTGCTCAACTTGCAGCCCGCGACGTCCGGCAGCGTCTTTTTCAACTCGATCGACCTGACCAAGGCGTCCACTCGTGAGATGCGTCGCCTGCGCCGCGAGATGCAGATCGTGTTCCAAGACCCATACGCATCGCTAGATCCGCGTATGTCGGTGCACGAGATCGTCGCCGAACCGCTGAAAATCCACGGCCTGTACGGCTCCGGCGGGCGCACGCGGGTCACCGAGTTGCTGCAGACCGTCGGGTTAAGCGCCGAGCACAGCAACCGGTACCCGCATGAGTTCTCCGGTGGTCAGCGGCAGCGCATCGGCATCGCACGGGCGCTGGCACTCGAACCGCGGTTGCTTGTGCTCGACGAGCCAGTGTCGGCGCTCGACGTGTCGATCCAGGCTGGTGTGGTGAACCTTCTCGAGGAGATCCAAGAGCGACTCGGCCTCGCGTATTTGTTCGTCGCCCACGACCTGTCGGTGGTCCGCCACATTTCCGATCGCATCGCGGTCATGTACCTCGGCCGGATCGTCGAGATCGCGAAGACCAATGACCTGTTCAGTTCGCCGGCGCACCCCTACACCCAGGCGCTCATCTCGGCGATCCCGATTCCCGACCCGCGCAAGGAGCGGGCGCGCCAGCGGGTGATCATCACTGGCGATGTTCCGAGCCCGGTCGACCCACCGAGCGGTTGCCGGTTCCGCACCCGTTGCCCGAAGTTTGCGAACGAGTTGCGCACGGACCAGCAGCAGCGTTGTATCGAGGATTTGCCCGCACTATCGGACCGTGGGCAGGGGCACCCGGTCGCTTGTCACTACGCCGAAGTCGTCGATGTTCTGTAGCGCGGGGTAAGCTTTCGAGGAGTTCTCGACGGTAGGCAGGAGTCGCACGTGATCGGCGCATTGGAGATCATCATCTCGGCCACGAGCTTGTTGCTCGTCGTCCTGATCCTGCTGCACCGCGGCAAGGGTGGCGGGCTATCCGACATGTTCGGCGGCGGATTCACCTCGAGCTTCGCTGGATCGTCGGTCGTCGAGCGCAACCTTGACCGTTTCACGCTGATCACGGCATTCATCTGGTTCGCCTCGATCGTCGGTCTCCTGCTGCTGTTCAAGGGATAACAGCCAAACATTGCCGGTCAGGGGTTTGTGACCGCGTGAGGGCCGTAGAATCGTGCACAGGAGAAGCTTTGCTTGTTGGCAACCAGCTGTTTGCCGAAGACATTTGCTAGTCGTCGAATATCAAGGAGATCGTTGTGGCTGGTGGCAACGCGATACGCGGGAGCCGAGTAGGCGCTGGACCGATGGGCGAGGCCGAGCGGGGCGAGTCCGCTCCACGGCGCCGCATTTCGTTCTGGTGCGCCAACGGGCACGAGACGCGTCCCTCGTTTGCCTCCGACGCAGTCATCCCTGAGTCGTGGGATTGCCCGCGCTGCGGCCTGCCGGCCGGACCAGACCGCGACGTGCCGCCGACCGCTCCGCGCACTGAGCCGTACAAGACCCACCTCGCCTATGTCCGCGAGCGCCGCAACGATGCCGACGGCGAGGCGATCCTTGCCGAAGCGCTCGAGCGACTGCGCACGTCGAAGGTCTACCCGCGCATCTAGCGCGTCTTAGCCTGCGCGCAACGTCGTCGATTCAGTCTGCGTCGGCGGTAGCGGCAATTCACGTGGGCGTATCGACATCAGTACGTCAAGGCGTTCTCGCGTAGCGTCGTTCAGCGGCGTGTAGACCGTCATTCGCACCGCACGTTGATCCGAGAGCCAGAAGTGACTGACCTCGACGTCGAGCGTGCCGGCCTGCGCGTGTTGGTACCGCTTGATGCAGTTCTCGATGGGTGCGACCTCCTGTCGCTCCCACATCTCCCTGAACTCGGGCGAGTTTCGCTCGAGGCGTTCAAGCAACGCCGCCCAGCTAGGGTCGCCGACGTGCTCAGCCATGGCGGTGCGCAGCTTCGCGGCCATGCGGCGCGCGTTCTCCTCCCAATGCACGACCAGCGTGCGCCAGTGCGGATCGGTGAAGAACATCCACATGATGTTGCGGTATTCGAACGGCAATGCGTAATAGTCGCCGAGCAAACCGAGATGGGCCCGATTGCCGGCCAGGATCTCCAACCGCGGGCCTAGGACTACGGCGGGTAGCGGATCCAACTGGTCGAGCAGCAGCTGAACGCCAGCGCCGACTTGAGCCGCCTCCGTCGACTGCTGCGGGTCGGCGAGTTCGGCGAGGGCAAAGATGTGCGCGCGTTCGCTGGCATCGAGATGCAGCACTCGCGCCACCGACTGCAGCACCTGGCCCGAGACGTTGATCGGGCGACCCTGTTCGAGCCACGTGTACCAGGTGATCCCGATGCCCGATAGCAGCGCGACCTCCTCGCGACGTAGGCCCGGAGTGCGCCGGCGCAGGCCGGGTGGCATGCCGACCATGTCAGGGGTGGTGCGCTCGCGGCGCGACCTGATGAACTCGCCGAGCAGCCGGCGGCGTTCGGCGGTGTTTTCCCGCGACACCTGCCGATGGTTGGCCAGCAGCGCGAACTCGTCGTCGACGATGTCGAGACCCGCTTGCGCCCGCAGGACGACAGTCATAAGGCAGTGCCCTTCTAGGAGTACTGGCTTCATCGTTGCTGATGCCTGACGGCCTTGCCAGGTTCTGTCAGTAACAGCATCACTGGGCTCTCGGTACCAGGTTACGCTCGGCAGCACTGTTGACCCATGACCAATGCGACGACTGCACTGCCGAGGCCCACCAGCGGGCCGATCCCCCCGAACAGCGGCGGCCACCTCACCTCGACACCACCCTGGCGTGCGCTCCCTGTCCTGCTCGCTGGCGCCTTCCTGCCCGTTCTCGACGCCTTCATCGTCAACGTGGCGTTGGCCACCATGGGGCGCACCCTGCATGCCGGCCCAGCCGAATTAGAACTCACCGTGTCGGCCTACGGCGTCGCCTACGCGTGCGCGCTGATTGCCGGCGGTCGGCTCGGAGACCGGTTTGGGCGGCGCACGCTCTTCCTGTTGGGCATGGCCGCGTTCACGTTGTGCTCGGTCGCGTGCGGCTTCGCCCCGAACGCCCCCGCCCTGATCGTGTTCCGGGTGTTCCAGGGTCTCGCCGCGGCGATGATGTTCCCGCAAGTGCTGGCGACCATCCAGGCCAGCTTCGCTGGACACGACCGCCAGCGTGCGATCGGGTTCTTCGGAGCCACGGTCGGTGCCGCGGGTGCGGTCGGCCAGATCGTCGGTGGCACGCTGCTGTCGGCGAACCTGTTCGGTTCGTCATGGCGGCCGATCTTCCTCGTCAACCTGCCGGTCGGGATCGTCGCGCTGCTGATTGGCCGCCGGACTGTGCCGCAGACTAGCGCGTCAGCAGCGGCTCGCGTTGATGCGCGAGGCGCGATCGGTCTGGCGACCGTCATCGGGCTCGTGCTGCTGCCTCTGACTGTCGGCCGGGCAAGTGGCTGGCCGCTCTGGACCTGGATCTGCCTCGCCGCCGCCGTCCCAGCCGGGATCGCGTTTGTGGCGAGCCAGTACCGCGAGGAACGCCTAGGTCGGATCCCGCTGCTCCCGCCGTCCCTTCTCGGATTGCCGCTTGCCCGGCTTGCGTTGGCAACCATCGCCCTGTTCGGCACCTGCGTCGGTGGCTTCCTGTTCAGCCTGTCGATCATTCTGCAAGTCGGTCATGGCTATTCGCCGTTGAAGGCAGGCCTCACGATGGGCCCGTGCGCGCTGGCCTTCTTCGCGATCGCACTTTCGGCTCGTCGCTTGACGGTCCATTTCGGTGTCACGGTGCTGATTGTTGGAGCGCTCGTGTTCGCTGCCGGGCTCGCGGTGTTCGGTGTAGTCGCGGCGACGAGCGGATCGGCGTTGAGCGCAGTGGCCGCTGCGGCGCCGTTGATCGTGGTCGGATTGGGCTGGGGCGCCGTGATGGTTCCTCTTGTCGGTCTTGTGCTGGCGGGCTTGCCGGTCGAACGCGCGGGATTGGCCGGGGGAGTCCTTTCAACGGCGTTGCAGATCGGGCTCGCGACCGGCGCATCCATGCTCGGCACCGTCGTGTTCGCGATCATCGGATCCCACCCCGGCACCAGGAGCTGGCGGCATGCGACGCTGGCCGCGGTAGCCGTCGAGTGCGGCCTCGCCGTTGCCACTGCCGTGTTCTCGTACCGGCTGCGCGTGATCGTGCGACAGCAGGCATAGGCCGGACGTCGGGTGGCGGGCGTCGAGGCGCGGTGCCGGTAGCGCGAGCTACCGGCTCAGGGCGACGCGATCCGCGACATGCTGCGCGGCAAGCGGTTCGCGGCCGCTTCGTCGAGCAGCCACAGTGTGCGCTGGCGTCCGTGCGCGCCTGCGGCAGGAATCTCCACCGGACCCGCGCCGCTCACCGCCAGGTTGACCGCGGCGGCCTTCCCGGCACCCGCGGTGATCAGCCAGACCTCGTGTGCGGACGCGATCGAGGAGAACGTGAGTGACAGGCGGGTGGGCGGCGGTTTCGGGGCACCGCGGACGCCGACCACGGCCCGGTCATCGAACAGCGCCGGCATTCCGGGGAACAACGACGCCACATGTCCGTCTTCACCAACGCCGAGCATCAAAACGTCGAAGGCCGGCACCGCGCCGTGGTCCTCGGGATGCGTTGCCGCCGCAAGTTCGGCGGCGTAACGCGCGGCCGCAGCCTCGGGGTCGTCGCCGTCAGGACCGTCACTGCTCGGCATGGCGTGCACGTGCGCGGCGGGGACTCGGACGACGTCGAGCAACGCAGTGCGCGCCCCGACGTCATTGCGGTCAGGGTGACCCGCCGGCACGAACCGCTCGTCGCCCCACCACACGTGCACATGCGCCCAATCGATCGCGTCCCGCGCAGGAGATGCAGCCAGTTCGGCCAACATAGCGGTGCCGACGCCACCGCCAGTCAGCACCATGTGGGCGTGACCCCGCGCCGACTGCGCGTCAACGATCCGAGTCACCAGCCGAGCCGCAACCGCGCGTGCCAGCAGCGTGGCATCGCGATGGACGACGACCTCGGCCGTGCTCACCTGCGACTCACGCTCTGCTTCGCGCCACCTTCTTGGCCGGCGCCACTTTCTTTGCTGGCGCCCTACGTGCCGGCGCTTTCTTGGCAAGCGCAGCCTTCTCGGCTGCTGTTTTCGCGCGCGGCAACGGCCTCTTCGGAGCTGCCTTCTTGGTGGTGGCCTTGGCTGCGGGAGCCTGCTTGGCGGCCTGCTTGGCGGCCTGCTTGAGGGCAGGCACTTTCTTGCCCCGTGACGGCGTATCGGCCACGTCCGACGCTCGCTGCGCGGCGGACTTGCGGGCAGGTGCCGGGCGCCGCGTCAGTTGTTGAGCTTGCGTGTCTGGGCGGCGTCCGGGTTCAGGGCTAGTGCCGAACAGGCGTTTGATCGTCTCGTTGTAGACGTCGTCGGGATCGAGGCGACGCAGCTCTTCGGCAAGCAGTTCGTCGGTTGCGCGCCTCGGCAACGGCACCGCACGGTCGGGCTGGCCAGTGCGCACCAAGCTCGCGAGCCGGCCGTCCGGACGCGTGATGTTGATTTCACCGCGCTTGGTCAGCAGCCGAACACCGGTGATACCTGGACCTCTTGTGGTCCTGCGGGTTACTTCGATATCGAGGCGGTCCTCGAGCCAAGCCGCCAACAGTTCGGCACTTGCGTTATTGCGGGCGGCGTCGACCTCGCCGCCGGTGATCTCGTCGAAAGGCTGGTCAAGGGCCGCAGCGAGCAGCGTGCGCCATGGAGTGATCCGCGTCCACGCGAAATCAGTGTCGCCGGGCGAGTGATCGAGCGCGCGCGCTCGAAGGGATTCGGTCGGCTTCGTCGATGACGCGGCGTCGGTGACTCGCCGTTGGGCGAGCAAGCCGAGCGGGTCGAGTGAAGGTACTGCGGGGCCGTCGCCTGGCCACCACACCAGCACCGGAGCGTCCGGCAGCAGCATGGGAAGCACGATCGAGTCGGCCTGCTCGCGCAACAGCCCGTACAGCCGCAGGATGAGGACCTCGCCGAGCATGTTGTCGCCGCCGACCCGAATTTCTGCATCGAGTCGCGGTGCCGATTTGCCCGGGCGGCGAATAACGCAGACGATCCGGCACGGGTGTTCGCGCGCGGCCGCGTTCGCCGCCTTGAGTGCGTCGTAGTGTTCGCTCTCGGTCGCGTCGATGACCAGGGTCAACACCATGCCCAGCGCGACGCTGCCAGACCCCCGCCGCGTCTCGCTCAGTGCAGTCAGAATCGCCGACGAGTTGGTGTCGTGGAGATCGCGGTTCATGGCCGCCTCCAAACCCTCGGGACACTGGCCGGCGGCCTCATGGCCGCCTCCAAACGCGTCCGTCGCGCGCGAGCATCGTGTTCGACGAATCGGGACCCCAACCGCCCGCTCGGTACTGCTCGGGTTGGCCGAGTTTCTCCCAGAAATCCTCGATAGGATCGAGAATCTCCCACGACAGCTCGACTTCTTCGTGCCGCGGGAAGAGCGGGGGATCGCCGAGCAGGACGTCGAGAATCAACCGCTCGTAGGCCTCGGGGCTGGATTCGGTGAACGACTCGCCGTACGCGAAGTCCATGTTGACGTCGCGTACTTCCATCGCGGTGCCCGGCACCTTCGAGCCGAATCGCATGGTGACGCCTTCGTCGGGCTGGATACGGATGACGAGTGCGTTTTGCCCGAGCTCTTCGGTTGCGGTCGCCGCGAACGGCAGGTGTGGGGCGCGTTGAAACTCCAGCGCGACCTCCGTCACGCGGCGTCCGAGCCGCTTGCCGGCGCGCAAGTAGAACGGGACACCCGCCCACCTGCGAGTGTCGACCTCGAGCTTGATGGCGGCGAACGTCTCGGTCTTCGACGACTTGGGGATGCCGTCCTCGTCGAGATAGCCGAGCACCTTCTGGCCGCCCTGCCAGCCGCCGGCGTATTGACCGCGTGCGGTGTATGCGGCGAGATCGTCGGGGATGCGAACGGCCGACAGTACCTTCGTCTTCTCCAACCGCAGCGACTGCGCTTCGAAGCTGACGGGCTCCTCCATGGCGATCAGAGCGAGCAACTGCAACAGGTGGTTCTGGATCACGTCGCGCGCGGCGCCAATTCCGTCGTAGTAACCCGCGCGCCCGCCGATGCCGATGTCTTCGGCCATCGTGATCTGCACGTGGTCGACGTATGAGCGATTCCAGATGGGCTCGAACATGGTGTTGGCAAAGCGCAGCGCCAAGATGTTCTGCACTGTTTCCTTGCCGAGATAGTGGTCGATCCGAAAGACCGAGTCGGCAGGAAAGACGTCGCTCAGCGTGTCACTCAGTGCCCGCGCGCTCTGCAGATCGTGACCGAACGGCTTCTCGACCACGACTCGCCGCCACTGATCGCCGTTCTTGGCCGAGAGTCCCGATCGCTTCAGCTGCGAGACCACGACGGGGAACAGCGCCGGCGGTATCGACAGGTAGAACGCGTGGTTGCCGCCGGTGCCCCGCACTCGGTCGAGGTCATTGATCGTCTGCGCGAGGGCGTCGAAGGCGTCGTTGTCGTCGAAATCTCCTGGCACGAAACGAAAGCCCTCAGAGAGTTGTGTCCACACTTCCTCGCGGAACGGTGTGCGCGCGTATTGCTTCACGGCGTCGTGCACGACCTGCGCGAAGTCTTCGTCGGCCCAGTTGCGGCGTGCGAATCCGACAAGTGCGAACCCGGGCGGCAGTAGACCGCGGTTCGCGAGGTCGTAGATGGCGGGCATCAGTTTCTTGCGGGCCAGGTCGCCGGTGACGCCGAACAGCACGATTCCGCATGGCCCGGCCACCCTCGGCAGCCGCCTGTCGCGCGGGTCGCGTAGCGGGTTCACCGCCTCGCGACCGACCGGGCTCATCGAGCCAAACCCGCGGCGTTGAGCAGTTCTTGAAGGCCAACCGTGCGATCGAGCAGATGCAGGCGAATCGCCGGCCGCCCGCGTTGCTGTAGTGCGCGCAAGTCACCTAACGCCTGCGCCATCTGCAATCTCGCGAACCCGAACGGTCGCCCGGGAATCGCAAGGTCGTGCTCGACGACGCCAGTGATCTGCAGAAACGCGCCGGTTTGCGGACCACCCTTGTGGTACTGACCGGTGGAGTGCAGGAAGCGAGGCGCCCAGCCGAATGTCACCGGCCGCTCTGTGTGCCGCGCAAGAGACCGGCGCAGCAGCGCGGTAGCTGAGTCGGCGTGCCGATCGAGATAGGCCATGACTGCGACGTAGCCACGGTCGGGCACGGCGCGCAGCAACGCTGACAACGCACCGGTGAGGTCTTGGGCACCGCCGAGCAGGATCGGATCGTCGGTGTGTACTTCGACGGCGCCGTCGGTGAATATCGCCCGGCCCTCGGGCAGCGGTCCGTCGCCGGCTTCATCGAGGATCTTGCCGGTGTTGTCCTTCGACTCCTGCACGTTCGGCTGGTCGAATGGATCGATGCCGAGCACGCGTCCGGCCACCGCCGTGGCGTACTCCCACACCATGAACTGCGCACCGAGCGAACCCGAGACCGTCGTGCCCTCGATGTGCAGATGCTGGCCAAGTGTCACCAGATGACGGTCAGGGCCCTCGCCGAAGCCAGGAGCCTCGACTGACTCGACGACAACGGGGAGCAGGCCGGTGCCCTGCTTGCCGGTCGACTCGGCGATCAGCTGTTCTGCCCAGTCGCCGAAGCCTGGATGACGTGACCCGAAGTCGGCGATGACAACCTTGTCGCGACCCGCGCGGCCGGCCTCACCGAGGACGGCACCAAGCGTGAGGCCGGGGTTGTCATCATCGCTCCCGAGGGCAGGTAACAATCCAGCGGCGTCATCAAGCAGACCGGCGACGTCAACGCCCGCGAGCGCGGTTGGAACCAGACCGAAGGCCGACAACGCGCTGTAGCGGCCGCCGACATTCGGGTCGGCAAGGAACACTCTGTAGCCGGCTGCCCGCGATGCCTGTTCCAGCGGTGAGCCCGGGTCGGTGACGATCACGATGCGCTGCACGGGATCGATGCCGGCGTCGCGAAACGCTTGTTCATACACGCGCCGGTGACTGTCGGTCTCGAGGGTGCCGCCGCTCTTGCTCGAGACGACGAGCACGGTGTTCTCGAGACGATCGGCTAGAGCCGCGGCGACCTGCCCGGCGTCGGTGGTGTCGAGAACAGTGAGCCGGACGCCGGCGGTTGCCGCGATGACTTCGGGCGCCAACGACGATCCGCCCATACCTGCAAGGACCACGTGGTCGATTCCGGCGGCGATCAATTCGGCGTGCAGGTCACGCAGTTCAGGAATGTACTGCCGCGAACTACTCGGCAGGTCGAGCCAGCCAAGCCGGGTCGCGGCAAGCGCTGCGGCGTCAGTGCCCCAGAGGTTCGGGTCCTTGTTCACCAGGCTCTTCGGTACGCCGGCGTCAACCAACGTGGTCGTCGCGTTACGGGCTGCCATGACCAGGTCGGTGCCGTCGATCGTCACGGTGACCCCGCCGGCCTCGGTCGTGAGTGAAGGCTCCTTCATGCCGCTCAACTTCCTGCCTTCTCATCGAGTTTCGTTTGAACGGCGGAGATGAGTTCGGTCCACGAAACTTCGAACTTCTCGATACCCTCGCGCTCGAGAGTGGCCACGACGTCGTCGTAGTCAACGCCGACAGTGGCAAGCCTGTCGAGCACGCTCTGTGCGTCGGCGTAATGCCCTCTGATCGAGTCGCTCTCGATGACGCCGTGGTCGTGCACTGCCTGGAGGGTCGGCTCCGGCATCGTGTTGACGGTGTGATCGGCGATGAGGTCGTCGACGTACATCGTGTCTTCGTAAGCCGGATCCTTGACACCGGTCGACGCCCAAAGTGGCCGCTGTACCTTCGCACCGGACGCCGCGAGGGAGGCCCAACGATCCGTTGCGAACCGTTCCTCGTACAACTTGTATGCGAGCCGCGCGTTCGCGACGGCTGCTTTGCCCTTGAGGGCGATCGCGTCGGGCGTGCCGATCTTGTCGAGACGCTTGTCGATCTCGGTGTCGACTCTCGATACAAAGAACGACGCGACAGACCCGATTGCCGCTAGCTCGAGGCCGGCGGCACGTGCTCGTTCGAGGCCGTCGAAGAACGCGTCGATCACTTTCGCGTAGCGGTCGAGGGAGAAGATCAGTGTGACGTTGATGCTGATGCCCTCTGCCAGTGCCTGGCTGATCGCCGGCAAGCTCTCAAGGGTCGCTGGAATCTTGATGAAGAGGTTGGGACGGTCGACCATCCACCACAGTGATCGCGCTTCGGCGGTGGTCTTCGCGGCGTCCCCGGAGATGCGCGGGTCAACCTCGATCGACACTCGTCCGTCGACGGTGTTGCTGGCGTCGTAAGTCGGCCGCAGTACGTCGCATCCCCACCGCACGTCGAAAGTGGTGATGAGACGTAGCGCTTCGCCGACGTCGACGCCCCGCAGCGCCAGATCCTGTAACTGCGTCTGGTAGGCGTCGGCACCGCTGATGGCTTTTTGAAAGATCGTCGGATTGGTCGTGATGCCGACGACGTGGCGGTCGCGGATCAGGTCGCCGAGGTTGCCGGTGCGAAGCCGTTCGCGACTGAGATCGTCGAGCCACACGGCGACGCCGGCAGCGCTGAGTCGGCCGAGCGGATCGGTCTCGGATGCCATGGGTTGCTCCCTGCTTGCATTCGCTAATTGAGCACGGTGTTGGTTTCGACACGCTGTCTGGTGCCGCTGCTGTTAGTTACCTGTCGTGCTGCCCTTTGTCCCGCCGACCTTCGAGAGGCTCGAATGCACCGCAGCCACTAGCCGGTCGGCGGTCAGGCCGAACTGCTCAAAGAGGATTGGTCCTGGTGCGCTCGCGCCGTAGTGATTGAGGCCGAGCATTTCCCCGTGGTCGCCGACGAACTCACGCCATCCCATCGTGACCGCGGCTTCGATGGACGCGCGAACCTTGACGTCAGGTGGCAAGACGAGCTGTTGGTAAGCGAGGTCCTGGTCCAGAAACCATTCCTGGCAGGGCATGGACACCACTCTGGTCGGCATGCCCTGCGCCTCGAGCAATTCGCGCGCCGCGATGGCGACCGACACCTCGCTACCGGTCGCGATGAGGATCGCGTCCGGCTTGCCGGAGCTTGCGTCGGCGAGGATGTAGGCGCCCTTCGCGACTCCCTCCGCCGACGCGAAGACGGTGCGATCGACGATGGGCAGGTTCTGCCGGCTCAATACCAAGCCGGCCGGACGATCGATGTTCTCCAGGATCGTTCGCCACGCGACCGTCGTCTCGTTCGCATCGGCGGGGCGAACGACGTCGAGGCCAGGAATGGCCCGCAGGGCGGCGAGTTGTTCAATCGGTTGGTGCGTCGGGCCGTCTTCGCCTAGACCGATCGAGTCGTGGGTCCACACGTAGGTGACCGGCAACTTCATGATGGCGGCGAGCCTCACAGCACCGCGCATGTAGTCGCTGAACGTGAGGAACGTGCCACCGTACGGGCGAGTGCCACCGTGCAAAGCGATGCCGTTGAGGATCGCGCCCATCGCGTGTTCGCGGATGCCGAAATGGAGCACCCGCCCGTAGGACCCGCCCGGAAAAGCCTTCGACTGGCGGTCCTCGGGCAGGAACGACGGCTGGCCCTCGGGGGTCGTGTTGTTGCTCTCCGCAAGGTCGGCAGAACCGCCCCAGAGCTCGGGCAGAATCGGCGCGATAGCGGTGAGGATCTTGCCGGACGCTGCACGCGTCGCGATGCCCTTCGCGTTCGGCTCGAACACCGGCAGCGCAGCTTCCCAGCCCTCAGGCAACCGGCGTCGTGACATCCGCTCGAGCAGTGCGAGGGCGTCGGGGTTTGCGGCCGCCCAGGCGTCATAGCTTTCCTGCCACTTCACCCGCAGCGCCTGCCCACGCTCGATGACACCGCGCGCGTGGTCAAGCACGTCGGAGGGAACGTCGAACTTCTTCTCCGGATCCATGCCCATAACGACCTTGGTGAGGGCGACCTCCTCGGCACCAAGTGCAGAGCCGTGGGCCTTGCCGGTGTTCTGCTTGTTCGGGGACGGCCAGCCGATTATCGTGCGCAGCGCGATGAACGACGGCCGATCGGTGACCTGCTGGGCAGCCAGAAATGCGTCATTCAACGCGCCGATGTTCTCGACATACGACCCGTCGTCGTCGAGCCAGTTGACGCGCTGCACGTGCCAGCCGTAGGCCGCGTAGCGGGCAACCGTGTCTTCGGTGAAGGCGATGTTGGTGTCGTCCTCGATCGAGATGTGGTTGTCGTCCCACAGCAGCGTCAGGTTGCCGAGTCGCTGGGTGCCGGCAATGCTCGACGCTTCGCCGCTCACCCCTTCCTCGAGATCGCCGTCTGATGCGAAGCAGTAGATGTGGTGGTCGAACGGGCTCTCACCAGGAGCCGCGTCGGGATCGAAGAGGCCGCGTTCGCGCCGTGCCGCCATCGCCATGCCGACGGCGTTGCCGACGCCTTGACCGAGCGGGCCAGTCGTCGTCTCGACCCCGAGGGTGTGACCGTGCTCGGGGTGTCCTGGGGTGAGGCTGCCCCAGGTGCGCAGCAAGCTGATGTCCTCGAGGGTCAAGCCGTAGCCGGACAGATACAGCTGGATGTAGAGCGTCAGGCTCGAGTGGCCGCACGACAACACGAATCGATCGCGCCCGAGCCAGCCTGGCTCGGTCGGGTCGTGGCGCAACAAGCGCTGGAACAGCAGGAAGGCCGCCGGCGCCAGACTCATCGCCGTACCTGGGTGTCCTGACCCGGCGGCTTCGACGGCGTCCATCGCTAGCGCCCTGATGACATCAACGGTTTTCGCATCGATGTCCGACCATTCGACGGCGCCGGAACCGCCGCCCGCCTGGTGATTCGCCATGGGCGTCGTCACTGCTCCTCTTGACGGGATTTGACTGTCACCCTACCGATGCTGCCGCCGTCCGGTAGACCTGCGTTGGTCTGCCCCGTACAGCCCAGGACCAAGCGTGCGGGTTGGTGCTCAGTAGGATGACGTTCGTGCACTCGGCGTCGGTAGGGGTGGTCTCGTGACCGTACTGGCGCAGACCCTGCCGGGAGCCCCGACCGGACGCCGGCCGGCTCGCCAACTGGTCAAGGCGTATGTCGCGTTGACCAAGCCTCGCATCATCGAGTTGCTCCTCGTGACCACCGTGCCCGCGATGATCCTGGCTCGCCGCGGCATGCCGTCGTGGTGGCTCGTCGTCGTCACTCTGGTAGGCGGCACCTTCGCCGCCGGCAGTGCAAACACGATCAACTGCTTCATCGATCGCGACATCGACAAGGTGATGCGGCGCACCTCTCGCCGTCCCCTTGCTCGTGCTCTTGTGCGGCCCGCCGAAGCATTGCGATTCGGCATCGCACTCGGCGTCGTTGCGACGTTGGTTCTTGGCTTTACCGTGAACTGGCCGTCCGCGCTCCTAGCCGACGCAGCGATCCTGTTCTACGTCTTCGTCTACACCCTCGGCTTGAAGCGTCGGACATCGTCGAACATCGTGATCGGTGGCGCGGCCGGTTGCTTCCCGGTCCTGATCGGGTGGTCAGCGGTCACCGGGGGAGTCGGCTGGCCCGCGGTCGTCCTCTTCGGGGTGATCTTCGCCTGGACGCCTCCGCATTTCTGGGCGCTGGCGATGAAATTCCGCGACGACTACGCGGCGGCTGGCGTGCCGATGCTTCCCGTCGTTGCGGACGCGACGACTGTCACGCGCAAGATCGTCGGCTACTCCTACCTCATGGTTGCCGTGTCGTTCGTGCTCGTGCCGGTCGGGCACGCCGGACTGCTCTACCTCGTCGCAGCTGTGGTCCTCGGTGCCTGGTTCCTGATCGAGGCGCATCGGCTCTCGGCACGCGCAAAGGCCGGCGAGGATCCCAAGCCGATGCGGCTCTTCCACCTGTCGATCACCTACTTGACGCTGCTGTTCGCGGCGATCGCGATCGGCCAGTTCGTTAAGTAGCGCTCAGTTCATCAAGTAGTGCAGCTACTTCGCGCCGAAGTGCGGGTTGTAGATCAGGCCAAGGACCGCGCCACCCGGGGTGCGGACGCTGCCCGTCACGATCCCGTCACCGACGTCAGTGGCGGGCCCGTGCTCGACGGCGCCGAGTTCGGTCGCCTGCGCCATCGCGGCGCCAACGTCGTCGACGCCCCAATACGTCAGCGCCCCATCGGCAGGGTCTGCGGTCGGAAGCAGGCCGAGTTCGTAGCCCGATTGCTCGAAACCCACATAGAAGGACTCTTCAATATACGGCCGGACGCCGAGCAGCTCGCTCCACCAAGCGGTGGCGGCGGCGAGGTCAGGTGCTGGATAGATCACGGTGCGCAGACCGTGCAGTGAAATCGTCATGAGCCCTACTGTGCCGCGAGGCACTGACATTTCGTGGCCGCAGGGCACTGACAGGAATCGCGGCCGCCGCTGCAAGATCAGCGGCAGGGCCCTGGCGCCCGTAGTGCCAGCCCTGGCCGTAGTCGACACCAACGCCGCAAAGGACAGCTGCGTCCGCTGCGGTCTCGACGCCCTCGGCGACAACACGCGCGTCGCATCCCTCGGCGAAATCGACGAGTGAGCGGACCAGCGACCTGAGCACGGGGTCGGAACTGACACCATCGACGATGCTGCGGTCGAGCTTGATCACGTCCGGGGGGGTCGTCTTTCGTTCCTCGAGAGGCGAACGCGCACGGATCGATCAGCTGGCTCGGCGCGACCACGCCTCGACCGGGTCATCGAGCAACGGCTCGAAGGCGAGCTCGGCAGCGCCAAGCAGGCTGGAGTCTTCACCGAGGCCGGGCTGGAGCAACCGAACGCCGGCGCGGCCGGCGAACGTCGACATCGAATCCATCTCCGATTTGATCCGGTCACCGGTGAGAAAGAACAGCGACGACAACGGGCCGCCGAGGATCACGACGTCCGGATTGAGGATGTTCACCAGGCTGGTGAGGCCACGCGCGACCCACACCGCGATGCTCTGCAGTCCTTCCAGCGCACGCTTCTCGCCGTGACTCGCCGCGGCGAACACCTCGAGAAGCGCGGCCCGTCCGCCGCCCGCGGAACGCCCGCACGCGACGAGGACGGCATCTTCGCCTGCCTCAGTCTCAAAGCAGCCGCGACTGCCGCAGCGGCAGGCGCGACCGTCCGGGTTGACCATCATGTGGCCGAGCTCGCCGCCGTAGCCGTGCGCACCGGTCAGGATTCGGCCGTCGATGACGATGCCGCCACCGATACCGACCTCGCCGGCGAGGTAGATCAGGTCGCCGATGCCGCGGCCCGCGCCGCGCACGTGTTCGGCGAGCCCGCCGAGATCGCCGTCGTTGCCGACGTGCGTCTGCACCGGCAGGCCAAGGCGCGCAGACAGCAATTCGCCGAAGGGGACGCCGCGCCACCCCAGGTTCGGGGCGAACTCGACGAAACCGTCCGCGCGACGCACGGCTCCTGGCACGCCGATCCCGACCCCGGCGAGCCAGCATCCGGGGGAGACCGCCGTCTGGAGATTCCGCAACTCCGCAGCGAGCCGTTCGATGACGGTGTCGTAGTCGACGCCCGGTCCGGGCAGCCGGTACTCGCCCCGCGCGTTGATGACCCCACCCAGGCCGATCGCGGCGACCGTCACGGTGTCGACGCCCATGTTTGCGGCGAGCACGTAGGCGGTGTCGGATCGGGGCCCGACAAGGTGCGACGGGCGCCCGGCGCGAAGGCCGGTCTCCGGGATGGTCTCAGCGACCAGGCCGGCGTAGGACAGGTCTTCGACCAGGGCCTTGATGGTGCTGCGGTTCAATCCCATCCGGGCGGTCAGCTGTGCGCGAGACAGCTGACCTTCGACGTGGACGTGCCGCAAAAGCGTGCTGACATTGCGGCGCCTGATCTCGTCTTGCGTCGCTCCGGATGGGGTGGGCATGAAGGGCAGCAGTCCGCTATCTCGGCCGTCGGTCGGGACGTCGGAGTGTCATTTCGCCGAGCGACGTCGACCGTAGGCGTCCACGGCAGCCGCGAGCAACAAGAAGGCGCCGGTCACGATGTACTGGTAGGCAGCGTTCAAGTTCGGCTTGAGCCCGAGTCCGTTGGGGATCATTGCAATCACGGTGCCGCCGATGACTGCATCGCGAATGCGGCCGCGGCCTCCGAAGAGGGACACACCGCCGACGACGGCCGCGCCAACGGCGTACAGGAGCGTATTGCCACCACCGATGTCGAGCGGCACCCCGCCGTCGAAGGAGGCCAAGGCGATGCCGCCGACGCCGGCCAGCGTCGTCGAGAGTGCGAATGCAGCGATCCGCATCCTCCGGACGTCGATACCGGCGCGCCGTGCAGCCTCCGCGTTACCGCCCACGGCATAGAGATACCGGCCGAACCGAGTCTTCGTGAGCAGCACGGTCAAGACGACAAGCAGCACCATGATGAGAGGCACCACCCACGGCATGCCGATGATCGCTTTCGCCCCCTTGTTCACCTGACGGTTGCGGTTGAGGAGGTAGACGGCGAACACGCCGACGATCACGAGTCCGCCGATCCGAACCAGGACCAAGGCGAGCGGTTCCGCGGAGAGCTTCTGAGCTCTGCGCCGAACCGACCGGAACAATGTGAATACCGCGTAGCCACCGACGAACACGACGAGAAAAATCCAGCCGAGCGTCGGGCTGGCGTTGCTGTGCACAAGCTCGTTGATGGGGCCGTTTCCGATGCTGATGGCGCCGGCCTTACCCGCGAACGAGATGATGACGCCCTGCCAGGCGAGGAAGAACGCCAGAGTCACGATGAACGACGGAATGCCGACTCGGGCTACCAGGAAGCCGGTAATGCAACCGATCGTGGTGCCCACTGAGAGGGCCAGAAACATCGCGATCCAGACGTGTCCGCCGACGTGCGTCAAGACCACGGCCAAGCCCAAAACGATCATCGGCGCCGCGAGCCATAGTCGGTTCAGCACCGCGATCGCGAGCCCGATCACCATGACGATCAGAATCGCGCCGTAGTTGCCGCCCTTGAGGTAGCCCTCGATGTTGCCGTTGTGCGCGTAGGCAAGGCCCATCATCATGGCGCAGACACCCGCGGCCGTACCGGCGGAGAGGTCGATCTCGCCGAGCAGCAGCACGAACACAAGGCCCATGGCGATCAAAATCGTGTAACCGGCCTGGCCGGTGAAGTTCGCCAGGTTGCCGACGGTCAAGAATTGGTTGCTCAGGCTGGAGAAAGCGATGAGCAAGATAACGAGACCGAGCAATGCAGGCAGCGCGCCGGGGTCGCCGCCACGGACCTTGCCAATGTAGGCACGCGCGGAATCCAGCAGGGTGACGGAGCCGAGGTCGCCGCTGAATGCCTCCGCGACCGCCTCATCGGAGATCGGTGTGGTGATGACGGTGGTGATCGGCAGGTCGGCTGCGCTCGGGCCGGCCTCGCTTCCGGGGGCCCCAGTGCCTGGTTCGCTCATTGCGGCCTCACGCGCTTTCTGCGGCAGTTGCGGGCTGGAGCCCGATGGTTCCGGTGCGACCGGCGGTGATGAGCTCAACGACTTGTGAGTACGTCACATCTACCCGCTTGACCTCCGCGGCGACGCGACCCAGGAAGAGCGCGGTGATGCGGTCAGCGACCTCCATCACGTCGTTCATGTTGTGCGAGATCAGCACCACGCCGAGGCCGCTGTCGGCCAGCCGCCGAACAAGGTCGAGCACCTGGCGGGTCTGCGCGACACCGAGCGCTGCGGTGGGCTCGTCGAGCAGTACGACCTTGTTGTTCCACAGCACAGCTTTGGCGATTGCGACCGACTGCCGCTGGCCTCCGGAGAGGCTCGAGACGAGTTGGCGAACCGACTTGACCGTGCGCACGGACAGGCCCGCGAGAGTGTCGCGGCTGCGTCGTTCCATCGTCGGTTCATCGAGGGTGTTGAAAATCGGACGTCGTAATTCGCGACCGAGAAACATGTTCTGCACGATGTCGAGGTTGTCGCACAACGCGAGGTCTTGATAGACGATCTCGACGCCGTACGCCGCAGCATCGCGCGGACCGTGGATCGCGATCGGCGAATCGTTGAAGAGGAACTCGCCCGAGTCAATGGGATAGATCCCACCGACACACTTGACGAGTGTCGACTTGCCGGCTCCGTTGTCGCCGACCAGGGCCATGACTTCGCCGGGGAAGACGTTGAAGTCGACGCTGTGCAGCACCTGGATTGCGCCAAAGCTTTTGTTTATCCCTCGCAACGCGAGGATGGGCGAATCGGCCACCATGAGCCCCTCTGATTAAGGCCGAACGGCTGGACGTCGCCAAGATAGACCGCCGCATGCACTTAGGCGAGCATGCAGCCACACCTGTCTTGTATCTGGTGACCGGCGTCGTACATCTGGTGACAGGCAGGGTTCGCAGACAGTCGCAGACAAAGGAACCGGTGGCGTGGCCGGGTTGACCGACCACGCCACCGGACGTTCTCCGGGATCAGGGCTTAGGAAGCCGCGATCCCAGCCTTGGTGCAGAGTGCGACGAACGCGCCGGTGCAGACTGACGCGTACGGGACCGCGCCGGACTTGATCGGGTCGCCAACGTTGGCGATCGTGATCAGTTCTGGCTTGAGCAGGATGGACGGAACACTGCGCTTGCCCTGCGGGTCGTTCGACGTCGTCAGACCAGTGGGCGTGGTGCCCTTGATCAGTGCGACCGCCAGCGTCGCGGCCGCGGTGGCCTCGGCAGTGGCGTCCTTGTAGATGGTGCAGGTCTGGGTGCCCGACAGGATGGCTTGCAAGCCAGCTGACGTTGCGTCCTGACCGGTCACCGGGATGCCGGAGATGCCGCTCGCCTTGAGGACGGTCTCAACCGGACCGGCCATACCGTCGTTCATCACGTACACGCCGTCGATCTTGTTGCCGGCGGCAGTGAGCAGCTGCTGGAAGGTCTTGCCGGCCTGGGTGTTGTCCCAGTTCGGGATGGCCTGCTCGGAAACCTTCTTCAGGGTGCTCTTGTCGATGACCGAGTGCGCGCCCTGACCGAACAGCGTCGCGTTGTTGTCGGTCGGTGAGCCGTCGATCATGATGATGCGACCGGTGGGCTTGCCAATCTTCGCCATCGCGTCAACAAGGCACTGGCCCTGCTCGACGCCGACCTGGACGCCGTCGTAGGACGCGTAGTACGCCGCGCTACCACCGAGAACGAGACGGTCGTAGTCGATGACCGGGATGTTGGCGGCCTTCGCTTCGGTCTCAACCTGAATGGACGTCGCGGGGTCGATCGACGTGATGATGAGGACCTTGACGCCTTCTTGGATCATGCCCTGCGCGATGCTCTGGAACTTGGCGTTGTCACCGAGCGCGTTCTGGATGTCGGCCTTGATGCCGGCTGCTGAGAACGCCTTGTTCAGGGCCGGACGGTCGGCGGTCTCCCACCGGGTCGACGACTGGGTGTCCGGCAGGATCACGCCGACGGTCGCACCGGTCGCAGCTGGGGCGCTCGAAGCGGGGGCGGACGATGCCGCTGGGGCGCTTGTGGCGGCCGCGGGTGCGGACGTTGCCGCTGCCGGGGCGCTCGTGGTGGCGGCGACGGCCGGCGCAGAGCTGGTTGGCGCAGTGGTCTTCTTGCTGCTGCTACAGCCGGCAATACCCAGCCCGGCTACCGCCGCGACGGCAATGAGCCTGATCGCAGTCTTGTTCATGCACGATCCCCTTTTTGCTCCTGGGCGCAGGACGTGGTGCCCTACAGGACTGCCCAGTTGTTGTGCCGCACAACATATGCACCGAGGACCCGTCAACGTAAGGGCAACAGCGCCCATCTTTGTGTTCGGAATGGATCTGTTACATAGGCGTGACCCTGCGGGTACACGCGGCAAGGACATCTTTATGCCGTTTTATAATGGTTTCTGACGGCTCGGTGCCTTCTGCTGCGCGTTCTGTAACGAGAGGACGACGGCGGTGGCGGTTGCTGCGAGCACCGCGGCGCCGGTCACATGCAACTCGACTAGCGGCACCGGCAGTCCGCTGAAGTACTGGGCGAAGCCAACGGCTGCCTGCGCCACGAGCACGCCGATGAGTACCCGCGTCGTTCGTCGGGCCGCAGCACTCGCACCAACGGCCGTGACGCACACCGCGAGGGCCGCCGCCACGCCGACGAGCAGCATCACGAGGTCGGCATGCAGCTGGCTGATTGCTTGGGGGCGCAGGTGCAGCCGCTTCGCGGTCGCGTCTCCCGCGTGCGGGCCGCTGCCGGTGACGAGGGTGCCGACGATAAAGACGGCATAGGTGAGCGCCCAGGTCGCCAGACCGAGGCGTCTCACGACCCCAGGCAACACGAACGTGGGCGGGGCCAATTCCTGGTCAACCGGCTCGCGAGCACGCCACCACAGCACGGTGGCCGCCGCGATGAGCACCATCGACAACAGGAAGTGCCCGGCGACCGCCAGCGGGTTCAGGTGGGTGAAGATCAACACCCCGCCGACGAGAATCTGTGCGGGCACGCCCAGCAGCGTCACCCAGGCCCACCCGAGCAGCCCTTCGCGGCGTGGTGCCGAACGCCATACCGCGAGGAAGACCGCCGCGACGGCGACCACGAGCAGCGTCGTCAGCGCCCGGTTGCCGAACTCGATGGCCTTATGAGAGGACAGCGCTCTGACGGGCACCAGGTCGCCGCTCGAGCAGTCCGGCCACGACGGGCAGCCAAGGCCAGAGTTTGTGAGGCGTACCAAACCGCCGGTCGACACAATGCCGACGTTCGCGATCAACGAGGTCAGCGCCAGTCGGCGCACCGTCGTGGGACTAGGCCGCCTGGCCATGGCGACCGCGACCGACCGCCGGGGAGCCGGCGGGGCGGTGGGTCGAGCAGTCGATGCGGTCATCGCGCTCGATGGTAGGGCGCGTGGTCAGGAACTCAACAGGCACCCGGACCGGCCATTCGGCAGACAGGGCCGACCTCACCCAGCAGGGGGTGTGTGCAGGCGGCGGGTAAATAGGTAACATTGGTGTTGTGAAATCCGCGATGGTCTCCGACGCGCCGAGGGCGCCGCTGATCGCGCCCGGCGCCGCCGCTCCGGATGACGCTCGCACGCGTGACCGGGTCGCCCGGGCCTTGCACGATCGCGGCCCCCAAAGCGCAGGTGCGTTGAGTGCCAGCTTTGGCCTCACACCCGCAGCGGTTCGCCGCCACCTCGACGCGCTGATCGCGGCGGGGAGGGTATGCGAGGTCCCCGAGCGCAAGGTTCGCGGTCAGCTTCGGGGCCGCGGCCGCCCTGCGAAGCTCTTCGCCCTGACCGACAACGGCCACGCACTGTTTCGGCACGCCTATGACGACATTGCGGTCGAGGCCCTCAGCTATTTGCGAGACGCCGGTGGCGATGCGGCGGTGAGCGCGTTCGCGCGGCAGCGCCTGCACCGTCTCGAAGTTCGCTATGCGGCAGCGTTGGCAGAGGTGCCAGCTGATCGACGTCCGGCCGAATTGGCTGCGGCGCTCACGGCCGACGGCTACGCCGCGTCCGCCCAGCAGGCTGGCCCTGGCGTTCAGGTCTGCCAGCACCACTGCCCGATCGCGCACGTCGCAGCTGATTTCCCGCAGCTGTGCGAGGCAGAGACGGAGATGTTCGTGCGGCTCCTCGGTACGCACGTCCAGCGGCTTGCCACGATCGCGCACGGCGACGGCATATGTACGACCCACATCCCGTTGCCGCCTCTAGCGACTTCAACGCCTAGTTCCAACGTCCACCCAGTCCAACAGTCCGGAGAGGTCACCGCATGACGACCATCGAGCACCCAGAGCTCGACCAGCTCGGCCGGTACAAGTTCGGCTGGTCCGACTCCGACGTGGCAGGGGCGGCGGCGCGGCGTGGCCTTTCCGAGGACGTCGTTCGCGACATCTCCGCAAAGAAGAGCGAGCCCGCGTGGATGCTCGAGCAGCGGTTGAAGGGCCTGCGCATCTTCGAGAAGAAGCCGATGCCGCTCTGGGGCGCCGACCTGTCGGGGATCGACTTCGACAACATCAAGTACTTCGTGCGCTCG
>Ga0208357_1000652_pt1 | contig 27306 bp, 26 predicted proteins | sample NGESurdeep092012_6_FD_184487 | JGI IMG/M metagenome (GOLD analysis project Ga0208357, IMG submission 184487) | Arctic peat soil microbial communities from Barrow, Alaska - NGEE Surface sample F52-2 deep-092012 (SPAdes) | ecosystem: Environmental > Terrestrial > Soil > Wetlands > Peat ...
GTGGGCGTAGCTCAGTTGGTTAGAGCGCCAGGTTGTGGTCCTGGAGGCCGCGGGTTCGAACCCCGTCGCTCACCCCAAAGAGTCGTAACGAGGTAACGGCGGTTTCGCGTGGTCACGGGTCACTGAATCGCGAGTAGATTTCGCTTTGGTGCTCCGATACACGGGTGCCGTGGGGGGTTCTGATGACCATTATTCGCGACTCGTTTTACATCAACGGTGAGTGGGTTAAGGCCACCTCGCCGGACACCCTTGAGGTCACTACTTCAGGCACGGGAGAGCTCTACGCCACAATTCCTTCGGGCACCGTCGAAGAGGCCAATCGCGCTGTAGAAGCCGCCGCGGCCGCCTTCACCGCGTGGTCGAACACCAGTCCCAAAGAGCGTGGCGAGTTCTTAATGCGTATCTCCGAGAAGTTGGCTGAGCGCAGTGACGAAATTGCTCTCACGATCGCCAACGAAGTCGGTATGCCGCTCATGCTCTCCAAGGGCATTCAGGCCGGACTACCAACCATGACGTTCAGCGACAACGCGCAGCGCGCCATGGACTTCGTCTGGGAAGAAGAAGTTGGTAACTCGACGCTCGTGCGCGAGCCCGTGGGCGTCATTGCCGCCATCACGCCCTGGAACTACCCCCTGCACCAAATCGCTAACAAAGTCGCCGCGTCACTCGCGGCCGGGTGCACCGTGGTCTTAAAGCCCAGCGAGGTGGCACCGGTCAACGCGTTCATTCTCGCCGACATCATCCACGAGATTGGTCTGCCAAAGGGCGTCTTCAACATGGTGACTGGACTCGGTCCAGTCGTGGGCGAAGCAATCGTCGCGCACCCAAAAACCGACATGGTCTCCTTCACCGGTTCGACGCGCGCCGGTAAGCGCGTGATGGAAATTGCGTCTCAGATGGTGAAGCGCGTCTCACTCGAACTCGGTGGCAAGTCGGCGAACATTATTCTCGACGACGCCGATCTCGCCAAAGCCGTCAGTGACGGCGTCTTCAAGTGCTACTTGAACTCGGGCCAAACATGCTCGGCGCTCACCCGTATGGTCGTACCTCGTGCACGTCTCGCTGAAGTGGAAGACATTGCCGTCGCGACAGCCGCGGGCTTTATGCCAGCCGACCCGATCACTGGGGCCTCTCTTCTTGGCCCCCTCGTCAGCGCCGCGCAGCAACAGCGCGTGCGTGACTACATCAACAAAGGCATCGACGAGGGCGCGCGCGTCATCACTGGTGGCGTCACGCCACCCGAAGGACTCGAGAAGGGTTACTACGTCACGCCAACTGTGTTCTCAGACGTCACGAATGACATGACCATCGCCCAAGAAGAGATCTTTGGACCTGTTCTCTCGATCATTCCTTACGACACCGAAGAAGAGGCCATCGCGATCGCGAACGATTCAAACTATGGACTCGCGGGCGGCGTCTGGGCCGGGAGCGACGAGAAAGCCTTCGAAGTCGCGCGCAAGATTCGCACCGGTCAAGTCGAAATTAACGGTGGCGCCTTCAACGTCTTCGCTCCATTCGGTGGCTACAAGCAGTCTGGTATCGGACGCGAACTCGGAAAGTACGGATTCGAGGAGTTTCTCGAAGTGAAGGCAATACAACACAGCTAGTCAACTAAGAAGCCGAGTCTTGGCGGTATAGACTCGTCACGCGCCGGTAGCTCAATTGGCAGAGCATTTGACTCTTAATCAACAGGTTCCGGGTTCAAGTCCCGGCCGGCGCACCACTACAATACCTGGTCATAGTCAGTTTCGCAAGATGAATTCGAAGTTGCATTAAGAAATAAACCTGGATACATGCCAATATGCGTGCAAAACGGAGTTTAAGGATTAATCAACGGGTTTAGTTGCTCAATTACTCATTTGGTTAAATCAGTCAGTACTGGCCTCGAGTATACGCTCAGTGTATGCTCTCGAGTTATGAGCGTTCCCTTGACCTTATTGGGCCTTCTCGAACGAGAGCCCAGCCACGGATATGACCTGAAGCGCGATTACGACACATTCTTTGGACGGGCGAAGCCATTGCCCTTCGGGCAGGTCTATGCAACGCTCGCTCGCCTGTCGCGAGACGGCAAAGTAGCGCCCGGTGAAGTGGAGCCCGGCGACGGGCCCGACCGCAAGCGCTACGCCATCACCGAAGTCGGAAAACAGGAGTTCGAAACATGGCTCAGCGAACCAGTCGAGCCCGAACCCCATCTTCAGACTGTTCTGTTCTCAAAAGTTGTCCTGGCGCTCATGCTCGGTCGCTCCGCACAGCAGTACCTCGACACTCAGCGCGCCGCACATCTCCAGCGCATGCGCGAACTCACCGATCTGAAGCGCGGCGAGAGCATGATCGACGTCCTGCTCGCGGATCACGGGTTGTTCCATCTCGAGGCCGACCTTCGCTGGATCGATATGACCGCCGCCCGCCTCCCCTTGCTTGCCGAGGTCGTGACATCGTGAACGTCTCGCCGGCAACCGTCGATGTCCGATCTACGAGCTACCTCATTGAAGCGCGCGACGTCGCATACAACTTTGGCGAAACGCCTGCTCTGAGAGGAGCCAACCTGTCGATCAGCGAAGGCGAGATCCTCGCTGTGATGGGTCCGAGCGGCTCGGGCAAGTCAACGCTTCTGCACTGCTTGGCGGGCATCCTCGCGCCGAAGCGCGGAGAAATCTGGTTCTCGGGCGAACGCGTCGACACTCTGAACGAGAACGAGCGCAGCAAGCTTCGACGTGACGCCTTCGGCTTCGTCTTCCAGTTTGGTCAGCTGGTGCCCGAACTTACGGCGGAGGAAAACGTCGCGCTGCCACTTCTGCTCGGGGGCCTTCGCCGAAGCGACGCTTTGGAACGCGCTCGAAGGTGGTTCGACCGTTTGGGCATCAGCGATCTCGAGCGGCGACGCTCCGGTGAACTTTCCGGCGGACAACAGCAACGCGTCGCTCTCGCGCGCGGCCTCGTCGCGCATCCAAAAGTGCTCTTCGCGGACGAACCCACCGGCTCGCTGGACTCGTTGACGGGCGAACTGGTGATGGAGCTACTCGTGACGGCGGCCCGCCAGGATGGAACCACCGTCGTCCTCGTTACTCACGAGCCGAGAGTCGCGGCCTACGCGAACCGAGAAGTCGTCGTCCGCGACGGCCTGGTCAGTTCCCTCGTTCCTCAACCATTGACGTGATCCGCTTCGGTGTTCGACTGGCGTTACGCGGTGGTAGAGAATCCCTCGTCCGACTCGCCGTCATGTCACTCGCCGTCGCCGTCGGGGTTGCCATGCTGCTGTCGACTTTGGCGATCATCAACGCCTTGAGCACACAGAACGCGCGCGGCGCCTGGCTCGCTACGTCATCGCAAATAAGTCCTCCCGCACGACAGGCGACGAGCCAACACTCCTCATCCAACGTCGACCCGCTGTGGTGGAAGGTCAGCACCGACGAATTCGAAAATCAGCTGATCGTGCGAGTCGACGTGGCCGCGACCGGCGCTCAATCGGTGGTCCCGCCCGGCATCCCGCGGCTCCCGGGTCCGGGACAGTTCTACGCGTCGCCCGCCCTCGCCGCACTGCTGCGATCTACGCCCGCGAGCGAACTCGGTGATCGATTTAATACCACCGAGATCGGCACGATTGGGCCTTTGGCGCTCCCGTCTCCGAGCGACCTCATCATTGTGATCGGCGACAATGCCCGCACGCTGGCGCACGTTCCTGGCGCCACGAAGATCACCGGCTTCTCGACGTCGTCGAGCAATGGCGGTCCTGACACATTGGGAACGACCGGCCTCCAAATCCTTCTCGCCATCTTGGGGCTCGTGCTGCTGTTCCCTGTGCTCGTCTTCATCGGCACCGCGACGCGACTGTCTGCTGCTCGACGTGAGCAGCGATTCGCGGCGATGCGACTCGCCGGCGCCACGTTACGACAGGTCGCGGTGATCTCAGCCGTGGAGGCAATCGTTGCGTCGGTGATGGGCGTCGCCATCGGCTTCTGTATGTTCTTTCTGGCGAAACCCGCGCTAGTCCACGTCCCTTTCGCCGGACAGCCCCTTGAAGCGGGAGACCTCTCGATCGGTTTGATCGACATCCTCCTTATTGCCATCGGCGTACCGGTAGCGGCCGCGATGGTGGCTCGCGTTGCGCTGCGGCGAGTGCAAATCTCTCCGCTGGGTGTTGCCCGTCGAGCGACGCCCTCTCCGCCGCACTCTTGGAGGATCATTCCCCTCACCGCCGGCGTCGCCGAGCTCGCATTCTTCGCCATCGTTGGTCATCCCGCGAGCGCGAATGGCCAGATCCAGACCTCACTGCTCGGCTTCTTTCTGGTGATGATCGGACTCGTACTCGCGGGCCCTTGGCTGATGATGGCCGGCTCGAAGATCATGGCCACGCGGACGAATCGTGTCGCGCCGATGCTTGCGGGTCGCCGACTGTCCGATAACCCACGCGGTGCCTACCGCGCGATCAGCGGTCTCATCTTGGCCGTATTCGTTACGAGCGTCTCCGTCGGCGTGGTCTCCACGTTGCTGTCCGATCACGGTTCGACGAGCTCCAACACGCTTGCCAGCAAGACCGTGACCGACCAGTTCGCTTTTTCTCAGAACGGTTCCGTGCCCGCGGTGCCCACAACCGTGTTGGCTTCACTGCACTCCATTCGCGGCGTGACCGGCGTGACGCTCGTCTATGAGGCGCCGTCCACAACGCGCATCGACGGGACCGTCCCCGACATCAATGGACTTGGCGGCGACGTCCAATACGGGCTGGTGTCCTGCGCCGAACTCGTAACCACCCCGGCGCTCGGCCACTGCCGGGCCGGTGCCACGTACGCCGCGCTCGCCGACGACATTGCCTTCATGCCGGTGACGAAATCAGTGACGGTCGCAGCGGCGACGACCTGGCCCACCGCCCACGTCTCCCACGACATCGATACATTGCCCGTTCAGCTGGTGGCCGTGGCGACGAATGGCTCGCCCTCGGCGATTGCTCGCTCGGAGACGGTGTTCGATCGATCGTTTCCCTTCGAGAGCTCGACCAGTCTCTTCGGCCAGATCAACATGGGAAGCTCGCAACTGCTCTCCCAGTTGAAGACCGCTAGTGAGGTAGTGATCCTCGCGAGTCTGCTGATCGCTGGGTGCAGTTTGGCGGTCACCACTGCCGCCGGCGTGAGCGAGCGTAAGCGCCCGTTCAGCTTGTTACGACTGACTGGAGTGCCTCTCGGCGTGCTTCGCCGTGTCGTTGTCCTAGAGACTGCTGCACCGCTCATCGTCATCGCACTTGCATCGGCGTTAATCGGGCTCGTCGCTTCCGACCTTTTCTTGCGGTCACAGTTGGGCCTGACGTTGCGTCTACCGGGCGTCGCGTACTTCGTCATCGTGATTGGCGGACTCGTCGGAGCGCTTGCGGTCATCGGCTCGACACTCCCTCTCATAAATCGCATCACCCGACTCGATGATGCGCGAACGGAATAACGGACACAGGAGAGCTCGCATCCATCACGTCGGATCGGCAGCGTCCCTTCCAAAGTTCATGAGAATGACGGATCCATTAGCGAATAATCGAATGCGCCTCGGTGAAGTGATCCATCCCTAAATCCATCCCTAAGACGTGCCAATACTGACAAGATTCATCGATACTCACGAGACGAAAAGCCTTGCAATTAAGGGACTCACTGGATTTGTAAGACACATATAAATGGTGCGGTCCCACTCTTAATCAACAGGTTCCGAGTTCAAGTCCGGGCCGGCGCACCGACTGAGTCCTGATGGCTACCACTGGATCCGTCCGCGTAATTGAGGGGCGGACCGTCTGATTTACCTCACTTATTACATAACTGAGGTAAAGTGCGCCAATGGGACCTCAGAAGCGCGAAGTCAAAGGCCAACCGAACGGTGGTCAGCTCGCGGCAACAAAGAACCCAGAATCGACACTAAATCTTGCCTTCGAATCCCCGTGGCCCGCTGTGGGAGAAGAAGAGGCGTACTGGACGCCCGACGAGACAATCCCCCATTCGAATCGCGAGCGCCGTCAACAGACCGGCCCATACCTTCGATCCATTCCGGCGTTCATCACCAACGCTGAACTTGGGTTGCCCGCCTCACTAGCCGCCGAGATTGAAGAGGCCAGTAACGAGATCGTTCGCTTCGACGCAGAATTTGGCTCAGAGCTCGGCCCGTACGGGTCGGTGCTGTTGAGGACAGAGGCGGTGTCTTCGTCGAGGATCGAAGAACTCAGTGCGTCGGCCCGCTCGATAGCGACCGTAGAAACTGGAGTAGGCGGAGCGAAGGGAAATGCTGAGGTCATCGTGGCGAATGCGCGCGCAATGCAGGCTGCAATCGAAGCGGCCAGCTCGATCGACCAGACATCGATTCTTGAGACACACCGAACGCTCATGGAAGACGACAGACCCTCGATCGCTGGCAAATGGCGAACAGAGCAGAACTGGATTGGTCCCGGCAACGCCGGTCCTCGAATTGCGACGTTCGTACCACCGGCCTACGAGCGCGTGCCGGCACTGATGGCCGATCTCGTCACCTTCATGCGTCGAACCGATCTCCCGGTCATCGCTCTCGTTGGCGTAGCGCACGCGCAGTTCGAAACCATCCATCCGTTTATTGACGGCAACGGACGCACCGGTCGAACGCTGATGCACGCAATGCTTCGCGACCGAGGTCTCACCACGGAAGCAACGGTGCCGATTTCAGCAGGACTTCTTTCGAATACGGACGAGTACTTTGCAGCGCTCAAGCGGTATCGCTCTGGCGACACTGAAGCAATTATCTCGATGACCTCAAGGTCATCCGTTCAGGGGGTTGTACTTGGCCGTCAACTCGTCGGCGATCTCCGTTCGATCCGCGAAAGCTGGGACGAGTTGATCAAGACTCGCAAAGGTGCCGTGGCATGGCGCCTAGCTGACATGCTCATAAGCCAGCCCGTCGTTACGCGGGAGCTTGTTGCTCAACGCCTCGGGGTCGGCGATAACAACGTCGATCGCATCCTTCAGCCATTCGAGGACGCGGGCATCCTGATCGAGTCAGGATCGACGAGTCGAGGACGGCGTGTTTGGCGATCAGCGGAAGTTCTCGCCGCACTTGATGCGTTCGGCGAGCGACTCGGGCGCCGAACTCTGGGCCCTTAGTCGAAACGCTCTCAATCAGTTTCGCCTCCTCGACGTGACGAACCAACTTTGGAACAGGGATAGCATTGACTGGTGTAGGAAGTAAAACTGACTAGGTCACCGAGGGTCGTCAGTCCTGAATACAATCCTGAATCTCGCGCAACGCGACACAACCAGATCAACAATCTGAAACACATTTTCCGGTCGATCAAAGGGTTTTGTCACCCATTGCAACATACCGAAACCGGTTCTTCAGTCCTCTTAATCAACAGGTTCCGGGTTCAAGTCCCGGCCGGCGCACCATGTAAAACGAGTCTTCGGTTTCGCGGGTTCTAACCCACGACGGCTGTCCGGTCGATGAATGCAATGACACACATCTTCACTCCTCAAGAAAATGTTCAGAGTGCTTTGGCGCCCAAGGCGATCTCGAAGCCGGCGCCGTTATTTGCCAGGCCCACCAGGAGGATGCCGGCCCACTCAAGGGCGTAAGTCATTTCGAGTCCTCCTGCGTCGAGGGGCCGCATGTCCATACTCTTCAGAAACGCCGCGACGCGCGCCTTCGCCTCGGCGCCGTCGCCGGCGAAGAACACGTCCATGGGTTTATCTTGAGTAATGACGCCGCCGAAGATCGTATTGAATGCCTTCACCACGTGTGTGCCCTCGGGGGCGGCGGCGGCAATCTGCTGGGACACCGAGTTGCCCGCGGTAGTCACGACTCCACTTGCGTCGGTGTTGAACGGGTTGGTGATGTCGACGAGAATCTTGCCGGCCAGGGCATCGCCGTAGTGCGAGACCACTTCAACCGCGCCGGCATACAGGACGGCGACGATGACGATGTCCCCCGCCGGCGTTGCCCCGAACGTGCCGACGGTGGCTCCGTTCCCAATCTGGTCAGCAAGTGCCTGAGCCTTGGCGGTGTTGCGGCTCATGAGCTCGATGGTGTGGCCGTGCTTCGCCGCCCGGGTGCCGATGGCGGCGGCCATATTGCCCGAGCCGATGATGCTGATAGTGGTCATAACGTGTGCTCCTTCGTTTGGGCCTAAATAGCGCCAGGTAAGAAGGAGGCGAGGTCTTGACGTCCTGCTTTGAGGGTAACACCTAAGTCAAATTGCCGCGAAAAAACTTTCACTTCAGCAAGGGCAAATTGTTCCTAGAAATCAGCATTTCGGTCGAGCAGTACCTCTGGCGTGGGCATGGCCTTGTCGACGAGGACAGCAGCGATCGCCTTGTACCCGAGCGTGCTCGGTCAATGCCCGTCTCATGGGTGTCGCATAGGCTCCGAGCAATGGCGACGGCGCGACTGGATATAACGGCGATGGACTGCTCTGACCCTTCCGTCCTCGCGGACTTCTGGGCGGCGCTCCTCGGCGGCGAAGTCGCACATCGCAACGACGAGTTCCACGCAGTCAAGGCGGACGGAGGCTGGCTGGTCGCTGTCAAGGTGCAGGACTACAAGGCGCCCACGTGGCCGGACTCGACCGTGCCGAAACAGATGCATCTGCACTTGAAAGTCGACGACCTTGACGCAGCGCAAACTGAAGCGGTGCGATTGGGCGCTCGGCTCGCGGCAGAGCAAACCAATCCAGAGCATTGGCGAATCCTTCTCGACCCGGCGGGTCACCCATTCTGCTTGGCAACACACACACTCGAATAACACGGGCCACGTTCGCCGAGGCCTGGAAACGCAGGATTCGGTAATTTCTGCCCGCGCAACGGCGCCCTGGCGGCGCGAGTCATGATTCGCCGCGAGACGTGCGAGTTGAACGAACACGCATTTGGCATTTCCATTTCAGCTGAAAGGGAATCCCACGAAAAATCGCACGCACCAGATCGACTGAGATAAACCAGACGAGTTCAAAACGACTTCACTCATTGATTTTCGAGGTCATGCGCATCCAGAACCACACGGCACAACACTAGGGAAGTCGCTCTCAATCAACTGGTTCCAGGTCAAGTCCCGGCCGGCGGAGCATTGAAATATTTGTATGCTGGCCAGTTTCAACTGATCATTTGTTCGATCAGTCAATCGGATTGTTGGACTTCTTCGTAGTAATTCCTCGGCGTTGTCGAATTGTCAATCGTGGAGTTAGCGTTAACAGATGAAGTGGGTGCCACCATCAATCGCTCGAGATTCTCAAGACTGTCGACCATTCCTTTTCGCCAGAATTCGCCGTCCTTTACGAACGCCCGTAATCCATCTGACAGACGACTGCCGTCGTAGAACTCCGTGACCCGAGTCATCTTCGCCTCAAGAGGTTCAAGCTCCCATCCCCAGTAACGAGTTTCCCGTGGGCTTTCGTGCTTCACCATTTCATCGAATTTGGCACTCTGGTAGGTGTGGGCGAAAGGCTCCCAGACAATCCGCCTGTCAAGCACAAAATCCACAACGTGATTCTCCATGCCGTAGTCACCGAGGCTCCAGTGTTTCATGTTGAGAACGAAAACGTCGCCAACTTTTGTGATGACGGCTTCATCAGTGGCACTTTGCGCCATTCCCGTTCCGTCAATACGTGGGTGCATGGCGGGGTTCGCCAGGACGGCAAAAATGTCTGACGCCGAAGCTGGAATATCGCGCGACACAAAGACTGAAGGAACAATGGAGTCACTCATTGTCAAAGATTATGTCAGTGACAAATTCAGCTCGACACCACGTAGCGCGAACCGTCTGAGCATCACAGTTCGTCATCAACGAGTATTCGAGTACGACGTCAAAGCGTACAACGAAACGTCGTTCACGACCATCGCCGCGTTAGGTAAGAACAACGTTGCTGGCACGAAGAACGGCAGCGGCGCTCGCGACGAACGCAACAACCATGACGAATAAATCGAGGCGAAGCGGACTCCTTATCGCGTCGTTGCTGAGCGAAAAAAGGACACGACGAAGCTTTCTCGGACTCTCGCTCATTTGATGGAAAATGTGCCACAGATTTTCCAGAGGACCAAAATAAATTTGGGACTGATCCACGAGTACCAATCGAACCCTGCGGTAACTTGATCCATCTGACCAGGAAGTCTGCCAATTTTCTGAACCGTCGTCTCGAGGAAAATATCCTCAAATTGGTGCCCAATCTGACTTGACAGTGTCGTTTGCGGTGGCTACATTGTAAGCGGTTACAAACCTGTAAGCGGTTACATTACAGATTTGTAGGGGACGATTTAGGGGGACCGGTGGTCGATTCACCACCAACGATTTATGACGTCGCGGCCAAGGCTGGCGTCTCGACCGCGACCGTGAGTCGCGCGCTCAACTCACTCTCTTCAGTACGACCCTCCACGGCCGCAAAGGTCATGGCGGCCATGGAAGAACTTGAGTTCGTACCGAACGTCGTAGCACGCGGACTCTCGAGTGGCAAGCACTGGATCTTGGGCCTCGTCTTCATGCGCGCCGAAGTTGATGGCAGCATCTCGGGAGTAGAAGAGGCGAGTCTTCTCTATACCGACATCGTCATTCGAGGAGCTGAGTCGCGCGCCGCGGAACACGGCTACTCGTTGCTACTCAGCAGTGCCGATGAGTCGCATCCTTCGGGCATGACCTCGCTGTTGAGCCTGACCGGCACCGTCGACGGTCTCATACTCCTTGACCGCGTGCTCAAAGACGACGACGTGGCGTATCTTTCTCGCCGCATTCCCGTGGTGTTGCTCGCCGGCAAGGGTGATTCGCCTTCGGCCGTGACGGTGCGTGTCGATAACGAACAGGCCATGCGCAGTCTCGCCGAACACCTCATCAACGTCCACGACATCAAGAACGTTGGATTCGTGTCGGGCTCGAACGAGAGTCCCGACAGTGTCGCTCGGGCTGACGCGTTTCGTGGAGCGATTTCCAGGCTCGGTGGCACACTCGACGACGTCAATTTTCTCGAATCGGACTGGACGTCGGCGGGTGGCGAGATTGCGATGCAACAACGAATAATTCTCGACGCGCCCCTGCCTGAAGCATTCGTCTGCGCCAACGACCAAACCGCAGTGGGCGTGATCTACGCGCTCATGGCGAGCGGACTTAAGGTGCCCGACGATGTCGTCGTGACCGGCTTCGACGACATCACGTTGACTCGTTACTTCAATCCCTCTCTCACCACCATTCGCCAATCCGGCAGCATTCTCGGCGAAGTCGCCATCGACGCACTGGTCGCCATGCTCGATGACACTAAAGACGTCAAGCGAACGATTACGTTACCCACCGAACTCGTCGTACGCGGAAGCTGCGGCTGCGTCGAAGAGACGGAGTCGCGCCTCAACCTTGCCGAGATCACCAAAATACGAAGTGACGTTGGCTGATCATGAGGATGATCCTTCGACGTCTGGCGCTCTACGCGTTGACCGCGTGGGTCGCCGTTACCGTGAACTTCATCCTGCCGCGCCTCATGCCGGGCAATCCCATACAAACATTCATCGGAAAACTGACCGGACAGGTCACGTCCGCAGAAATTAATGCGATTCGCCTCTCCTTCGGCTTCAACCCCAACCAAGGATTCTTTTCGCAGTACTTCACCTATCTCACGCAGCTCTTTCATGGGAACTTCGGTGTGTCCATTACTCTCGGCGCGCCCGTCAGTTCGATTCTTCGCGAAACGGTGCCCTGGACCGTAGGTCTGATCGGCGTCGCTACCCTCATCAGTTTCGTGGTCGGCACGTTCGCGGGCGCAATGCTCGGTTGGACTCGCGGATCGCGCTTCGACTCGCTCATACCTACCGCGACGTTCTTTCAAGCGATTCCGTACTTTTTCTTGGCGACCGTGATGCTTCTCATCTTTGGCAGTGACCTTCACTGGTTTCCAGTGCTTGGCGCCTACAGCCAGAACGTCACGCCCGGGTGGGATTGGACGTTTATTTCCAACGTCATTCGATACGGCGAACTGCCGTTGATCTCAATTGTCTTGAGCTCTATCGCTGGATGGATGCTCGGCATGCGCAACATGATGATCACGATGGTTGGTGAGGACTTCGTTCTCATGGCTGTCGCGAAGGGTTTGCCACGCAGAAAGGTCATCATGCACGCCGCACGTAACGCGATACTACCGAGCATCGCGAATCTCTCCCTCGCTATTGGCCTCGTCGTTTCGGGAGCGCTGCTCGTCGAACTCGTCTTCAACTACCCCGGCGTCGGTGACCTTCTCTTACAGGCCGTTCTTAATCAGGACTACCCGCTGATTCAAGGAATCTTCTTGGTCATTACGTTCACGGTGCTCGCTGCCAACTTGATCGCCGACGTTGTCTACCTCGCGCTTGATCCGCGAACGAGAACTGAAGCCGCGGTATGAAAAACCTTCGCCTACCTAAGTCACCCAAGGTTCTCCTCGGACTTGGCATTCTCGGTTTCTTCATCATCTTGACCGTCATTGGGCCCTGGCTCGCGCCCTACAACCCCAGTTCAACGCAGTTTGGAGCGTTGTTGTTGCCCTCGTCGCACCACTGGCTCGGCACCACGAGTCTCGGTCAAGACATCTTTTCTCAACTTCTCGTCGGCGCGCGCGCCACCATGGTGGTGGCTTTGCTGGCCGGAGTGGTGGCGACAATACTTTCGATGACGATTGGCGTCGCCGCGGGGTACCTCGGCGGCGCGGCCGACGACAGCCTCACGTTGCTCTCGAACGTCTTTCTCGCCATTCCCGGACTGCCGCTGCTCATCGTCATTGACAGCTACCTGCCAGTGACCAGTCGTTCGAACGAATTCGTTATTGGGCTCATCATCAGTCTCACTGGTTGGGCGTGGGGTGCGCGCGTGATACGTGCCCAGACACTGTCGCTGCGTAATCGTGACTTCGTCGAAGCCGCGCGCATCATTGGTGAGAAGCGACGTCGCATCATGTTCACCGAGATCGCACCAAATCTTTTGCCCGTCCTCGCGTCTTCGTTGCTCTTTACGGTGCTCTACTCCATCGGCGCCTACGTCACGTTGGCCTACATCGGTCTCACCAGCACGTCGGTATGGAACTGGGGCACGATGCTGTACTGGGCCCAGGCCAACAACGCACCGTTATCGGGCGAGTGGTACTGGTTCGTCCCGCCGGGCATCTGCATCGCCCTCGTCGGCACGGGTCTCGCGCTCGTGAACTTTGGCATCGATGAGTTCATCAATCCTCGACTTCGCGCGGCCGGTCTCACGTCACGCCAGCGCCGAAGCTTGGGCCTGCCTCGTCGCGCGCGCCTTGGTCTCACGCCGGTACTGCGCACTCCGTCCATCAAGCCCGTTACGAGTACCCGCGCAACGTTGGTGATCGAATGAGCACGAAGCCCGTCGACATGGAAGAGTCACCGAACGTGATCGAGCGTAGCCTCGCTCCCCTCACCGCTCACAACGAGTTCGTCCTCGAAGTCACCAACTTCAGCGTCGACTACGGCGTTGGCGACAACATGGTGCGAGCCGTCAATGACGTAACGCTCAACCTCAGCCGCTCAAAGGTGCTCGGCATTGCCGGCGAGAGTGGTTCGGGCAAGTCCACGTTGGTGTACGCCATGACGCGACTCCTTCGCGCGCCAGGGGTGATCAGTGGTGGCAACGTCGTGCTCAATATCACGAGCGACGTCGAGGGTGAAGGCGCCGCCTCAGTAAATCTCGTGACCGCGAGTGAGAAGGAACTGCGCAAGGTCCGCTGGTCGCACGTTTCAATCGTCCTGCAGAGTGCGCTCAGCGCACTCAATCCGGTGCTTCGCATAGGGCGCGAGTTCGACGAGGTTTTAAAGACCCACCGATCCAAGATGACCAAGTCCGAACGTCACGCTCGTGCCGTGGAGCTTCTAAAGATGGTCGGTCTTAACGAAGATCGCCTCTTTCGATTCCCCCACGAACTCTCCGGTGGCCAGCGCCAACGCGTGATGATTGCTATCGCCCTCGCACTCGATCCAGAACTCGTCATCATGGACGAGCCCACTACGGCGCTCGACGTCGTCACCCAACGAGAGATCATTAACGAACTCAACGTGCTCCGTTCACGATTCGGTTTCGCCATGATCTTCATAACTCACGATCTCTCGCTCCTCGTCGAACTCGCCGATGAGATCATCGTGATGTACGCCGGCGCCATCGTCGAACGTGCCGGAGCGAGCGAACTCTATGGTTCACCACGCCACCCCTACACCCTTGGCCTGCTCAACTCATTCCCTCCTCTACACGGCGCGAGATCCGAGTTGGTTGGTATCCCCGGCTCCCCACCCGACCTCGCGAACTTGCCCGAGGGTTGCAGTTTCGCGCCGCGCTGTCCCTACGTAATGGACCGCTGTCGACGCGACGCGCCCCCGCTCATGAATCTGAGCGGATCAGATCGCAGCGTCGCGTGCTGGTTGCACGCGGATGACGCCTCCGCGCCCGTTCCCGTCGAACTCGCACGACGTGTCGCCGCGACAGCGCCTGGCGTCACGGCCCTAAAGGACCGAAAGTGAGCGATCGAGTGAATTCGCCCGTGCAGTTAAGTGCTCGCCATCTGTCGCGCCACTTCGTCTCTCGAGTGCCAGGACGGTTTCTAAACGCAAAGCACGTAGTGCGCGCCGTCGACGACGTAAGCCTCGATCTCGTCCAAGGCCACGTCACGGCTGTTGTTGGCGAAAGTGGCTCTGGCAAGTCGGTGCTCGCTCGAATGCTCGCTCGCATCATCGCCCCCACGTCGGGCGAGCTCGTGCTCGAAGGAACGCCCATTCACGTAGGCGCCAAACGCACGCTCGACTACGCGTCGAAGGTTCAACTCGTCTTGCAGGATCCTTTCGCCTCGACCAATCCGGTGCATCGTGTGCGCCACAGCCTCGAGCGGCCGCTGTTGATCCACGGCGCGAGCAAGAGTGACGTTGAAGCACTGGCCAAAGCGGCACTCACCAGGGTTTCACTTGATCCACCTGATCGTTATTTGGATCGCTACCCCCACGAACTCTCCGGCGGTCAACTCCAGCGCGTGTCAATCGCGCGCGCCCTGTGCGTCCAGCCAGACGTCTTGCTGGCCGATGAGCCGATATCGATGCTTGACGTCTCAGTACGCCTGGGCATCTTGAACCTCTTAAAGGGTCTCTGCGACGATGAGCATCTCGCGATTTTGTACATCACGCACGACATCGCCTCGGCACGGTATTTGGCCGACGAGATAATTGTCATGTACGCGGGCCAAGTCGTCGAGCGATCTCGAGGGACGGCGCTCGTCGACGAGCCAACCCACCCTTACACGCAGCTCCTTATCGCTTCGGTACCCGATCCTTCGGATCCCACCAGTCAGTCGTCGCAAAAAATCGAACGAACGACGTTCGCCGTGGCCGAGGTGGGATGTCGTTTTGCCCCCCGTTGCCCCTCGGCGATGGAAATCTGTCGAACGACTGATCCCCCAAATTTTGAGGTCGGTGAAGGTCACCTTTCGCGTTGCTGGTTATACGCGGGGAGGCCCGAAGCCGTTGTCGAAGTGGCGCTGCCAGAGCGCCGGCGAGAGGGGGAATCCACGAAGACATGAAAACAACTAACTAGTTGGGCGCACTGCTGGAGATTGGGTCAGTCGTGTGCTCACAAAAACGCGAAAGCCCAACCGGCCTCGCGTCTATCAATCAGGACCCACACGGTTCGAAAAGACGTCGGCGAAAGCCGGCTGGACACTATCAATATAAAGGATAAATATGTTTAGAAAAATAGGAGTGGTGTTAACCACTCTGTCCTGTTTAACCATCGGCATGGTAGCGACATCAATTGGATCTGCCTCGGCAGCCTCTAGTTCGGTGTTGACTATCGAAGGCAACACGGGAGTGACCTTCACCGATAACTTCAACCCCTTTGACTCAAGTTCGTTCGCCGAACAGTTGAGCGTTCGCTCACTGGTCAACGAACCGCTCTTTGAGTTCGACACGTTGAAGGCCAACACTCAGTACCCATGGCTCGCGACGAGTTACGCGTGGAGCGGCGGGGGCAAGACGTTGACCTTTCATCTGCGCAAGGGCGTGAAGTGGAGTGACGGCAAGTCGTTCACCTCGGCTGACGTGGCGTACACGTTCAACCTCTTGAACAAAGTCCCCGCCACCAACGTGTACGGCGTACCCGCGATGTCAGCTCCGGCTACGACTAAGGGTGCCTACACGGTTGTGTTGCACTACGCCGCGCCTGAGTACCTCAATATCACGGCCATCGCTGGCACTGCGTTGATTGTTCCCGCCCACGTCTGGTCAAAGATCGCCTCTCCGGCGACCGCGACCGTCACCAACCCCGTGGGGACTGGGCCATTTATGTTGAGTAGCTACTCATCAACCGTGGTGAAGTACAAGCGAAACCCTCACTACTGGAACGGCACACCGGCTCCTTCGGAGGTCAACGTACCTTCGTACTCTTCGAACACCGCAGCCGCCACGGCACTTGCCGACGGTCAGTTGACCTGGGCCGGTAACGACATTGCCAACGTAAAGAAAATCTTCGTTGGCTTGAATCCAAAGACCAACCACACGTTCTTTGCGCCTGGTAGCACGGTCACCTTGGAGTTCAACGTGACGGGTACTGGACCACTGAGTGACCCTGCGGTTCGTCAAGCCATCAGCGAAGGCATTGACCGCTCCGCCCTTTCACTTAAGGGTGAGACCGGCTACGAGAAGCCCGCGACTTCGTCGGGCGCTCTTATCTTGCCGAACCAGTCGTCGTACTTGACCACGGCGTTGACCAACGACCTTTCGTCGGGTTCCGACCCAACAAAAGTCGCGTCGATTCTCACCGCGGACGGTTACGCCAAGGACTCAGCTGGCTTCTACGCCAAGGGCGGCAACGAGATTAAGTTCTCGATCGAAGACCCCACTGCGTACTCGGACTACTACGCCGACTCTCAGTTGATCTCGAACGAGCTCCAGGCTGAAGGCATTGACGCCACGGTTGACGGCGTTCAGGCTTCGCAGTGGTACTCCGACTCAGCGAGCGGTAACTTCCAGTCGATCATCCACTGGGGTAACGGTGGTTCGAGCCCGTACGTGCAGTACGACAACTGGCTGGACTACACGCAGTCGGCGCCCATTGGCACCTCGGCGAACAGTGACTACGGTCGCTACAACTCCCCTGCTGCCCAGAGCGCGTTGACGACGTTGTCTACGACCAACCCGAGCAACACTGCTGCACTAAAGACGGCAGTGTCGGCGTTAGAGAATCTCGTGTCAACGCAAGTACCGGTTGCACCACTGCTCTATGGAGCGGACTGGGACGAGTACTCAACCGCCGCCTTCACTGGCTTCGTGACGCCTAAGAACCCTTACGCGGACCCGTCGCCCGGTGACCCCCAGTTACCGCTGATCTTGAAGCACCTCAAGAAGGCGTAACAACCAGTCTCTCTACGCGCGGCCTCACAGATCTCCAACCCGGTGAGGCCGCGCGTAGAGGAACCACATCTTATTTTGACGACCCACTACCTAGGAGATGTACCCCGTGAGCACCTCTAGCTCGAATCACAAGAACGCGAATAGACCCTTCCCACCAGGTTTTCTTTGGGGAGCTGCCACTGCTTCCTACCAAATTGAGGGGGCGGTGACGGCCGATGGCCGTGGCCCTTCGATCTGGGATACCTACAGCCACACGCCTGGCGCGGTGTGGAACGGTGACAACGGCGATGTTGCCTGTGATCACTTCCACCGAATGAACGAAGACCTCGATCTCTTGAAAGAGCTCGGCGTCGGCGCCTACCGATTCTCCGTTGCGTGGCCGAGGGTCCAACCCACGGGCAAAGGTCCGGCCAACCAAGCCGGACTCGACTTCTATCGACGACTGGTAGACGGTTTGCGCGAGCGCGACATCGAACCCACCCTCACGCTCTACCACTGGGACCTTCCTCAGCCCCTCGAGGATGAGGGCGGCTGGTGCGTGCGCGACACGGCCGAGCGCTACGCCGAGTACGTGGACATCGTCGCGAGAGCCTTAGGCGGCGACGTCGAACGTTGGATCACGCTCAATGAACCGTGGTGTTCGTCGTGGCTCGGTTACGGCGCGGGTCGCCACGCACCCGGTATCAGCGATATTGGCAAGGCGGCCGCGGCTAATCATCATCTCCTGCTCGCTCACGGCATGGCCCTCCCGATACTTCGCTCCGCTGCCCCCTCGGCCAAAGTCGGCATCACGTTGAACTTGGGCGATCACCAACCTGGCTCGGAGCACGAACTGGACGTCGCGGCGGCTTGGCGCGCCGACGGGAACCTCAATCGACTCTTCCTCGAACCGGTCTTTCACGGTCAGTACCCCGACGACATGCTCGAGCACTACTCGAACACGAAACCAGGATTCTCGGTCATTAAAGATGGTGACCTCGGCCTTATCGCACAGCCACTTGACTTTCTCGGCGTGAACTACTACTTCCCCTCCACGGTGGTCGACGAGTCCAGAGCCACCGAAGCTCGACTCGCTGGGTACTTCGTGGCGCCTGGAGAACAGTTTCCCGACCTGCGGCTTCGAGCCTTAGAAACGCCGGGTCGCGACAAGACGTCGATGGACTGGGAGATTCAAGCCTCGGGTCTTACGTCGCTGCTGGTACGCATTCGCGACGAGTACACGAAGTTGCCGATCTACATCACCGAAAACGGTGCCGCGTTTGACGACTACGTCGATCCCAACGGAAACGTCCTCGACCACAACCGCGTGGCGTACCTTCAAGAACACATCTCCGCCGTGCACGACGCGATCGACGCTGGCGTGAACGTCCAGGGTTACTTTGTGTGGAGTTTGCTGGACAACTTTGAATGGTCGTATGGCTACTCGCGGCGCTTCGGTGTCGTGTGGGTCGACTTTCCTACTGGCAATCGACTCGCTAAAGAGAGCTTCCGCTGGTACCGCGACACGATCCAAGCAAACTCGGTGGAGTACGCCACGTCGGTCGGCAGTATTTAGAAGGTGCGGTGACGTGGCGAACGTCGAGTGCCTTTTTCGGCTCAATGTTCGCCACGTCACGACGTTCCTCGCGGGCGCCTGATTTCGACAAGTGAGTCTGGTAGACAGACACTGTCAGCACGACGTGCGTGACGTCACACCTAAGGGGGCTGTGATGATTAGCCGATCAAAACGATTACTCGCTGGATCAAAAGCCGTACTCGCTTCATCGATCGTCGTCGCGACGATGATCGTGTCACTCGGCGTCGCGGTGCCGAGCAGTTCGGCTCTGGGGTCGAGTCCCTTTTGTCAACTGATGCTCACGTACAAGCCCGTCAACGCCCCCTCGTCGATTACGACGGGGAACTACCGCAGTTGGGCAAAAGCCACGCTTCCTTTCTTCCAGAAGTTGGCCGCGGACGCGCCCAACGCGAAGACGATGAACGAACTCAACGCACTCGTCACTATCTTGCAGTATGAAGCGAACGCGTCGAACACGAAGGCGCTAGAGGCGTACGTTGCGGCGAACAGCACCAAGTGGGCAAACGGCGGTAAGGCTCTCGCCAGCGCCATCCTCGCCTGCGTGGAGTAACGACGGCGAACGACTCGTCGACCTCGTTACTTCGTACGACAAGAAACTCCCCGTCGAACGTCCATTCGAGAGGACGATCGACGGGGAGTTTCTTTACTCAGTGCGTGAGCGCAGGACTGGGTTCGTCTGCCATTTCGCTTGGCGAAGACGCTGGAACACGGATGAACGCTATAGAAATCAGAAGTCCAAAGAACGCAATCGCCGCCGAGACTAAGAACGCCGTGGTGTAACCATGGGTCGTGGCAATGTCGTTGGCTAATTTCGTTGCCGAATGCAGCGAGTGCAACTTTGAATTCGTGGCGTCAATGGCGATCGTTGCCAGTATCGCGAGTCCGAGCGCGCCACCAACTTGCTGCATGGTGTTCAACAGTGCCGACGCGAGTCCCGCCTCGTGAGGCTTTACGCCAGAGACGGCGGTGAGGGTGAGAGGGACAAACGAAAAGCCCATTCCCAAGGCAATCACGACCAGCGGTCCAAGGATGTCCAAGTAAGTACTCGTCACGGTGATTCGAGAGATCCACAACATGCCAATAGTGGCCATGGCGGGTCCAACAAGTAGTGGGATTCGAATACCGATTCGTCCGATGTAGCGCGAGCTCAGTCCCGCGGCGACGATAATGCCAGCCGTCATCGGCAAGAAGCCCACGCCCGTACGCACGGGACTCCAGCCCAGCACGTTCTGCAAGTACTGAGTGAGAAAATAGAACAACGAGAACATCGAAATACCAATCACCAGCATCATCGCGTAACTCGCCGTTCGATTGCGGTTTTTAAAGATGCTCATCGGCATCAAGGGTTCCTTGCTGCGCTGTTCAACGAATCCAAATGCCGTGAGTAAGACAACGGATGCGGCAAGTGAAACGAGCGTGGAGATGCTCGTCCAACTGTGGCTCGACGCGTTCGAGAGCCCGTAGACCAGTGCGAGCATGCCACCGGTCGCAGTGATCGCGCCCGGAACGTCCAAATGACCCGACGTCGACTGGGACTCATTGAGCGCACGGGGGGCGAGGAACAAGACGAGTGCCGCGATGGGCACGTTGATAAAGAAGATCCAGCGCCACGACACGTAACTCGTCAGGATGCCACCCAAGAGCAGACCAATCGCGCCGCCGCCGCCGGACATTGCGGCGTACACGCCCATCGCCCGGTTTCGCTCTTTACCTTCAGCAAAGTTGGTGGCAATCAGTGAAAGTGCGGTGGGTGCCGCAATTGCGCCGCCCACTCCTTGCATGCCGCGCGTGATGATCAACCACACGTCGTTGGTCGCAAATCCTCCGAGCAGCGATGAGACGGCGAAGATCGTAATGCCGATCATGAACATCTTTCGCTTGCCATAAAGGTCGCCTGTTCGTCCTCCAAAGAGCAACAACCCACCAAAGGTCAGGGCGTAGGCAGTTATCAACCACTCAAGGTTGGCTCGGGAGAAATGTAATGCGTGGTGAATCGTCGGGATCGCCACGTTGACAACGGTGGCGTCAAGCACGATCATGAGTTGTGCGCCACAAATCACTGCCAGCGCAAGACCGAGGTGTTTACCTTCGGTATTGCTCTGGTTGAGTTCGGCTACTTCGGTATCGGACATGAGAGATTTTCTCTTTCTAGTTGGTCTGGGGGGGCGGAGGTACATCGGTGGGCAATGACTGGATCGAATTCGCGAAGAGGAGAGGCTTAAGCACTCCATCGATCACGTTTCGAAAGAACTCCGCGTCGGGCGCCGCGCCAAGAAACAGCAAACGGTGAAAAACCAAGGCCGGGAGGATCGACACGACAAGGTCGAGATTCTTAACAACAGGAATCTCTCCCCTCTCCACGGCACGATCAAAGATCTTGGTGAGCACGATGATGTGAGGTTCGACGAGACGTTCGCGAAAGACCTCGCGAAGTTCGGCGTCGTGAGGCAACGCACTCGCGAGACCAATCATCATTTGGCTATCGGAATTGCCATTTTTTTTCATCGCGTGTTGGACTAACGACTCAAGGTCGCCCTCCAGCGATCCGGTATCGGGAGTCACCAAGGCTTCCTTTTGGCACAGCAGTGCGTCGCACACCAATTCCGCCTTACCGGACCAGCGGCGATAGATCGTGGCTTTGCCCGCGCCGGCACGGGCCGCGATCGCGTCAACCGTCAGTCGGTCGTAGCCCTGCTCACCGAGGAGATGGAGGGCCGCCGCGCGCAACGCGTCGTCACGCGAGGCGTCAAGGTGGCGTCCACCGGCGTGTCGTTCGACGATTGTCTCGTCATTGATTGAATGGGGAGATTGGATGACCATATCTATTACGATACTATACCGTTCCGGAACGAAACGGTATCGTCTTTCAACTCCAATTCCCCTCATCAACAGGCATACAAAGAAACTTTCGAAATTCCTCATTCTAAAAAGAGAGTCACAATGCCGTTAAAGTCCTCTTCAAAGATTTAGTTGGTCCTCCGCGAAACTGTGCTCAACACGGCGCATAAAAGTGACCAGTTGGTCAAGCATTGACGTATCTGAGATAAGTAGATTGTCCTGGTGAGATCGCGAGAGCCCGGCCGCGAGCGTTGCTCTCCAAAAAAAAGACGATCGATTCACGAAGTCTTTGAACGTGAAATCTTCCTTACATTCCACCATTACCAATGAATCGCATCGTCAAATACGCCCTCTCGCCAATTATGGTCGTGGCGCTGTTGAGTGGAGCGACCTTTGTTGGCAATGCGTACGCCGACAGTCCAACAACAACGTCAACGACTTCCACCACGACAACGACAACGACAACGACAACGACAACGACAACGACAACCACGTCAACGAGTGTTCCCGCCGGTACCTTCTATCTCGCCATTGGCGGATCATCATCACTGGGAACGCAGCCAACAGGCATCGCAAAACACAACTCACATCGCACGTCGCTCGGATACGCGAACGACCTGGCAACCATTGAAGCATCCCGTGGCGTATCGCTGAATCTTCAACAAATTGGCTGCCCTGGCGAGACGGTTCAGTCCATGCTCAACACGGTTGGCGGCGACCATTGCTACACCCCACCAGTGACCCAGCTTTCGACCGCGCAAGCGTTTTTACTGAGCGAGCAGGATCAACCGGGCGTGGTCACGATCGATCTCGGATTTAATAACATCCGACCTTGTCTTTCACACATCACAGTCAACCAGTCGTGCTTCAATAAGCAGCTCGCCATTGTCAAGCACGATCTTCCAGTCGTCTTGCACAACTTGACTGACGTCGCGGGACCGAGAGTACGTTTTATTGGTTTTGAATACGAAGACCCGTTCCTCGAGCGATACCTTGACGGCCCGACGGGTCCGGCCTTTGCCGCCGAGACGTTGGTCGACGTGGACAAGTTCAACTCGGTGCTGAGGAATGCCTATTCGGTCGCTTCGATCCAAATCGCGAATCTCCCGGCCGTATTCAAGAACGACGTCAAGACTCCCGTGACGATTAGCAACGTCGGCACAATACCTGAAAATGTTGCCGTTGTGTGCAATTTGACGTGGATGTGCCAGCCCCCACCTTTTGGACCTGACGATCATCCCAATAACGAGGGATACATGAGCATCGCTGAAGCCATCGCGGCCAATTTGCCGACGTCGTGGTGATGTTTACGAATATCTCAGTGCGCCTCTTGTAGTGAGAAGTGCCCGAAAGGCTCTAGCCAAACACTGACGCGTAGGCGATTGTCTTAGTCGGTGCAACCACGGTGACTTTCTTGCCCCACTTGGTGAACGATGTCGTGCTGTGCCCGGTCGATGTGGTCACCGCCTCTTTTATTGGAAGAGCTTTCTTCCCCGAAGAGATCGTCAACACGCTCGTTGACTTGGGCGCAGTACTCGTGGCCTTGGTAACCCACGACAGTTGGTAACCGTTGGTTGCCTTGTCCCTCGCCGCAAGAAGCGTGGTGCCCTTGACGGCGGGCAGCAACGCTGAGAACGTACCTGAGGTCAGGTTCGTCTTGAACGTGGTGTACGGCGCCGTTCCCTTTTTCATAGCGACCGAGGACGAGCCAACTTTCTTCTGTTCTGTGGCCGTGAGACCCATCAAGGTCACGAGGCCCGTCTTGCTGCCGCTGAGGTAGGCGTACGTGGGCGTCACGGTAATAGAGAACTTCTCGGCTCCCGACACGTAAGTTTCGGTGCCGTCCACCGTGCCAATTTTCGCCGTGACCTTCGTAGTGACTTTGCCGTTCGTCGTTGAAACTTTCACGTGCACGCCAATCTCGGTCTTAAGAGCGGCGGCGCTCGCCGTAAGGACTGAAGAAGCCGTTGGATTCTTTACTGAAGCCTGAGCGACACTGGACGCACCGACGACGAAGAGAGTCGACGCTAAAGCGAGCGAAGACATGAGGATAGACGTGCGTTTGAAGATAGACATGCTCCCAGCCTAGGGGGAATTTGACCGTCCCTTTATTCAGGCCAGTCTCTACAATCCCTCCAGCCAGTACCTTCGCGAACTAAAAACAGGCCGCCAGGTCAAAGAGAAACTGCTGCATGAGGCGAATTTCGTCAAGAAGTTGAGGATCACAGGAAGCGAGCTTCTCATCGTCCAATATTCCCTTACTCACCGCAGTAGAACGAAGCGCTACCTGGAGGGTACAGAGCCACGCCCAGGCCTCGGCGTCGTTCAAAAACTGCTCATTGAGCGTCATCACCGAGAGCTCAGCGTTGGTAGCCGTGTCGTGTTGCCTCGCCAGCGTCGAAAGCGGATCGTCGTTGTCGTGGCTTGGATTAATGGGCGCGTTCATTGAAAGATGCCATTCGTGATCGGGGTCGCGCTCGCTCGCCACGACGTGCGCGAAGACCTCTCGAATGGCGTCACGACCGGCGTCGTTAAGACGGACCTCAATTCGACCATCACGACGACGAATGAAGAGTTTGCCAGCCATTACGAGTCGAGCTCAACGGTCGCTTGAAGTCCGGCCACCTGGAGTTTTACGCAGTAGGACTCGGCACGTTCTCGCTGACCCGACCAGACAATGGCTCGCCCCTCGTGATGGACCGTCAACATCAACTGCGTGCATTTGTTATTCGAATATCCGAAGATTCTCTTAAAGACCACTTCGACAACCGTCATCGGCGTCACCGGATCGTTCCAGACAATGACGTTCCATGGGCGCTCGGTGACGACGGTTACTTCGCTCTCCACGTCGCTTTCGGTCGACGTGGATCGAAGTGGCTTTACTGAGGGCATCTCTCTAGTGTCGCAGACGACCGAACAAATTGGAAGAGGTTCGCCGTAGTGTGAGTTCTACGACGTGAGGAGAACCGCTTGATCGCCAACTGGGCGCGTAGTGTGAGCGCGCGAGTGCGCCAGCGTGCCAGCGCGTCCATTCGTCACTCTGCCGGTCTCACCAAGATGCCTCCCCCGCGATGTAATGACCGGGCGAAGGCGTACAGCGAGGTGGACGGCGTGGCCCGCTTGGTGCACGGTGACTTACCTTCGATGCTGGTTGGCGGACTCGCTTCACTCTTTTTTCAAATGCTCCATCCCTACGCCATGGCCGGCGTGGCTGATCACTCCCGCTACCAAGAAGACCCCCTCGGCCGCCTCCTTCAGACCGCGAATTTCATTAACGCCACGACGTACGGCTCAGCGGAACAAGCCCGCGAAGCCATCGACCGTGTCCTTAACGTGCACCGTTTCGTGCACGGCGTCGCCGACGACGGTGAGCCCTACGACGCGAACGATCCCCACCTCTTGTTATGGGTCCACTGCGCCGAAATCTCAATGTTCCTCTCGGGCTATCAACGATTTGGCGCCCAACAAATCAGCGACGAGGACGCTGATTCCTACGTGCGAGAGATGATCCCACTCGCTCGCGACCTCGGTGTACTTGACCCACCGACGAGCGTCGCCGAACTTAACGCCACGATTTTGCGATTTCGCCCGGAACTGCGACTAAGCGTCGCGGGAGTCGTCGCGCGTGACTTCATTGCCCGCAGCGTGGTGAAGAGTCGAAGTCAGCGCTTCACGTATCGACTGCTGGTGCTCAGCGCGTGGTCGCTGCTCGCGCCCTGGGCCCAAGAGCTACTCGGGGTACGTACGAACAAAGCCGTGGACCGGCTCGTTATTCGTCCGAGCACCAAGATCGTGAGCTACCTCATGCGTCTCGCTGTGGCGCCTCAGCCGCGCTACGTAACAATGGAGAGTCCGCCGTCGACGACCACGACCTGACCCGTCACGTACGACGTCGTCGCTAAGGCAACGATGACGTCGGCGACGTCGTCGGGCGTGCCACTTCGCTTCAGCGGCGCTACGGACTGAACAAAACCTCGCACCGCGTCCCAATCCTCGGTCCAGGGCGTGTCGATAAGTCCCGGCGCGACGGCGTTCACACGAACCTCGGGACCAACGACTTTGGCGAGCAGGACCGTCATATGGTTGAGCGCGGCTTTCGACGCGGCGTAGGGAATTGACGATCCGACCGGTCGCACGCCGGCAAGTGACGACACGTTCACGATTGTTCCGCGGCTCTCTCGTAGCGCGGGCATCGCGGCGACGCTCAGTTGCCACGTACCAAAGACGTTGACGTCAAAGATCTCGCGCCAGACTTCGACCGTGGCCGCGTTGAGGTCGCTGTGCGCGATGACCTTGGTCGCCCCAGCGTTGTTCACCAACACGTCGAGTTGACCGCATCGTTCGAGCACGTTCGCAATAAGACGTTCGCAGTCTTCTTCGCTGGCGATGTCGCCCTGAAAATAGTGCGATCCAGGCGTCTCTCGAGCGAGGCGCTCACCCGCTTCAACGCTTCGCACAGAGTTGAAGACCACGACGTCGCCACTGTCGACAAAACGTCTCGCCGTCGCCAGTCCGATCCCGCTCGTTGATCCGGTTATGAGAACTACGCGCGACGCCATCGCTACTTACGACGCAGACGCCACGAACCGGCCCAATGCTGACCGGGTTCTAAGACCACGACGTCCTTGCCGCTGCGCAACGCGTCGGGCGGACAGGTCATGGGTTCTATCGCGACTGACGTACGTCGTCGACCTTTTTCTAGGTGGTCGCCGGTATAGACCTGGAGATAAGGAAAGTTTCGGTCGACACTGAGTTCTATTTCGCCGCCTGACGCGTCTTCGAGCGTGGCCGTGGCGAGACCCGAGTCGTCACGAATCAGTTCGGTGAAGGTGACGTCGAGTTCGTGACCACTGAGAGACTTGCGCGTAGAGAAGTCGAGTTGGTGGCCCGCGACGGGAAGAATCTCACCGGTGGGAAGTTGGCGGCTATTCACCGCGACGTAGGCCTTGGCCGGAATCTCAAGTTGCGAGCCTTCAATGGTGGGCGTGGTCACCGCGAGGTAGGGGTGGAATCCAACGCCAAAAGGAATCGGCACCTCGTCACGGTTGGTCACGGTGGTCGTCACCGTCAGGCCGAGTGATCCAAGGTGGTAGGCAACGCTGATCTCACTGAGGAATGGGTAGTCAGGAGTGGGGTGTAACAGCATCGACAGCACGCAGCGATTTTGATTGACCGCCTCAACCTGAAAAGGCCGCCATCGCACGAGCCCGTGCGAGGCCGTGGCGTGTTCGATGTCGTCGATCGTGGGTCGCGCCGTGCGATCCGAGAACGTCCATTCCCCGTCACCGACACGATTAGGCCAGGGATAAAGCACTTGACCACGAGCGTGCGTGGGGACCTCTTCACCGGCAAAGCCTTCAATGACGCTTAATCCGCCTTTTACGTAGGTGCGAAGTGTCGCACCCACCTCAGTGACGACGGCGCGTTGATCGCCGTGTGCGATCGCAATCTGTTCTCCGGATGGCAACATCAGCGTCGTTTCTTTCTTTTCACTGCTACGTAACTTACGACAGTTAGGGTTCTCGGTATGCGATTACTCCTCACGAACGACGATGGCGTCCTCGC
>Ga0208357_1000653_pt1 | contig 27289 bp, 24 predicted proteins | sample NGESurdeep092012_6_FD_184487 | JGI IMG/M metagenome (GOLD analysis project Ga0208357, IMG submission 184487) | Arctic peat soil microbial communities from Barrow, Alaska - NGEE Surface sample F52-2 deep-092012 (SPAdes) | ecosystem: Environmental > Terrestrial > Soil > Wetlands > Peat ...
GGAGTCGAGCCACGCGCTCGCTGCCTTTGCCCGCATGGAGCCGAAGGGTACCCCGCCCTCGCTTTTTTCCTGGTTAATCGCTCGGTCGGGGCACCCTTCGGCTCCATGCTCGATGCGAGCGCCACGGCGATTCTCGCCGATCGGTTTCTCGCGCGCGCTGCATGCGCGCATCATGGCACAACGGTTTCTCGGCAGTGGCACGACACCCACGTCCGAAGTGCTCACCATGACACCGGCTAGAGCATCTTCGTTGAGGATGCCGCGACCGAGCGATTAACCAGGAAAAAAGCGAGGGCGCGGTATCCTCAGCGAAGATGCGGGCTCGTGCGACGAGCGTGCCAGTGGCTCGCCAGGACCATGACACCGCTAATTCAGACCTTTGACGGTGGCTCGGGGGTGAGGGGTGGCTTCTGGTTCTTCGGTGCCGTCGGGGGCGATGTTGAAGGCGGCGAGGACGCGGTCGGCGGCGGCGTAGGGATCGACGCCGGCGGCGATGCCGCTGCGCAGTTCGCGTTCGAGTTTGCGTTGCAGCCGGCCCAGGGAAAGTTGGCGAACTTGATGCGCAAAAGCTTGCGCGCGCTTCTCTGCGATCGATCCGGTTTCGTTCATCCAGACGACGTGGCGTTCGATGGCTTTCCAGAGGTCGTCGACGCCGTCGCCGGAGAGCGCTTGGGTCGAAACCAACTCGGGCACCCAGCCCGAGAAGTCCAGCATCTCCATCATCGTGCGGATCTCGCGGCGCAGTTGGTTGGCCATTGGGTGGTCGGATTTGTTGATGACGAAGATGTCGGCGATCTCCATGATGCCGGCCTTGAGCACTTGAATCGAATCGCCGCTGCCGGGCTGCAGCGCGACGATCGTCGTGTTGGCCAACTCGGCGATCTCGATCTCGCTCTGTCCGACGCCGACGGTTTCGATCAATACGACGTCCAAGCCGAAGGCGTCCATCAAGATCACCGCATCGGCCGTGGCGCCGGCCACGCCGCCCAAGTGCCCGCGGCTCGCCATCGAGCGGATGAAGACGTTCGTATCGGTGAAGTGCTCGGCGAGCCGAATCCGGTCGCCCAGCAACGCGCCGTGTGAAAACGGCGACGACGGATCGACCGAAACGACCCCAACGGTCTTGCCCAGCGCGCGCGCCTTGCGCACCAGCGCCGACGACAGCGTCGATTTGCCCACGCCCGGCGGCCCGGTCAGCCCGATGGTCGTCGCGCGGCCGGTTCGCGCGAACAGATGGCGTATCAACTCGCCGCCGCGGCCCGACTCGGCGACCGAGATCGCGCGTGCCAGCGCTCGCGGCACCTTGTTTTCAAAGTCGCGCAGCAACGATGTAAGCGTGTATGATGCGGGCACGACGCTACGGTTCTACGGAGCGAGCCGTCGTTCCGGTTTCTCCGACCAGGCCGCGTTTCGCGGCGGCCCGAAAGCCGCGGCGATGAGTATCGGCCTCCGGCGCCGCGTCGTTGCGGCGCTCCTCACCCTGCTCGCCATCGCGGGCACGCCCGGAGCGGCCGACGCACACCAACTGTTCATTCCGATGACCGGTCAGCGCGCCCGGCCGATCGATTCCGCGACGCTCTTCCACACGCTCTTCAACGATTTTTTCGACGAGGCGGACGGCACGACGTACGTGCAGACCGGCGATATCCCCGCCATGTGGCTGCGCGATTCGTCCGCGCAAACGATTCCGTACCTGCGTTTTCAAACGTACTATCCCGCGTTGCGCGCGCGGTTTGCCGGCGTTGTCGAGCGCGACGCCCGCAACATCCTCAAAGATCCGTACGCCAACGCGTTCATGAGCAACTACCACGTGTGGGAACGAAAGTGGGAGATCGATTCGCTGGCGTGGCCCGTGGTTCTCGCCTACATCTACTCCAAGCAGACGGGCGACCGCACGATCTTTTCCAATACGCTTCACCTCGCGTTGCGCAAAGTGGTCGATACGTATCGCTGCGAGCAGCTCCATGCAACCTGCAGCCGCTATGCGTATCCTTTCGACGTCCCCACGCAAAACGCGTACAATGCAGACACGGGAATGATTTGGGGCGCGTTTCGTCCCTCGGACGACCCCGTACGCTACCGGTACAATATTCCCCAGAACGCGCTTGCGGCGATCGCGTTGCGCGATCTCGCCGACCTTGCCGTTACCGGCTATCGCGATACGAACTTGGCCAACGAGGCCAACTCGATCGCCGCGCACGTGCAACTCGGCATCGCACGATACGGGGTCGCCTGGAATGCCAAGCATACCGCGCGAATCTACGCCTACGAAGTCGACGGAAACGGACACGCGAATCTGATGGACGACGCCAACATCCCCAACCTGACGACGTTGCCCTACATCGGATGGTGTGGGGCGAACGATCCGCTCTATCTCGCTACGCGCGCCTTTTCGCTCTCCAAGGACGATCCGTGGTATTTCAGCGGAACGTATGCGACCGGCTTGGGAAGCCCGCACACTCCCGATGGCTACGTCTGGCCGTTGGGGATCATCGGCCGCGCGCTCACGGCGACGGGTTCGCCGGAGGTTGCCGCGTCGATCACGACCCTAGCCGAGACCGACAGCCTCGACGGCCTGATCCACGAGAGTTTCTACCCCGGCGGCTATTGGCGGTACACGCGCGCCGAGTTCGGCTGGGCCAACGCCCTCTACGCCGAGCTAATCTTTCGCAGCGTTGCGGGGTTTACCGCGATATCGTTCGTGGGCGACGACCTCACGATGGTGCCGTTCGAGCACCCGATTCCCACGCCGACCCTGTCGACGCCCATGGAACGTTTGGAAAACGCGGCCGCGATCGTCGATTCCCTCGGGGAGCTGCTCGCGACCCGCAGCCAAATGCCCTCCAAACCGCATTAGCGCGGCAACGGCATACACCGCGCCACGCCTAGCGCGCCGGTGGGCGTGGCCCCAGGCGGGCCGACAAGAAGCGCCTCCGTCGAGCCAGCAGCATGACCGAGACGGCGCCGTTCATAATGACGAGCGACGCGGGATAGAGCCAAGTGGCTAACGAGTACGACTCCAGCGCCAAGATCGCGACGATATACTTCAGTGCGTTGAGCGTAAATGATGTAACCATGTCTTCATCGGGCCGCTCCCAGCCCTTTCGAAAGGTCGGGCCGTATCCCAAGACATCGGTTATCGTTAACGCGATGACGGACAACGTTACGTTTCTAGCGACTATCCAGAGGGCCATCGCCAAGAGAGCACCGCAGAGAAACAGCCAATCCAGCGTGTGAAACTGCTTATCGCTGACTCGGAGCGCCGCTAACCCTATAGCGAGACAGGCTAAGGAGCTGAATCCTGTAACCCATCCACCGGCTCCGCCTCCCTGTAGCGCTTGCGCCAGAAAGGCCATTCCCGTCAGCAGGGCCCATAGCAGCCAAGAGAATGCATGAGGCTTGGTCGACCCGCGAGCGATATTTCGCAGGTAGAGAGCATAAGCGACCAGCGCAATCAGCGCTGCAAGAGCGCCGAGGACGATCTTTGTGTGAGGCGAGCCGGACAGGATCAACGCACCAGCGCTGCGATGCCAGATTGCATCATGCCACTCAGCGTACCACGGTCGCAGTACAAAGCGAAGGCGTAAAGAAGCGGCGCTTTTACGCCCCTAGGCTGACCGGGGGGTCGATGGTAAGTCGGGCGTTTCGCTCCAGAGCCTATCAAAAATGCTCCGTAGAACCTCCAACTTATCCCTTCGAAAGTCGTCATCCTTGATGAGTGAAATCGAAAACGCGGTACCCCGACGTTCGGTACCTGCGGTATTCAGAATATAGACTGCGTCTTGGGGAGTTAGCCACATGCTAACAGGTGGACTGGCAGATCCGCCTCGCTTGATAATGATCCCCATATCCGCGAGCACGCCTTGGAAATAGTACTCGCGGCTCCACAGGCATGCTAAGAGGGCATCTCCGTCCTCTTTCCTCGTTGACAACGATTCCGTGGAATCATAGACAACTTCTTGGGCCCGCTGCAAGGACTTCGTTAGATCCTCGATCGGGCGCTCGCCTGGCGCGGCAAAGGCCTTAACCCACAAAAAAAGCTCCTCCGGGCTGGCCGCGTGCTTCCCGAGCTGAACCGCGAATGCGGAGTTCTTTCCTTCGTCTCTCAGGTGAGTAACATACTGCTGCACATACGTATTGAAGTCCGGGTTCCCCATGCGCTCTTCGTGGCTCATACCTTCAAATTCCGCCGAGCCAGTGATGTGCTTTATCGGTCCTACTGCGAGCATCCGAATATGGGCGTCAGCCCGTGATAACCCGCGTAGTACATTCACGATAGTCTCGTGACGATCCGGGTCGAAGAAGCTCCCGTAATCTACGCAATCAGATACAATATCCAGCTGTCGCTTGCTTTTCGCCGTTTCACGGGCCGTGTTGTTGATAAGGTTTCTAAGCGCTTCAAGATGCACTGGAAAGGGGCCGCCGTGGACCTTCTCTCGCGCCTCCTCATTGGAACGGGTGAACTGATCAATCAGGATGCCGACCTCTGCGGGCGCTCCGCCTCTCTCTCTGATCTTTTCAATAACCCTATCCCGCGTCCGGAGCTGCATTGATTGCGTGTTTCCTTTTTGCAGATCACGGAGGGTGCGGGGATCGCAATCTAGTTCTTGCGCAAATCCCTCGAGGGTGTCAATCCCCCAAATACGCTGCAAATTCTTCAAGAGCGTCGATATGGGCGGAGGCGGAATCCCTGAGTCCTTCATCCCGTAGTTTTTAGCTTACTTGGGCGGGGGACCTGCAAGCGTGTTTCGATGCCGTTTGGCTCTTCACGTGCGTCGAGTCTCACGCGGCATTGTGTCCGATTGCTCCAGGATAACTGAGATCGCGACGGCCACACCTGGCCGGATATGCGGTCTTGATCACAGTGGTGGGAATTATCGGAGCCCACGGCGACAACGAAGCCTCCTCGACCGAAACCATGTACAGCCTTAGGAGAGACGCCGTAAGCGATCATGCTGCTGGCTGAGTCGATGTCGAGAGTGCGGAAGCGGCGTTCAGCCATCCTATCTTGGGCAGGCCGGGCGTACGGAGAGCGCCCGATCCACAGGGCCCGCGAGTTGCTGTTGCGGGGAACCTCGCCGGTTCGGCCACCGAAGCGCGGCCAATGCTGGGTCGAAATTTCGGTTGATACGGCAACGGCTAGTGCGTTCATGGAGCAAAGCATAGTGCGCTGTCCGTCGCACGCCAAGAGATAAATTCGCTGCCAGTTTTCGACGCGTAGAAAAAAGCGACAATTTCTCCTCCGCACAAAATTATCGCGCTTTTCTGCTTGCTGCGCAAAACCATCGCGCTTTTCTGCTTGCTGCGCAAAACCATCGCGCTTTTCTGCTTGCTACGCAAAATCATCGCGCTTTTTTGCCTGGAAAAAAAATGCAGACGTAGGTATTATTCTTGTAACCGGATGTTGTTCCGGTGCAACCGATTCGAGAAAGGAGCACATTATGTCCACCACTACAAACCAAGACGATCGGGAACAACCGCCCGGCACGCCGCCCGAGGTCACAACCGCGCTGACGGCGCACGCGTTAGTGCGCTATATCGAGCGAGCTGTAGACGGCGAGGCCGTCGCACTGGCCCGTTGCCAGAACAACACCGATGCAGCGGTCCTCAGGATCCTCGAACCTCAGTTTCCCGATGAACTACGGCGCCTGCGTGCCGAGTTCTCCACGACTCTCGCAAAGCTCGCCTCTCGACCCGGCTACCAGTGGCTCCCCACGGAGTACACGCTCGGAATTATCGGCATGCGCGTGGCGGTCTGCGGCAAGGTCGGCATTACCGCGTTTCCTCGCGAAAGAGCCGCGCGTAACTCGAGATCCCTGCATCACCAACGCGATGAGGAAGCTCGCGCCGAACGCCGTGCCGAACGGGATGCCCGTCGCGGCCTTCAACGAGGGGGGCGGTAACCATGTACAACAACCACATCGTTCTCGCCATCGTCGCCGTCGCGGCGCTCGTGACCCTCTCGCTTCCATCCGTTCGCCAATGGCTCGCGACGGTATTGATGCACGTCGCCGGTTGGATGTCCGCGTTCCTCCTATCAAGGCACCACGCGGATGTTGCCGCTTTGGCGGTGCAGCAGAAATTGAGCGCGATAAAGCATAGAGTCGAAGCTCGGTTTTCACGATCGTTGCAGCAACACCGACGAATCTTCGCCTCGATGGGCGCCTCGTACGGCAAGTGGCTTATTCGGTGGGAGGAGGCGAATCGAAACACTGCAGCGGCCGAGGCGACCGCGGCACCAGGCGCTGTGGCCGAAACGCCGCAGTTCCTTCCCTTGTCTCCCACAGCGTACCGGGCGCTTCAATGCGCCTTCGGCATCGGCGAGGGCGCACTCACGTATATGGCCTTTCAGCTCTGGCACGTTCCGCCGATCGCGCTGATCGTGGCAGTCATATTCTCCGCTTTGCTTAGCGCAATACTGGGCCACCTGTGCGGCCAGGCGATCTTTCGCCGCGAGTACGCCCACGTGCTAGTAATTGGAGCTGTAGCGTTTCTGTATTGCGTGATACTCGGCAGCATGCGGTTTGCCTACCTTCTCGCTGACGGTGCCACCGACAGCGGTTGGGTCGCGAACGCTATAGGAGCCTTTGGCTGGCCATTGATTTGCATGCTTGCATTGATCGGCATCGGCTCGCAAGTCCGCTACCTCACTCCGCTTGAACATGCACGCCTTCATGGGAACAGGGCAAAGGAGCGCTGCAACCGGCTTCATCAGCGAGCCGTGGCTTTCGTCGCGGCACTGCGCGACCAAATGCGTTCGCGGCAAGCCGAGGCAATGGGGCTATGCGATGCTTATCTTCGGGGCTGGAATTTTGGATGGAGGCGCGAGCCCCTGGCACTGACAACCCTCGACGTTGCCCTGCCCGATGCCGAACTCGAATCGCTCTGGCCGCCCGCGGGAGTCTCGGCGTACGAGGAACCAAAGCAGAGACCTACGGCGCAGCTGTCGATTGCACCCCGTGAGGCGAGCACCGCCTCATGAGGATAGCCACCCAAGAAACTCGCCGATCGTGGGCCGTTCTCTCCGTGTTGACGTGCTCCGCATCAATCGTGATGGTCACCGGATGTGCGGCAAAGCCACGATACGCGAACGTCGAGGTTCTGGCGAGCATCCGCGAGTTGGCGCCGGGGGATGCATGGACGCTGGAGGCCGCCGCGTACCGTGCGACCTACGACGCCCTCGCCGCTAACGATTCCACGCGCGTCGTTGTAACGCCGATTTCGGACAACTCTTTGAGCGAAGTGCCCCTGCTCGACGCCGTGTCCCCGCACGAGGGTCTGTTCGGGATGAATGAGCGGGACGCACGGCTTCGGAGAACAGCCCTCACAGCCTTGGCCAACGCCGCGCTGTCGGAGCTGGGACAGCGCACAACCGGACGGGGACGAACTGAAATCATCAATGCGATCTTCGGCGCGGCTAATCGCTTCGAGTCGGTGACAAAAGGCGCTCGCAACCTTCTAGTTATTCTTTCCAGCGGCTTTGAGCAAAGCTCAATCCTCAACATGGCCGACTACAGACTAACGCTAAACTCCAATGCGACGCTGGGGCGCGTCCTCGAGCATCTGAAGGCAACGGGCCAGGTCGTGGACCTTCGCGGAACGGATGTCTGCATGATAGGGATAACGAGCGGGGACGGCCACTGGGCAGACTTTAACAGGAGCCGGGGCGTGCGTCGCTTCTGGCAGAGATACTTTGCCGATTCCGGCGCGAACCTCGTCGGCTACGGCACGGACATTCAGTCGTGTCGCGCCCTGGCGAATGAGGTTGGAAGTTGATGGACCAGGCACAACGATTCCTGACCTTCTTAGCAACTGGCCTGACGCTCGCGACCGGAATCGGCATCCTGGCCAGTGCCACGCTCTTCAGCGTCGCCACCGGGGTCGGCGCCTACATCAAGGGGCGCCTACCGGGCTCGTGGATGCTCGCCGGCTTCTTCCTGGGGCCCTTCCCGTTCTTGGTCTTGTTGCTCCACAGTGATGAATAGGAGAGGCGCTAAGCGGATCGGGCGCGACTTCTTCAGAGCATCCCTAGGAGTCGGGGGCGGCGGCGCCAACCTTTGGACGGACATGGATCAAGGATATTATCGGCACCCGACGGTTGCGGGCGACCGAATCGTTTTCGTCTGTGAAGACGACCTCTGGAGCGTTTCGGCTGCCGGCGGCACCGCCACTCGCCTCACGGTCAGCTTCGGGACCTGCTCGACCCCGCGCCTCTCGCCGGACGGCCGTTTGGTCGCCTTCGTTTCTACCGACGAGGGCAACCCCGAACTGTACGTGATGCCCGCGGACGGAGGACGCCCCGAACGCCTGACGTTCTTGGGCGCGACCATCGTTGCGATCAGCGGGTGGAGCGCCGACGGACGCGAGATCTTTTTCGTCGCAAATGCCGACGCGTGGTTCGCGGGCGGCACGCAGCCCTTTGCGATCGCTGCCGGCGGCGGCACGCCGCGACCGCTGAACCTGGGACACGCACGCAGTATCGCTTTTGGAAGCGGCGGCGCCGTCGCAGTAGGACGCAACGCGGACGACCCGGCCCGATGGAAGCGTTATCGCGGTGGAACGGCCGGCGAAATTTGGATGGATTCCAACGGCGATGGGGAGTTCGAACGCCTGCGTCTTCCCGACGGCAATCCGGTGAGCCCGATGTTCGTCGGCGATCGCCTGTTCTTCCTGAGCGACCACGAGGGGATCGGCAATATCTACTCCTGTGCTCGCGACGGAAACGACCTCAGGCGCCACACCAACGAAAACGACTATTACGCGCGCTTCCCTTCGACCGACGGCACGCGCGTGGTCTATTCCGCGGGCGGCGCGATCTCGCTGTACGATGCGGCGTCGAACGCGACGAGCGCGTTGCAGATCGCCACGCGTTCGGCCGCGCCGCAAACCGCGCGTCGCTTCGAACATGCGGGCGAAGGTTTGGAACACTTCGACGTCCACCCCGACGGGACGAGTTGCGCGCTGATCGCGCGCGGCCAACCGTTCACGCTGCCGTTTTTCGAGGGCGCCACGATCCACTACGGGATCGGAAGCGGCGCGCGCTATCGCTTAGCGCAATGGCTCCACGACGGCAAGGGGTTCGTCTGCGTGACCGACCTGAACGGCTACGAACAACTTGCGGTCTTCGAGGATGGCGGCGGCGAACCAAAGCTGCTCACGACCGGCGATATCGGACGGGTGACCGACCTTGCCGCCAGTGCCACCGGCAACGTCGCGGTCTTTACCAATCATCGCTGCGAACTCAGCGCGATCGACCTCGACGACGGTCAAATCCGCGTATTGGATTCCAGCCCGTCGTATCGTATCGAGGACCTCGCCTTCTCGCCCGACGGGCGTTTCGTCGCCTATACGTTTTCGCCGATGCACGGCACCTCGATCATCCGCGTCGTGAAGGTGAAGTCCGGAAAGGTCCGCGACGTCACCCCGCTTCTGCGCGTCGATCGTTGTCCGGCCTGGGATCCGCAAGGGAAGTATCTTTACTTCCTTTCGGCACGCGATTTCAATCCGGTCTACGACGCCCTGCAGTTCGACCTGTCGTTTCCGCAGGCCGAGCGGCCGTTTGCGATCACCCTGCGCAACGACGTGCCGTCGCCCTTCGTTCCCAAACCTCGCCCCCTGCATCACGATCACGATCACGATCGTCACGACCATCACGGTCACGATCGCGAGAAGGCCGACGATAAAGACGCTAAGCCCACGCGCGTCGACATCGATTTCGACGGCATCGAAGGACGTCTGCTCGGCTTCCCGGTCGACGAAGCCAACTACGGGCAGCTAGTCGCGGGCAAGGAGCGCGTGCTGTTCACGCGCTTCGAAGTCAAAGGTATCAAGCCCGTCGGACGCAGCTGGGACGAAGAGATCGAATCGGGAGTGTTGCTCGCCTACGACTTCGAACAGCAGCGCCTCGGGACGATGGCCACCGACGTCAGCGAAATCCGTTTGGGCAACGACCATCGAACGCTCCTCTACACGTCGCAGGATCGCCTGCGGGCGATCGACATCGAGGGCGACCTCCCCGAAGACGGCGACGAACCGAAACCGCTGCTCGAATCGGGGCGCAAGAGCGGCTTCATCGATCTCGATCGCGCGAACGTCGAGATCTCGCCGCGCGACGAGTGGGCGCAGATGTACCGCGAAGCCTGGCGCCTGCAGACCGAGCAGTTCTGGGTCGAGGACATGAGCGACATCGACTGGGACCGCGTCTTCGATCGCTACGAGGCGGTACTCCCGCGCGTTCGAACGCGCACCGAACTTTCCGACGTCATTTGGGAGATGCAAGGCGAACTCGGAACCTCGCACGCTTACGAATTCGGCGGCGACCATCGCGTTCCGCCGCAGTATCAACGCGGATTCCTAGGCGCCGATCTCGTCTGGGACGAGGCCGCCGCAGGCTATCGCGTCGACCGCATCTACCGCGGCGACTCGTGGAATCGCGAAACCGATTCGCCGTTGGCCGAACCCGGAGCCGACGTTCGCGCCGGCGACACCATCGTCGCCATCGGCGGCCGGCGCCTGTCGCGCGAACTCACGCCCGAACGTCTTCTGGTCAACACGGCCGGACGCGACGTCGCATTGACGGTAGGTCGCAAGGGCGAAGAACGTACGGTCCTCGTACGCGCGCTGGCCGGCGAAGCGCCCTTGCGTTATCGCGCGTGGGTGGAAGAGAATCGCCGCATCGTGCACGAGCGCACCGGCGGCGCCGTCGGCTACCTGCACATTCCCGATATGGGTCCGTGGGGGTTCTCGGAGTTTCATCGCGGCTATCTCAACGAGTTCGACCGGCGCGGCTTGATCGTCGACGTGCGCTTCAATCGCGGCGGCCACGTTTCCCCGCTGCTGCTCGAGAAGCTCGCCCGCAAGCGCGTCGGCTACGACGTGCCGCGCTACGGAAAACCGGTTCCCTATCCGCCCGAGTCCGTCGCCGGACCGATCGTCGCACTGACCAACCAGTTTGCCGGCTCGGACGGCGACATCTTCAGCCACTGCTTCAAACTTTACGAGTTGGGGCCGCTGGTAGGCAAGCGTACTTGGGGCGGCGTGATCGGTATCGATCCGTACCATCGCTTAGTCGACGGCACGATCACGACCCAGCCCGAGTTTTCCTTTTGGTTTCGCGATGTCGGTTGGAAGGTCGAAAACTACGGAACCGATCCCGACTACGATGTCGACGTGCCGCCGCACGACTACCGCGATGGCAAGGATCCTCAGCTCGAACTAGCGCTCCGCTTGATGGATACCGCCTTAGCCAACGCACGACCGTTCGCCCCGGACTTAGCATCCAAGCCGTCGCTGCCGTTGCCCTCGCTCCAATAGCGCGCGTTCGCATGACGTTCGAAGAGTTCTATCGACCGCTGCACGCGCGCTTCGCACCCGAGCAACGCCGCCTACTGCACGAACGCGAGCTCTGTATCGCGCGCTCGCAAGCCGGCGATCGTCCCGACTACCTTCCCCCCTCCGAGGCGACCACGACGCGGTGGCGCATCGACCTTCCGATCTGGTGCCGGGATCAGCGTAACCAGATGACCGGGCCGGCCGACGATGCCGAGTTGGCGGTCAAGATGCTCAACTCGGGTGCGCCCGGGGTGATGCTGGACCTGGAAGACTCGATGGTCAACAGGCCCGAGCATCAAGCGCTGGGGCAGCGCAACGTGCGCGCGGCGCTGTACGGCGAGCTCTCCTACGACGACAAGAAGCGCGGTATGACCGTCGGCATCCAACGCGGCTCGACCGTCACCTTCGTGCGCGTGCGCGGCTTGCACATCTCGCAGCCCGACATCGTCGACGGAGGAACGACGTCGGCCTCGCTGTTCGATCTGGCAGGCTTGGTCTACGATCTGGACTACTCCAAGCTCGCACATCCGCTCTGCATCTACATTCCCAAGTCCGAATCCGCCGACGAAGCCTTGTGGTGGCGCGACGTTTTCGATGCGCTGATCGAAGCCAAGGGTTGGGCGCCCGATGCGATCCGCTGCATGGCGCTAGTCGAGGCGCACCCGCTGGCCTATCAGATGGAAGAGTTTCTCTTTAACCTGCGCGGTCGCATTTTGGGCTTGAACCTGGGACGCTGGGATTACATGGCCAGCTTGATCCACTTCAACCTCACCGACCCGCAATGGGTGCTTCCCGACCGCAACACGATCCCGATCGGCGTGCCGTTCTTCCAGAATCTGCGAACGTTGCTGCCGGAGGTCTGTCACAAGCATGGCGCACTGGCGATCGGCGGCATGACCGCGCTGTATCCGTCGCGCGAGGATCCCGAGCTCAACGCGCGCGCGCTCGACGTGCTGGCGCGCGACAAGAAGAACGAGGCATCCTGCCTGATGGACGGTGCCTGGACCGGGCATCCCGATCAAAATGCGATCGCGCTGGCGCAGTTTCCCGCGCCCAACCAACTCGACCGCCGTCCTCTCCCGGCCGACCCACATCCGGACTTGCGTCCCGCCCCTATCGGCGTCGGTGCCACGACGCTGGCCGGTACGCGCGCTGCGGTGCGCACGGTGATTCGCTATCGTCACGGCGTGCTGGAGGGCCGCGGCGCCTCGTTGCTCGACGGCTACATGGAAGATCTCGCTACCGATCGCATCTATCGCCTGATGATCGCCCAACGCACGCGCTTCCCCAGCGAATGCGCGCCGAGTTCGCTCTCCAGTATCTTTGACGAAGAGCTCGCGCGCATCGTCCGCGAACTGCCGGAGTCGGCTGCCGACGCCGATCGCGCGCGCTACGGCGAAGCACGACGTCTTTCCGAGGCCATGATTCTCACGGGCGCCTTCGACCCGAGGTAATTCTATGTCACGCGACCTGCGGTTGCCCACCCTCGCCGCCGCGCTGACGCTGCTGCTGCATCTGATCGGCAACGCGCACTACGGCTTCTTCCGCGACGAACTCTACTTCATCATCTGCGGGCGCCATCCGGCGCTTGGCTACGTGGATCAGCCGCCGCTGGTGCCGCTGATCGCCGCGGGCACCCAGCTCTTCGGCATCTCGCTGTTTTGGCTGCGCGTTGCGCCGGCGCTGTGCGCGGCCGCGGGCGTCTTCACCAGCTTGCGGTTGGTGCAACAGTTGCGCGGCGGCGCGTTCGCGCAGATCCTTACGGCGATCTGCTTCGCGCTGGCGCCGGTGCTCGTGAGCTTCGGCGAGAAGGTGAGCACCGACATGATCGGCCTGTGGCTCTGGCCGCTGGCCGCACTCTACGTCGCGCGCCTGATCGACGGCGCCGACGCGCGCTGGTGGCTGGCAGCCGGCGCGGCAATCGGCGTCGCGGGCGAAGCCAAGTACAGCGTCCTGTTCTTTGCGATTTCGCTGATCGTGGGTTTGGCGATCTCGCCGCAGCGGCGCGTGCTGGTCACCCCGTGGTTTCTGGGAGGCGTCGCGCTGGCGATCCTTATCGTGCTGCCCAACTTCCTGTGGCAGGCCGTAAACGGTTTCCCGATGATGGAGCTGCTGCGCAACGGACAACACGGCAAGAATGTGGTGCTCTCTCCGGCGGCCTACCTCATCCAGGAGATCCTCATCTTCAACCCCGCGCTCTCGCTGATCTGGATCGTCGGGTTAATCTACGCTGCGATCGTAGCGCGCTTACGCTGGATCGCCGCGACGATGGTGCTGCTGATGGCGATGATGATCGCCTTGCACGCCAAGCACTACTATCCCGCCGACGCGTACGCGCTGCTGTTTGCCGCCGGCGCGATCGCGCTGGAAGCGGCGACCGTGCGCGCCCGCTTGCTGCGGCCGGTCATCGCCGTCGTCGCGCTGCTCTTGGGCGCTGCGCTGCTGCCGGTGGAACTGCCGATCCTTCCGATTCCGCAGTTCTTAGCCTACGGCAAGGCGCTCAACAGCGCGCTGCACTTGAAGAGCAAAGACGTCGCCACCGAGCACAACAGACTCGGTCGCCTGCCCCAAGATTACGCCGATATGCAGGGTTGGCCAGAAATGGTTGCGGCGGTCGCCAAAGTATACGACACGCTGCCGCCGGCGCGGCGCGCGCGTGCGGCGATCTTTACCGACAACTACGGCGAGGCCGCCGCAATCGATTTCTTCGGCGGCGCGTACGGGCTGCCGCCGGCGCTCTCGGGGCACAACCAATATTGGCTATGGGGCCCGCGCGGCTACGACGGATCGACGGTCGTCAAGATCGGCGGGGACGGCGCGACCAGCGTGTTTGCGCGTTCGCGCGTCGCGACACGCTTTGCCAACCCGTGGGGGATGCCGTACGAAGACGATCTGCCGATCTGGCTGCTCGAGGATCCCAAGCGCCCGCTCGATACGATCTGGCCGTCAACCAAAACTTATATTTAGGGCAACTCTGATTTATTGATGTGTCATGGCGAGCGTAGCGACCGCAGGGGAGCGAAGTCGAGCCATGGCCTCGCAGCACGTGCCCCGAGCGCGTGGCTCGACTCCGGCGCCTTCGCGCCTACGCTCGCCATGACACTGCGCGAGACTTTAATCAGAGGTTCCTTTTAGCGAACGCCCTTCATCTTTGAGACGGGGATGAAGCCGAGCGCCTCCAACGCCTCGGTGTCGTTGGCGACGTAGTCGATGAACGCGGCCACGTTCTTGCGCGGATTGCCCATCGTGAACATGTGCTCGTACGACCAGAACCGATACGTCCCGGAGAGCACGTTAGGGGTGGTGGGTTCGACGCCGTCGATGGAAATTTTCGCGATCGCCGGATCGCGCACGTAACTCGTGGCGATGTACGACGCGGCGCCGGGGGTCTGCGCGACTTGCACGGCCACGGTGCCCGAAGAATCCTCGGTCATGGCCGACGCAAGCGGCTGCGCGCCGCCGAGGATCTCTTGAACGAAGACGGCGCGCGTGCCCGAACTGCGCGGTCGATTGATGACCGAAATCCGCTGATCGACGCCGCCCACATCCTTCCAGTTCGTAATCTTGCCGGTGAACACGTCGCGGATCTGCGCTCTGCTCAAGTTCCTAACGCCTGCGGCACCGTTGACGATCACGGCAAACGTCACCACGGCGACGCGATGATCGACGAGCGACGGCTCGCCCGGTGCCAAGATGTCGGAGTTACCGATATCGGCGCCCTTTTCTGCGGCCTGCGTAATGCCAACGCCCGAGCCGCCGCCCGAGACGCTGATGCGCGCGTCGGGATGCGCGCCCTCGTAATCCAGGGCCGCCTGCTTGACCAGGGGCAGCAACGCCGTCGAACCGGCGACCGTGATATCCATGCTCCGCGTCGAGGAACCCGCGCACGCGCTCAGCGACATCACCGCGATCAGAACGACTACCCAGCAGGCGGTGGATTTCCTCATCGTCGTTCTGTGCGACGCGAGTTCGCGGCTCACCTCGTCCTCGTCGCGCAGAAGCAGCCATCGGCATGGTCGTCGACCATGCCGATGGCTTGCATGAACGCATAGCAAATCGTCGAGCCCACGAACTTGAAGCCGCGTCCTTTTAGATCTTTGCTTAACGCATCGGAGGTCGGCGACGTGGCCGGCAGCGTTTCGCCGTCGCGTCTGCGCGCGACGATGGGCTTGCCGTCGACGAACGCCCAGAGGTACGCGTCGAAACTGCCGAACTCGCGCCGCACGCCCAAGAACGCGCGCGCGTTGCCGATGGTCGATTCGATCTTCGCACGGTTGCGCACGATGCCGGCGTCCTGCATCAGCTTCTCGACCCGAGCCGGCGTGAAACGCGCGACCTTGACGGGATCGAAGCCTGCAAAAACCTCCCGATAGCGCTCGCGTTTGCGCAGGATCGTCTCCCAGCTCAAACCCGCCTGCGCGCCTTCGAGCGTCAGGAACTCGAATAGCCGCACGTCGTCGTGCGTCGGCTTTCCCCACTCCTCATCGTGATACCCGATCATCGCCTCGCCGGTCGCCCAGCGACAACGTTTCATGGTGCCAGAATCCTCAGCAGACGCGGATAGACCTTCTCGAGGATCCAGGCGTGGCGCAACGGCTCGATCACGTCGTGCGAGAACGGCAGGTCGTCGAACGCGAACGTTTCGATGTCGCGGCGCCGCTCGCGCCACCGCCGAACCAGCAGGGCGATCGCGCGATTGCTGACGGTCGTTTCGTGACGATTGTTGACGACCACGATCTCGCGAGCCAGTGGGGCTTGGGTCGCGCAAGCCTCCAGGAGCTCCCGCGCTAACAGATACGCGCGCGCGACCGCGTGCGTCGGGTAGCGCGGATAGCCGTGCGCGGGCATCTGACGCTCGCGCGCGATCGGATCCCACCATAGAAAGGCGTTGGGCAAGCGCAACGCGAGCGCGGCGAGCTTCGCGGCGAGCCAATCGGGCACGCCGATCACGCCCAGGAACGGCATCAGCGGTACGGCACGATCGACGTCCTCACGCTGTGCGATCCAGCTCGTCAGCAATCCGCCCACCGAAAAGCCGCTGACGGTCACGCGCCGGCCCAATCCGCGCACGATCTCCAGACTCTGCTCGGCCGCGTCTTTGAGTTCGTCGACGGTCAGGGAGGCGAGGGCCGTCGACATACGGTCGGCGTAACCATGGCGCGGCAGGCGCGGCACCAATACGTTGTAGCCGCGCTCGAACAGCGCTCGAGCGACGTTCCCGAACTGCATCGGACTAGCGGTTAGGCCGTGAAAGAGCAGCGCCGCCCGCGGCGTGCGGCTCGGGTGCACGAGCGCCAGCGTCCGTCCCGCGGCGCCGATCCGGTCGCCGTCGCGTTGTTGAAAGCGTTCGAGGCGCTCGAGCGCGCGTGCGAATTCGTCGTCCATAGTAAAAAGGGGGTAACCGCGACCGTCCTTAAGCCTGTGACGAAGGTGTTCCTGGAAGGTAGTCATGCACGCGACTTCACAGCGCACGCGCGACCTCATCGAAGCAGAGGATCGCTTCGGCGCTCATAATTATCGCCCGCTCGACCTGGTCGTGGAACGCGCCGAGGGCGTGTGGTTGTGGGACGTCGACGGCAACCGCTACCTCGATTGCGTCTCGGCGTACTCCGCGGTCAATCAGGGACATTGCCATCCACGCATCCGCGCGGCACTTCTGGAACAATCCGCCAAGGTCACGCTCACCTCGCGCGCGATGCGCAACGACCGATTGCCCGCCTTCCTCGAACGCCTCACGGAGTTGTGCGGCTTCGAAATGGCGCTGCCCACGAACACCGGGGTCGAGGCGGTCGAGACGGCGATCAAGCTCGTTCGACGATGGGGCTACCGGGTCAAGGGCATCGCCCCCGATCGCGCCGAGATCGTCGTCTTCGCCAACAACTTTCACGGACGCACGACCGCGGCGATCAGCGCGTCCTCAAGCCCGGAACATCGGCGCGACTTCGGCCCGCTGACGCCGGGCTTCGTGCGCGTTCCATTCGGCGACGCGGAAGCGCTCGAGCGCGCCATCACCCCGAATACCTGCGCGATCTTGATCGAAGCGATCCAAGGCGAGGGCGGCGTCAACGTGCCGCCCGCCGGCTACCTGCAGCGCGCGCGAACGGTCTGTAGCGAGCGCGACGTCCTTTTCGCGGCCGATGAAATACAAACCGGATTGGGACGGACCGGCGATCTCTTCGCTTGCGATTACGATGGAATCAAACCCGACGTACTGATCGTCGGGAAGGCCTTGGGCGGCGGGTTCTATCCGGTTTCGGCCGTGTTGGCATCGGCCGCGCTGTTGGGCCTGTTCGGGCCGGGCGACCACGGCAGCACCTTCGGCGGCAATCCCTTGGCGTGCGCGGTCGCGCTGGCGTCGCTCGAGGTCATCGTTGACGAAGCACTGCCCGCACGAGCGCGATCTACGGGCGCGCGTATCGTACAAGGCTTACGCGCGGTCGCCGCGCCGGCCGTACGCGAGGTGCGCGGACGCGGGCTGCTGATCGGAATCGAACTCGCAACGCCGGCTTACGACCTTTCGCAAGCCCTGCTGACGCGCGGCGTTGCCGCCAAAGATACGCATGAGAACGTATTGCGAATCGCGCCGCCATTGATTATCGATGACGACGCGATCGCATTCTTCCTCAACGCCTACGCCGAGGCGCTCGCAGCGGTCTAACCCGGCGGACGACCGTGTCCGTGATGATCCGAGTTCGAGCTCGAGTTCGAATCGCGGGACTGCGAACGCGCCGGCTGCGAATTCGATCGCTGCGGCTGCTGGTACGTACGTTGCTGCTGCTGGTATTGCGGTTGCTGGTATGTACGTTGCGGTTGCTGATATTGCGGCTGCTGTTGTTGCGGCTGCTGGTACTGCGGCTGCCGCTGTTGCGGCTGCTGGTACTGCGGTTGCCGCTGTTGCGGTGGCTGGTACTGCGGTTGCCGCTGTTGCGGTGGCTGGTACTGCGGCTGCTGGTACCTGCGTTGCGGCTGCTGTTGTTGCGGTTGCTGGTACTGCGGCTGCTGGTACTGCGGTTGCCGTTGTTGCGGCTGCTGGTACTGCGGCTGCTGATACCTGCGTTGCGGCTGCTGTTGTTGCGGCCGCCGGTACTGCGGCTGCTGGTTGCCGCGCTGGTCGTTGAAACGCGACCACGGATCGCCGTTCGTGCGCTGCGGCTGTTGCTGCGAACGCGGTTGCTGCTGATAACGCTGCGTCCCCACGCGATTGGGATCGCTCGAACGAGCGCCCGAGCGATCCGTCGGCGTGATGCTGCTGCCGCGCGATTGGCCGAAGCCACCCCTCGGGTTCTGCGCAGTGTTGCGCGTTTGCCAGCCGCGGTTCGTCCGAGCGAAGGTCGCCGTCGGAGCGAAGCGGCGGTTGGCTAGCGACGACGGCAGGCGCGACTGGTTGTAGCGCATATTGTGCGAGGTCGGGGCGATGGGGGCGCGGCCGTTGAAGGCGACGCCGGCACGGACGCCCGGGCTCACGCGCTGATTGTGGCGGAAGTCACCCTGGGTCCAGCGCTGCGCGCCGACCGAGGTCGCCCCACCGTGACGGTAGTTGCCGAAGTTGTTGATGGTCGTCGCGTTGTAGGCAATGCGCCCATCGCGGCCGTTGCCCCACCACGGGCGGAACGAATCGCGCGGGCCAAGCGGAACCCAGCCGACGTTTCCAAAGGCGATCGAGAGTCCGCCTCCCGAGCCGAATCCAAAAAATGCTACCAACGCGGGTGACCAGGAGGCGTTACGCCCCGGCGGGCACCAGCCCCAGCCGCGATGGCCGAGATAGGCCCAGCGACCGTAGTGATACGGTGCCCAGCCCCACGGCTCGTTGGAAACCCACGTATAACCGTAATAGCCACCTTCCCAAACCCATTGGCCGTCGCGGTACGGCGCCCAATCGGCGGTTTGGTTGGCGGGGACCCAGACGTTGCCGTAGGTGGGATCGTTGGACCACTGCCCATATGCGCCGAGATCTTGTCCATCGTAGCTGCCGTAGGCGCTGCTGGACGACAGCGCTTGCGCGAGCTGGTCGTCGCGCTGGGTGTTAAACGCATCGAAGTCGTCGACGGCGACGGCGTCTCGCGTGGAAATGCTTGGGTTGGCGGCGGGACCTTGCGCGACCAGGGTCGATCCGACGGAAACCGTCTGCGATCCCTGCGGCGTGGTAACGTCGGCCGTGCCTTCGCGCACGGTCAACAGCGTTCTGCCGTCCGAGGTTACCGTAACGCGATAGCGTCCCACGTCATCGGGGAGAATTGAAATCGACGGCGTGTCCACTTCCGGACGCATCGTCGAACCTTGGAGTAAGTCGACGCTCGCGGTTCCAAGCGCGAGTTGCACGACGGTTGCGTTGGGGTCGAGGTCGGAGAAACGCGCCTGCGCGTTGCCCCCCAAACGTACGACCGAGGCTCCATCGAGCTGAATTTCTGCGCGCGATTGTGCGCCCGTCGTTAGCGCGTCGCCGGAAAGCAACGGCGCGTTGACCGCTGCGGCGACGTTGCCGGTGGCATCGGCGTGCTGGACGGCGACCGCGCCGCTGATCAGCGAAATGCGCGCGGTGCCGGTTGGGGCGGTAGCGCCCGTCGTATCGTCGGCGCGAGTCGGCGCGGAAAATGCGCCGAAAGCACCTAGGAAAAAGGCGGCGGCGATCCCGCTAGCGAGGATCTTCTTCAAAGTCGTTCTCCCTGGAGTGGTTGCGTCATCATAACGCACGCAAAAAGGCTTTGGGTTCCCTTGAACCCGCCTCTCACGCCTTTCTCATAAAACTACCGCTCCAGGCTTGCTTGCGGAGCTATCTCGCCAAGGGCTTGATCACGTCGGAAAGACGATCGACCGTACCATCGATACGAACTAAGTGCGGATAACGAGGCCCATCAAAATACGGGATCGACACCGTTCGATAGATTTGATCGCGCGAAAGAATCAGTTGGATCGGTTGGTGCGTTTTCTTTGCGTCGACCAGCGCTGCGGTCATCAGTTCGTCGGAATACTCGCGGCCGTCGACCGCCACGATCTTGTCGCCGAAGCCCAGACCGGCCTTCCACGCCGGCGAACCGAAATGCGCGTCGGAGACCTGGCCGCCAAAGGCCGAAAGACCGAGCGAATAGATGAAATTGGCGCCGCGTCCACCCGCCGACGGTTTGTCGGTGTAGACGAGTTTCCACCCATCGGCCGTAAACCCGTCGGGCGGATGCGGGGCGATTGCGTCGATGGCCGCATGGAAGAATTCCGCCCAGTCCTGCGTGGGGTCGATGCGAGCGAGCGTAGCGATGATGTCGTCGCGCGTGTAGGTTTTGACGATCGGACCGGTATTCCCTTGACCGAAGAACGCTCGTGCGAACGTGTCGAGCGAATCCTTTCCGTTGGAATCCGCGCGCAGGATGCTGTCGACTTTGAGCCAGAGCAGTTCGCCTTCGCTATAGAAGTCTTCGCCGCGGCGCTCGCCGCCGTAGCCGCGCGGCGCGCCGTAGATGAACGGGCCGGCGGTCGCGTCGTCGCCGAGCGTTCGCCACATGCGACCCGGCTCGTTGTCGTAATTTGCGTAGAGCGATGCGATGTCGTCCGGCCAAGTCTTTGCATCGCGAATGCCGTCGCGATACGACATCACATCGCCGTAATATTGCGTCATGCCTTCGTAAACCCACAGCAGCGAATCTGCGAACGGCGTGTTGGGATTGCTCGGATACATGATTGCCGGCATGCGGTATTTCCCGTCCCACGAATGATTGAATTCGTGCGACAGCAGATCCCCGCCGCGCTGCAGGGAGTGCGCGTCGATCAGATACGATCCGCCCTCTCCGTCGTCGCTGGATTCGTGATGCTCGACGCCTTCACCGGGAATCACGTCGGAAACCGTCAGCAGGAAGTGATAGTCGTGCCAGTGACGCGCGCCGTACATGGCGATCATCTCTTTGACCAACTGACGGAAATGATCGATCGTTTTGTCGCTGGCATCCAGTTCGCCGGGCGTGTCGGCACAGACGTTGAGCGTCGCGGTTCCCGCAAAGGCACCCGTATCTTGCCACAGTTGCCACTGCCGAAAGTTCGTGCAGGCGTCCAGCGGCGAGTCGAGCAGGCGTTCGAGCGACGTCGTGCTCCAACTGACCGTCGCTCCGTCGCGCTTCTCGTCGTAGAGTGCCGTCGCAAACTTCCAGTCGGCGCCCGGCAAAATCAACGTCGGATCGAACGTGACGCTTTGGAACGTGCCAGTCGATGGATAGAGCACGTTTTGGTTCCAGTCGATCACGAACAAGTTGGGCGACGAGAGCCGATTGGACGAGTAGTTTCCAAAGGTCGCCCCCAGGTACGTGAAATCGACCGACAGCATGTCGACCCCCGGCGGGACCGTCAGGCCCACGGCATAGAGGTTCAGCGGATCGCGCAGCCACGGAATCGTTCGACCGTTGGCCGCGATCACCAGGTTGGAGACGTTTTGGATCGGCCCGACCGGGGCGTGCTCGCCCGGAATCCACTGCGGATAGTACAGCGTCAGGGGTCCGGGGCTGACCGGGATCTCCTCGTGGGTCTTGACGACGCTCTGGGAGGGCGCGAGCGAGGCGTCCACGACCAGCTTAATCGGCTGGGCCGCGACCGCGCCCGCAAGCGAACAGAGGGAAAGGGCGACGCACGACAACGCCGCTCGGAGGCAAGCAGAGGATTGCATTCCGACCTCTTACGCGAGGGCGTTTGACACCCCCTCGCGGACCGTGCTATCCTGCCCAAGCCGAAGCAGCGCCCGCAAAGGGTGCTCACCGGATGCCCTCGGGCGATCCGGTCTTCATCTGAGAAACCGCCGGCCGGTTTCGCAGCGTGGGGTCGCTTCGGCGGCGCCATTTTTTTATTCCTGTAGGGGGACCTCGCCATAGCTCGACCGCTCAGAGTCAACGATCAGATTCGCATTCGCCAAGTTCGCGTCATCGACGACAACGGCGAGCAACTCGGCATCATGGCCACCGAAGACGCGCTCGCACGAGCCCGTGGCGGCGGTCTCGACCTGATCGAAATCTCACCGACCGCGCAACCGCCAGTATGTAAGATCGGCGACTACGGGCGGATGAAATACGAGCTGCAGAAGAAAGAAAAAGACACCCGCAAGAAGCAGCGCAACTTCGAACTACGCGAAGTCAAGCTGCGTCCGAAGATCGAAACCCACGACTACGAGACCAAGGCCCGCATGGCCGAACGCCTGCTGCAAGACGGCAGCAAGGTCAAGGTGACGATCATGTTCCGCGGGCGCGAGATCACGTACACGGCCTTCGGTAAGCGGTTATTGGATCGCATGGCCGAGGACATGACGCCGTTGGCGATCGTCGAGCGCGAGGCGCGCCTGGAAGGCCGCAACATGTTTATGATTTTGGCGCCCCGCGTGTCGCCGCTGGGTCCTCCGAAGTTCTCGTCGCTGCGAGATGCGGAGAAGGACCATAAGACCGGTCACGACGCGCAAGCCCAGATCGAAGCCGACGACCGGTTGGAAGACGTAGACCAAGACGACGTAGACCAAGACAACGATAGCGAGTCAGAGGAGCAGACCAGTGCCTAAGATCCGAACCCATCGAGGAACCGCCAAGCGCGTTAAGGTGTCGTCCACCGGCAAGGTGATGCATCGCCACCAGTACAGCGGCTGCGGCCACATCCTCAGTAAGAAGACCCGGAAGCGCAAACGCAAGTTCCGCAAGGATCAGCCCGTGTTCAAGGGCGATCTCAAGCGCCTGGCGCCGACGATTCCGTATTTGGTGTAGGGAGGATTCGCATACATGGCACGCATCAAACGTGGCGTTTCCGGCCTCAAGCACCGCCGCAAGGTAATGAAGCTCGTCAAGGGCTTCCGCGCGGCGCGCCGACGTAACTATCGGGTCGCAAACGAAGCTCTTCTGCATTCGCTGGCCTATGCGTTTCGCGATCGTCGCGTCCGCAAGCGCGATTTTCGCTCGTTGTGGATCAGCCGCATCAATGCGGCGGTCCGTCGCGAAGGTCTGACGTACTCGGTGTTTATGAACGGTTTGAAGAAGTCGGGAGTGAACCTCAACCGCAAGGCACTTTCCGAGTTGGCGATCTCCGACGCGGCGGCGTTCGGTTCGCTGCTGAAGATGGCAAAGACTGCCGTCGGCAAGTAACCTCGAGCCGTAGGCTTTACTCGAGGCCCTCGGCCATGCGGCGACCGGTCGATTCGACGACCTTCCCCAAGATGCTGACCGCCTCGGCGCGCGTCGCATTGGAGAACATATAGCGCAGCTGTTCGTCGGTACCCTCGACGATCACGATCGCGCGCTGTCCCTCGCGCATCGCGCAGAGCAGCGACGCCAAATAGGCTTCGTCTTCAGACGAAAGCGTCGATGCGTCGGCCCGACGCGGGTTGAGGAGCTGTTGAAGAACGGCGTCCATGTCGCTTGGCAATTCCACGAAACCCTCCGTGCAAAGAACGCCGCGCCATCAAGATGCCGCGGGTCCGCTATCCGAATTATCGGACGGCGCGCCCAGAAGTTGAAGGCGATCTCCATGCAACCAAGCGATTGCCAGGAGCGTTTTCGCATCGCAAATCTCGCCGCGCGCGACCATCTGGCGCGCGTTCGACGGGGAAACGGCGGCGACGGTAATGCGCTCGTCCTCGTCGAGATCTTGGGAGCCGGAGAGCAGATCCTCGGCCAGCACGAAGTGTAAGAACTCGTCGCAGTAGCCGGGAGTGACCCAGCAGCCGCCCAACGATCGCAGCCGTCCGGCGCGGAACCCGGTCTCCTCGGCCAGTTCGCGATGAGCGCCCTCGACCGGCGTCTCGCCGGGCTCCACGCAACCGGCAGGCACTTCCCACAGAAAAGCAGAGGCGGCGCGGCGGTATTGACGCACGAGCAGCAACTCGCCCGCGGTCGTTACCGCGACGATCGCCACGGAATCGCCATGCTCGACGATATCGAGCGAGGCGGTCTGCCCGTCGCCCCATCGAATCTGGTCGCAACGCACGTCGAACACCCGGCCCGCAAAAACGCGCCGCGTGGCCACGACCTCTGGGTCCTTTTCGGAGTCGCTCATAATCGATGTTTACGGGAGCCCGCGCCCGAGGCCTCGTAATCGTCGGGGGTGCGACAACCAACCTCGGTCGGCGGCGAATTGCTGTGGCTGCTGGCCTTTCTGGCGATCTTCTTCGTGTTGACCTTTTTGGTCCTGAAATTTTTCGTCGCGTACCAGCATTTCAACGATCGCATTGCCATCATGCTGTGCGCGATCGTCTCGGGGCTCATTTGGATCGCGCTTCGTGCCGCAAACGCTCGGCGCGCATAACCCGCGCGTCGCGGCGGTGGCGGACCTGCTGACCAAGCGGGGCCGCGACGACCGAGGCGGCGCCTTTGCTTTTGAGGGGGCGACGCTGCTCGACGAAGCCGCGCGCAGCGACGTTGCGATACGGGAACTCTACGTCACGCAGGCCGCTTACGACCAGACCGCGCTCGCGCGCCGCTTGGACGCGGGCGGCATTCCTACGTACGTGGTCGCCGAGCGCACCTTCGCCAAGATCAGCGGCGTCGAAACGCCTTCGGGGATCCTGGCCGTTGCCGACCGGCGCCTCTGCCGGCTCGACGAGGCCTTCGCGACGCCCGGCATCGTCCTGGTCCTCGCGGATATCGGCGATCCCGGCAACGTTGGGACGCTCCTGCGCTCGGCCGAGGCGTTCGGCGTCGCGGGGGTCGTCGTGGGGAACCTCGCTGCGGACCCATTCCAACCCAAGGTCGTTCGGGCGGCGATGGGCGCAATTTTCCGCCTGACGATCGCGGTCGCCGAACCGGGCGATTTCGCCGCAGCGGCACGACGGGCGGGGGCGAGGGTCGTCGGACTATCGGCCGGCGCGGTTCCGCTCGAGCGGTCGACCCAGCCCGGCCGCCTGGCCCTGATCGTCGGACACGAGCGGCACGGCCTGGGGCGCTGGGAGAGCGTCTGCGACCGCCTGGCGGGCATCGCCATGACCGGGCCCGCAGAATCCCTCAACGCGGCCGTAGCCGGTTCGATCGCGCTCTACGAGTGGAGTCGCCGGCCCGCCTAGCGGAGTACCAAGCCCTTGGGAACGCTTTCCGGCAGGTCCTGTCAAGACAGTGGTTGGGGGCAAAAAAGTCAAGACTACCCTCCGAAAAAGTCGCATGCTATACTCACGTCATTCCCGCAGGGGCGACCCCGGGAGCGCCACCAGGAAGGGAGACCCAGCGGCTCATGGCAACCTCCGAACTCTTCTGGAAATTGTTTTCCCACACGGGCTCGATCAGCGCCTATCTGGCGTATCGACAGCTGCACCCAACGCCCTAATCGACCTTCGGATCTTCACACGGCAAGACCCAAAGGAGAGGTTTTCCAAAAGCGCCCGGAAGTATGAACCCGGGCGCTTTTTTTGATGGGCGCCGTGCTTTTTTCCGGCGGCAAACGTGAGCGAACTCGGTAACAAACTCGACGATCTAGCCCAGCGGTTCTCGACCTCGGTCGGCGATGCGGCGGACGAGCGCGCGCTCGACGCGGCGCGCGTTGCATTTTTGGGCCGCAGCGGCGAGATCACGCTGCTGCGACGCAGCATCGGGCAGTTGCCCGCAGACGAACGACCGACGGCCGGCAAAACCATCAACGATGTCGTCGAGCGCCTCGAGGCAACGCTCGACGCGGCAAAAGTACGACTGCAGATGCGCTCGTTCGACGCCGCCTTGAGCGAACGCATCGACGTGACCTTCCCGGCAATCCAACCGTGCTTGGGAACGATCCATCCCGTGCGCCGCATCATCGAGAGCGTCTGCGACTTCTTCCAACGCCGAGGCTTCGCGGTGGTGCTGGGTCCCGAGATCGAGCCCGACTACTACAACTTCGACGCGCTGAACATTCCCTCCGATCATCCCGCGCGCGAGGGTTTCGATTCGTTCTTCATCACGGACTCGCTCTTGCTGCGGCCGCATACGTCCCCGATGCAGATTCGCACGATGCAGACGCATCGGCCCCCAATCGCGATGGTCGCGCCCGGCAAGTGTTATCGGCGCGACGCGCTCGACGCGCGCCACCTCTTTCAATTTCATCAGGTCGAGGGACTGCTCGTTGCGCCCGGCATTCACTTCGGGCATCTCAAATGGACGCTGGCCCAGATGTGCCGCGAGCTCTTTGGGAGCGAGCAACAGGTGCGCTTTCGCCCATCCTTCTTTCCGTTCACCGAGCCTAGCGCGGAAGTCGACACAACCTGTCCGAAGTGCAAGGGCCACGGTAGCTGCTCGATGTGCGGCGGATCGGGCTGGATCGAACTGGGCGGTGCCGGGATGGTACATCCCAACGTTTTGCGCGAGGTCGGCTACGATCCGCAGGTCCTCTCGGGTTGGGCCTTCGGCTTCGGCGTCGAGCGTCTCGGGCTGACGCGCTACGAAATCGACGATATCCGGCGTTTTGTGGACAGCGACGCCGACTTCTTACACCAACTCCGCTAACGATACAAAGGACCGATGCGCGTACCGATCGCCTGGCTGCGAGCCTACGTCGACCTTCCCCGCAACGCACAAGCGATCGCGGATCGCTTCGCCGCGATCGGCTTTCCGGTCGACGCCATCGAAGAGCGCCCGCAGTTGAGCGGCGTGGTCGTCGGGCGCATCCTCACGCTCGAAAAACATCCCAACGCCGATCGTCTGCAGGTCGGGACCATCGACGTCGGCGCGCCGGCGACGCTCACGATCGCGACCGCGGCCACCAACGTTGCGGCGGGACAGACGATCGCGGTCGCCACCATCGGCGCCAAACTCCCGCATATCACGATCGAGCCGCGCAACATGCGCGGGGTCGATTCGCAGGGCATGATGATTTCGGCCGAAGAGTTGGCACTGCCCGCGGAGTGGTTCGAGGACGGCATCATGCAGTTCGACGCGGCGCTCGCACCGGGAACCGACGTCGTCGCGCATTTCGGATTGAACGACGCGGTACTCGACGTCGACGTCACGACCAATCGCCCGGACGCGCTGTCGATGATCGGCCTCGCGCGCGA
>Ga0208357_1000654_pt1 | contig 27257 bp, 25 predicted proteins | sample NGESurdeep092012_6_FD_184487 | JGI IMG/M metagenome (GOLD analysis project Ga0208357, IMG submission 184487) | Arctic peat soil microbial communities from Barrow, Alaska - NGEE Surface sample F52-2 deep-092012 (SPAdes) | ecosystem: Environmental > Terrestrial > Soil > Wetlands > Peat ...
GTTCCACGTCGCTGAGCATGTCGCCGGCGATGGGCACGCGCTGCCGCGGCAACCATAGCGCTGTGTGACCGCGGGCGTGACTGTCGTGAAAGATGAGCAATGCGTCGCGCTGCCCGACCAGCATGGTCGAGTTGGTCAAGCCACAGCCCCAACTTCATCGGTGAATCCGGGTTCACTCATCGAGGGTTGCCTTCGCGTGGTCGTGCAGTGCTCATGCTCCGCCGCCGCACGAACCGGGTCGTCATCCAGAAAGGATGATTGAACGCGTTGTGGCTTCCGCAGTTCAGCCGCGCCGGGCCTTCATCGCCGCCTTGTGCGCCTTCTTCGACTCCCGCACACGGGTGAGCGAATCAGCGTCCACGATGTCTGCGACCGAGTGGAACGTGCCGGGCTCACCAAGCGGCGCGGATGCGTCGCGCCAGCCCGGCGCATCCAGCCCGTACTGTTTGCCGAGCAGGGCGAGGAAGATCTTCGCCTTCTGCTCGCCGAACCCGGGCAGCTTCTTCAAACGGGCGAGCACGTCCGCACCGGTCGGGTCGCCTGACATCCAGATCGCGGACGCATCACCGTCCCAATCGTCGACGACCATGCGGCACAGCATCTGCACTCGGGCGGCCATTGAACCCGGAAAACGGTGCACGGCCGGCGTCACACGGAACAGTTGCACGAACTCCTCCGGATCGTAGGATGCGACGGCCGCGGCATCAATCGAGCTCGCGTCGCCCATGCGAGCGGCGATCTTGGCGGGCCCGGCGAACGCGACTTCCATTGAAACCTGCTGGTCCAGCAGCATCCCGATCACGAGAGCGAGCGGATCGGAGGAGAGCAACGCATCCGCTGCGCGGTCCCCGGTGAGGTGGAGTTCTGGCGTCATGCGCCCATCATGCCACTGGGTCAGTATGGTTGCACGGTTCGAGCGTGATCCCACGGGACAGTCCAACCGAGCTCGTCGAACATCCGGGAGAGCACGATGGCTGTGAAGCCCCAGATCAGCCGACCGTCCACGGCGAATGCCGGTGCGCTGAAAACTTGCGAGCCGGACCGATGCGCTGTGATCATCCGATTGGCTGGGTCGAGGAGGTCGGCCACGGGCATCCGAAACACGTCCAGGGTCTCGCGGCGATCGATCGCGGCTACGACCGACGGATGCGTCCACCACGCGGCAACCGGCGTGACGACGTGATTACTCACCGGCACAGACAACTCCGGAAGCGTGCCAAGCGGTTCCAAGCCCGCGGGATCCAGCCCGGTCTCCTCGACGGCTTCCCGTAATGCCGCGGCGGTGGCGTCTGTGTCGGATGCCTCGAGCCGGCCACCCGGGAACGCAATCTGCCCAGGATGGTTGTCGAGAGTGTCTGAGCGGCGCAGCAGGAGCACGTCCAGGTCGCGCGCAACTGGTGCGACTGCGGATGCTGGCGCCTCGGTCCGCGCCGCGGCCGGCACCGCGTCGAGGCGCCCGAAAAGCACCAGCACGGCTGCGCGACGCGCATCCGGTGTTCGCAGCATCATCCTGGATGCGTCGACCTGCCAGTCGAGGCCGCGCCGGCACAGTGCCGCGAGTTCGGCGCGGGCGTCGGCAAGTACAGCAGGCATGCATTCAGCCTACGCATTCCCCGCCCACGCATTCATTGCCGACGCCTGCTCGCAGTGCGGTTCGTCTGCCCTAGCATGTGGGCTATGAGTATCACACCGCGCGGCCTTCCCGCTGAGCTTGACCTCAGCGGTCGCGTCGCCCTAATAACCGGCGCGGGCAGTGCGACCGGCATCGGCATGGCCGCTGCCCGGGCACTCGGCACAGCCGGTGCGCGCGTGGCGATCACCTCGACGACCGATCGAGTGCAGGAGCGCGTGGCCGAGTTACGCAGCGAGGGCATCGACGCAATCGGGTTCGCCACCCGACTGGATACAGAAGAGGCCGTGGCCGAGTTGTCCCGCATGCTGGTCGAGGCCGCCGTCGAGCCGACCGTATTGGTGAACAACGCGGGGATGATCAGCGTCACGGACAACGAGATGCCGTCGGGCGATGTGATGGGTGCCGTCCCCGACTGGTACAACAGCCTGAACGTCAACCTATCGAGCGCGTTCCTGGTCACCCGCGCGGTCATCCCATGGATGCGCGCAGCCCGCTGGGGGCGGATCGTGAATGTCTCCAGCGTCACAGGACCGGTGATGGCCTCGCGGGCGGACATCGCGTACGCAGCGGCGAAGGCAGGGATGGTCGGGCTGACCAGGGCCCTCGCCGTCGACGAAGCCGAGGCCGGTATCACCGCCAACGCCGTCGCACCCGGATGGATCGCCACCGGCTCTCAACTCGCCTCGGAAGCGGAGGAAGGTCGGCACGTGCCGATGCGACGTAGTGGAACGCCTGCGGAGATCGCGTCAGCAGTTGCGTGGTTGGCCTCGCCCGGAGCGTCCTACATCACGGGGCAGGTGATCGTGGTCGACGGCGGCAACAGCGTGGACGAAGAGCGACGATAACGTCACGCTGCCCACGCTTCAGACTGCGGTGCGGCGGGACACGCGTTCAGCAGATCTGCCTCACGACGGCGAGGTTGTGTGAGACGAACACCATCGACTGGCCGCGCTGGCTCTTCAATTCCGCCAGCACAGCGAGCACCTGTGCCTGCACGGACACGTTGAGCGCGCTCGCGCCAACGGCGCGTGGGGTCTTTCCGAGCTGAGGACACGATCATTCTCCATTGGTTGTGGGTAACTATCGGGTTGAGTAGTGCATTTTCCAAAAAGGCCGCTTCGAGCGTTGTCAGGCGGATTCGCGCTATTGGTCGAGGTCGGCGGCTGCCACGTCGTAGACGCAACGACCGTCGATCCAGGTGCTGCGCACTGTCGTGCGGTAGATCTCTGCCGGGTCCAGCTCGAACGGATTACGATCGAGCACCACAAGATCCGCGCGCATCCCGGATTCGATGCGACCGGTGATCTCTTCGCGGGAGGCGATATATGCACCGCCCGCGGTGTACGCGTCGAAGATGTCGGTCAGGGCGAGCGCCTGCCCAGCAAACAGTGGATTGTCGTTCACACCTGGCGCCGCACGATTGACTGCCACGTGCATCGCCTGGATCGGATCAGCTGTGCTCACCGGCCAGTCGCTGCCGGCCGTCAGTCGTGCGCCAGCCCTCTCCAGGTCGCCGAACGGATATTGGCGAGCCGCAAAGCGCGCATCGATAAAAGGAAGCGTCAGCTCGTCGAGCTGCTCCTCGTGGCACGCCCACAACGCCTGGAGATTAGCCGTCGCGTCGAGAGCTGCGAAGCGCCCAGCATCCGCCTCGTCGACCACCTGCAAGTGTGCAAGGTGATGCCGACCGCAGCCGGCGCCGTTGACCGTCCGAGCGTGCTCGACCGCGTCGAGAGCTTCCGTGACGGCGCGATTGCCGAGGGCATGGAAGTGCACCTGCACGCCCTCGGCATCCAATCGCTGTGTGGCCGCGGCCAGCACCGATGGCTCGACGAAGGCGAGCCCAGAATTCGCGGTGGCCTTACCGTCCTGATCCAGATACGGCTCACTCATCGCCGCGGTGAAGTTCTCCATCACACCGTCGACCATGACCTTGACGGCATTCGCGTGCAGCCATTCAACCTGATCGAGCGACGCAATTCGTTTCCGGCGGGCGGCGAGCTCACCGAGCTGCTCCAGCCCGCGATCGCGTGCCCACCACAGGGCGGTCACGACACGCGCCCGAAGCTCGCCCGTGCTCAATGCACGGGTGTAGACGTCGAGCGTGTCGTAGGAGTCGTCGACAACGTCGACCATCGCATCCTGCCAGCTGGTGATCCCGAGGGAGAGCAGTTCATCTTGGGCGCGCAGCAAACCCTGATAGGCAAGCTCTGCGTCGATGACGGGCTTGACGCCGTCGACGAGTGCCATGGCGCCCTCGTGCAGAACGCCGGACGGCTCCCCAGCTGTGTCACGCTCGATCCGGCCGTCGACCGGGTCCGGCGTGTCACGAGTGATCCCCGCAAGGCTCAGTGCTTTGCTGTTGACCCATACTCCGTGGTGATCCCGGTTGCTGAGCACAGCCGGGCGGCCTCCTGTGACGCTGTCCAAAGACTGGCGAGTCGGCACGCCCCCCGCATAATGATCCATCGACCAACCACCGCCGAGCACCCAGCCGTCTGCCGGTTGGGTCGCGGCGTAGGCCGCAATCAGCTGAAATGCATCGCTCGCGTCGGCACTCTGCGACAGGTCGCATTGCAACAACTCCACGCCGGCTCCGATCGGATGCACGTGCGAGTCGTGGAAGCCGGGTGCGATCAGGCTTCCCGTCAGATCGATCTCACACGTCTGCTCGCCGACGAAGGCTGCTACATCACCGACCGCGACGATCTCGCCATCGGTGATGGCGACATCCGCTCACATCGGGGTTGAAAGCCCGGCCGTGTAGACATCGGCGCCGGTAAGAACAAGATCTGCGCACTGCATCGTGCACCCTCTCCATTGTGGAAACATGGCTGCCAGCGAATTCTTCGCTGCCATTGCAGTGACACTAACCGCATCAATGGCAATTAGTCAACGCCGCTGACAGCACTGATTACAAATTTGTTATCTGGGCGCTAGAGTGAACTTTCAAAAGGGGTCCTCCATGGCGAATTCTGCAACCGACGCACGCAAGCGACGCGGACCGATCGCGCGGCTCGATCGCGACATGATCATCGATGCAGCCCTGACGATCGCGGCGCGCCCCGGCACTACGAGCATCTCGATCCGCGATCTCGGGTCATTCCTCAAGGCCGACCCAACGGCCATCTATCGACACGTCGAAAGCAAAGACGGGCTCGTGCGTCTGCTGTTGGACCGCCTCACTGGCATCGCGTTAGGTCGCAACACAGCGAGCCCGAATGACTGGAAAGAGTATCTTCGTGAATCCGCGCGCATCACGCTGGGCGTCTTCACCGAATATCCGTCAATCGGCGCGGAGGCCGTGCGCCTGAGTTCAGACGGCAGCCACGAACTCGATGTGATCGAGGACATCCTCGCGGCATTCGCGGCGGCTGGCCTGAATCGCTCCGACCGCATCCGGTTCTACGGAATCTGGTCGTTCTACCTCATCTCGTGTTGTGCCGGCGCAGCTCGCGAACGCATGGATTCAGGCGAAAACAGCATGCCCAGTGTCTGGGTCGACCGCAATCTGAACGACGCCGAGAACACGCATCCACAGGTGCGGCAGGCCAGGGCCGAGTTGCTCGCGTTGACCGATATCAGCATTTACATGAGCGGGGTCGAGTTGATCCTCGAGGCCACGGAACGTGCTGCGGCAGCGACCGCCTAAGTTCGGCCGCGATTATGGCGGCGGACCTCGCGCGGTGCGCGGCCACCGAGAAACGACCGACCCGCGTCCACGATGAAGCCTTGGCGGAGTGCTTCGCGACCGATGAGCATCCGAAACCCCATCTGATCCCGGTTGCTCAAGGTCGTCTCGGCCGTGACCGTTCGGCCGAACAACTCGACGTCGACGAGCACGACGATGCGGTTCTCGGCGTGTCCGGAGGAGCTACGCACGGTGCGCCGGTCGTGCACCGCGCACTCCACTGTGATCACATCCTCCACAGAACGTTGCCATGGGCGCACACTGAATCGCACGCGAGGCTGCCCGTCGCCGCCGTCACTGGGCAGCTCTTCGATGTCGAACGCGTGCAGTGCAGAACTTCGCGCTCCGGTGTCGAGTTTGGCCTTGATCCAGGGCACGCCGATGCCCGGCAGGTTGACCCACTCGCGCCAGCCCACGATGGTGCTTGAATGGAGTTCGTCTCTCACTCCACCATCTTGGCAGGGGCCCCGAATGAAACTGGCGATTCTCTCGCGCGCCCCGCAGGCGTATTCGACTCAGCGGCTGCGCGCGTCTGCGCTGCAACGCGGCCACCGAGCGAAAGTGTTGGACACGCTGCGCTTCGCCATCGATCTCTCAGGGCCAGAGCCCGACCTCCAATATCGCGGCAAGTTACTGTCCGACTACGACGCGATCCTGCCGAGAATCGGCAGCTCGATCACCTACTTCGGCACGGCTGTCGTGCGCCAATTCGAGCAAATGGACGTGTATACGCCTAACACCGCGAACGGCATCACCAACTCGCGGGACAAGCTGCGCGCCAATCAGATCCTCTCGCGCCACAGCATCGCGATGCCCGCGACGGCGTTCGTGCACAGCCGGGCCGATGTGCGCCTCGCGATCGAGCAGGTGGGCGGCGCGCCCGTCGTCATCAAACTTTTGGAGGGCACGCAGGGCATCGGTGTGATCCTTGCGCCCGAGGTCAAGATCGCCGAGGCGATCATCGAGACGTTGCATTCGACGAAGCAGAACGTACTGATCCAGAGCTTCATCTCGGAAAGCCGGGGACGCGACATCCGTGCACTTGTCGTCGGCGATCGCGTGGTGGCTGCGATGCGACGCGTGGCGACCGGCGACGAGTTCCGGTCCAATCTGCACCGCGGTGGCACTGTCGAGTCTGTGGTGCTGACTCCAGAGTACGAGTCCGCCGCTGTGCGCTCCGCTCAGATCATGGGCTTGCGTGTTGCCGGGGTCGACATGCTCGAGGGCAATGAGGGTCCGCTGGTGATGGAGGTCAACTCCTCCCCCGGGCTCGAAGGAATCGAGCGCGCGACCGGCCTCGACGTTGCCGGTGCGATCATCGATTTCATCGCCAACCAGGTCGCGTTTCCCGAGATCGATGTGCGCCAGCGACTCAGTGTCTCCACCGGTTACGGCGTTGCCGAACTCCTTGTCTACGGCGACGCGGATCTCATCGGCAAACGGCTCGGCGACTCCGGGCTGGGCGAGCGCGACATCACGGTGCTGACGCTGCACCGCGGAGCCGGCGTGATCCCGAACCCGCGCAGCGGCGTGGTGCTGGAGGCCGGCGACCGCCTCCTCTGTTTCGGCAAGCTCGAAGAGATGCGCTCGATGATCCCGGAGCGCCGCCGGCGCCGCACCAAGGTGCGCAAACTGCCGAAGGAACCGATCCTCGAAGCCTGAGGAGGCCCCATGCCGCACAGCTACCCCCTGCACACCAACCTCGAGGTCGCGTGCCTCTGTTGCGGTTCCCTGCAGCGGTTCACGTTCACGGCCGCGACCGACCAGATCGTTTGCACGCATTGCACGAAGCATCTCGGCAGCGACAAGGCTGAGCGCCGCGATCGCGAGCATGTCGCGCTCTGGACCGCCACCGATGCAGATCGCCGAGCGCGCTTTGCGGCGCTCGCCGAGCAAGCGAGCGCGGATGCCGCCACTTCAGCCGCCGCGATCGCCGCGCTCATTGCACAGGTCGCCGAGCTCTCGCGGGCGGTCATCGGCCGGTTCGACGCGCAACCTGACTCCGGCATCCGCACCGACTTGCGGAGCGAGCTGGTGCGCCGCGCCGAACGCCGAGCGGAGCTCGCCGGGCGCTACTCCGACCGCATGATGCTCGTGCTCTGGCGCCTCGCGGCACTGCACCATCCGGATGCCGCGCATCCAGGTCGCTGCAGCTGCGGCACCGCGATCACGGCATGCGCCGAGTACCGACTCGGCGATGCTGAGCGCGGCGCCCTCGAGCAGTGGGAGGTGAAGCAAATCGGCCTGCTTCGAGCGGGCGCGCGCCACTCGCTGCCACATGAGCATCCGGCGGTCGTGGCCGCTCGCGCGTAGCCGAAGTGCCACCCTTCTCCGTTCCCTGAGCGCAGCCGAAGGGAAGAATCCGACCCAAAAGCGAGTGTCAGCAGCGGACGTCAGCAGCGGAGGTCAGTGGCCAGCTTGCAACTCTGAGATCTGCTTTCGTGCGGCCTGGACCAGTTCGTCGTTTGTGTGAGCGTGGCCCCACAGCCCCCATCCGCCCTCAGGCGCCTCGGTCAGGAGAACCCAGGTGCGTTCGGCGAGTTCCGGGTTGCCGGCGGCCGAAGACACGAGTTCAGTCAATTGCTGCACGACGGCCAGCTGCTTGTCTCGGTCCAATGCGCCCGCATTGGTGAACACCTGGACACGAACATAGTCGCCGTCTCCGTCGACGTTCGAACTGGCGCCTGCGGGTAGCTCGTGTACGAAAGCCGCGGTGTTCTTCCTGAACATCGGGATGTCGGGCACCTGTTCAATCGTCATGACAGTTCTCGCGAGATCTGTGGCGAGCTTGTGGGGGTCAGCGAAGGTGCCGGCTGTTGCGTAGATATCGATCATGGGCATGGAGTGCTCCTTGGGTTCTGGTCGCCGACCACGAGCGCGGATGCGCGGAGCGGTCAACGCAAATGTCCAATTATGGTGCTCATCCTAACTCCGCGTCGCCAGCAAGTGCTTATTTTTTTCAGCTGAGCTTCACATTTGTAATATGTCAATTAGTATAGTTCTTATGGCCAATCTCACCAATCCACGAACGAGCAGCATGAACATCGACCTGAGCGGGAAGACCGCACTTGTCACGGGTGCGACATCCGGAATCGGGCGTGCCGTCGCCTACCAGTTGGCATCGCAAGGTGCCAGCGTTCTCGTGCACGGTCGCAATGTCGACCGCGGCATTCAGGTCGTCGAAGAGATCCAGCTGACCGGTGAGCATGCGCGGTTCATCGGCGCCGACCTCGGCACAACGCAGGGCGTGCAGAGCATCATCGGCGCTGCCGGTGATGTGGACATCCTTGTCAACAACGCCGGCTTCTCCTGGTTCGGCCCGACCGACCAACTTTCCCCGGAAAAACTCGACTCACTGTTCGGCGCGAACGTGCAAGCCGTCTACCAGCTTGTGGCCGGGATCGCCCCGAGGATGGCCGAGCGCGGATCGGGGAGCATTGTCAGCGTCGCGAGCATGGCCGGCCAGATCGGTCTCGTCGGTGGCGCTGCTTATGGCGCGACGAAACTCTCGCTCGTGGCCTTTACGCGTGCGTGGGCGGCAGAATACAGCCCCGCGGGTGTGCGCGTGAATGCGGTCTCGCCGGGACCGGTATACACGGCGACGAACCCCGATCGCACTGCCGCGCTCGGTAAGACCACGCTGCTCGGGCGAGCCGCCCGGGCCGACGAGATCGCCTCTGTGATCGGATTCATCTCATCGCCCGCGGCCGGTTACATCACCGGCGCAGTGATCCCAGTCGATGGCGGAAGGACCGCAGTGTGACGACGGGCCGCCGCGGTCAGAGCGGCGCGACCCGCACCCGCTCGGTGCAGGTCGTCGCAGGGCACGTCGTGCACCGCGCAATAGCATGGCAGACAACGATTCTGAGAGAAGCGAGCAACCGGATGTGCTGCGATGAGTAGTGATGCCCGTCAACGCCTAGTCGTTGGCACCATGCAACTACTGGCACGTCGCGGGCTGGGCGGTACGTCATTTGCTGACGTTGTCGAACTGACCGGAGCCCCGCGAGGTTCGATCTACCACTATTTTCCGGGCGGCAAAGACGAGTTGGTGCAGGCGGCAATCGATCTGGCCAACGAGAACGCACTCACGGCTCTGAGTCCGGCGAGCGGAAAGCCTGTCACGGAGGTGACCAAGCAGTTCCTCGGCATGTGGCGGGAGTTGCTCGCTCGATCCTCCTTCACAGCGGGCTGCTCGGTGCTGGCTGTGACGGTCGCCGCCGAATCGGCAGGCCTCATCGACCACGCTGGTGAGATCTTCCGGCGCTGGCGCCGCGACCTCGCCGGGCACCTGACCACCGCAGGGCTCGGACCCGACACGGCGGATGCCGCAGCAACCTTCCTCATCGCCGCCTCAGAAGGTGCTGTGGTGCTAGCCCGAGCAGAGCGCAGCATGGAACCGTTCAACGTCGTGTCAACGCAACTACTGTCGTATATGCGTCAACTCGAGAACGAGGCAGACACGATCGAGGCAGAAACGACTTAGCCGACTCGGCGGCGCACCACACTCGCCAACTCGTCTGCATCCAGCGTGAACAGGTCACGTGATCCGGCCGTTGCAGCAGGCAGCAGCCCGGCGCACTGCGGCAACAACTGCTCCGCATAGAACCGCGCCAGCACCAGCTGCGTTTCGGCAACCTCGGCATCGTCGATCGCCACCGCCGCCAACGCAGAGCGTGCCATCAGCCAGCCGCAGACGACCAGCCCCCACATCCGCAGGTACGGGCTCGACCCGGAGAGCACCGCATTCGGGTCCGTCGGTCCAGTCTTCAGCATCCAGATCGTCGCCTTCTGCAAGGCGTCAAGCTGATCGTTCAGTTGTGTGCGGATCGAACCGAACTCATCGCCGGCTACCGCCAATTCGACGTCGATTTCGCGCATGGTGGCGATGAACTCCAGCACGGACGCTCCGTCGCGAACGCCCAGCTTGCGGCCGACGAGGTCCGCAGCCTGGATGCCGTTGGTCCCCTCGTAGATCGCGGTGATCCTCACGTCGCGATAGTGCTGCGCCGCGCCGGTCTCCTCGATGAAGCCCATGCCACCATGGATTTGCAGTGCCAACGAGGTGAGCTCATTGCCAAGGTCGGTGCCGAAGCCCTTGCAGATCGGTGTCAGCAGTCCGACGATCTCGTCGGCACGCGCCCGCGCGGCCGAGTCGGGATCGTGTGTGCTGTGGTCGACGTAGGCCGCGTTCAGCAACATGAGGCGCCGCAGCGCGGCCAAGTACGCTTTCTGGGTCATCAGCATCCGCCGCACGTCGGGGAAGTCGATGATCGCCGAGTCCGGCTCGGATGCACCGATCGCGCGACCCTGCCGGCGCTCCTGCGCATATTCGAGCGACTGCTGGTATGCACGCTCGCCGACGGCGAGACCCTGCATGCCCACCGAAAGGCGCGCACTGTTCATCATGACGAACATGATCCGCATGCCGCGATTCTCTTCGCCGATCAGATAGCCCGTTGCATCCTCGTAGGACTGCACACACGTTGGAGAACCGTGGATGCCGAGCTTATGTTCGATCGACAGGGTACTGACGCCGTTCGGCTCCCCGAGCGACCCGTCGACGTTCACGAGCAACTTGGGCACGATGAAACAGGAGATGCCCTGGGTACCGTCCGGCGCGTTCGGAGTGCGGGCGAGCACGAGGTGCACGATCTGCTCCGTCAGGTCGTGATTGCCGTAGGTGATGAAGATCTTCTGGCCCGTGATCGCATACGTTCCGTCATCGCGGCGCACGGCTCGGGTGGTCAAAGCCCCGACATCCGAGCCGGCCTGCGGTTCGGTCAGGTTCATCGTCGCCGCCCACTCGCCGGTCACCATCTTGGGCAAATAGCGGAGCTTCTGCTCGTCATCACCGTAGTTCAGCAGCGCTTCGATCGCCCCCTGCGTGAGCAGCGGGGCCAGAGCAAAGGCCATGTTCGCGGAGGTCATCATCTCTTGGATGAGCAGACCGATGATGCGCGGGAATCCGCCACCGCCGAACTCCTCGGGCAGCGGCACAGCGCCCCAGCCCGCTTCGACGTATCCGTGATACGCCTCTTTGAAGCCGTCCGGCGTCACGACCGAGCCATCCGCTTGGCGCACAGACCCCTGCAGGTCGCCAGCGCGATTGGTCGGCGCCACGACCTCCGCCATGAACTCGCCGCACTGTTCGAGCAGTTCCACCACGGTTTCCAGGTCCGCGTGCTCGAAGCCCGGCAATTCGGCAATCGCGGGGTACCCCACGACGTGCTCGAGGATGAAAGCAATGTCGGTGAGAGGCGGTCGGTATTCACTCATGGTCGTCAACGTACCCTTCGGTTGTGTGTGGTTCTCAGCATCGAGACTGGAAAAGATTTCATCGCGATACCGCTCCGGTCAGTGCCGCGATCGGGCGTAAGAACACAGGCCGTGCGGCCACCCATGCGGCGGCCACGACGACGAGCGACGCCGCGAAGATCCAGAAACCGACCCAGTTCACGTCGTTCGTTCCGCCGTACATGTGGTTGAGGTTGCGCAACGCCCCGGTCGTCAGGACGAGCGTCACGTGAACGATGACGAACAGCACGAAGTACAGCATCACCGGAAAATGGATCGCGCGTGCCAGTGTGATCGGGTACACCGTGTTCAGCCGCGTCGAGTTTCTCGGCCAGGCCCCGGACATCCGCAGCCCTGTGATGATGGCCAGCGGAGCGGCAATGAAGACGGTGGCGAAGTAGGCCAGCAACTGCAGACTGTTGTAGTTGACCCACCCGGTTTCGGTCGGCCAATTCAACGACGCGTACTGGATCGCTACGGAGATCGCATTCGGAAATACGTCCCAGTGAACCGGAACGATGCGCGTCCACTGACCGGTCGAAAAAATCAGTACGTAGAAGACGATTCCGTTCAGCACCCACAGCCAGCCGAGGCCGAAATGAAACCATAGGTCAAGGCTGATCGTCCGCGGCGGATTCTTCGTGCGAACCAGGCCTGCGTTCCTCCGCGTCCAGTGCGCGCTCGGCCGGGCCGTGTTGCGCACCTGCCAACCCGCACGAACGATCAGGACGATGAAGAAAAAGTTGAGGTAGTGCTGCCACTCGAGCCACACCGGGAATCCGACAGGAGCTCCGGCTGGCAGCGCCGACTTGCCCGGATAGGTGTGCATGAACGACTGCACAGCCGGAAGGCCCCGGATCCAGTTCGCAGCAAGCACCACAATCAACAACGCGACCAGCGCCGCCGGCACAATCCAGACCAGCTTGAACCAGCGAGACTTGGTCAGCGATCGAGTGCCGGTATTCACGGGGTCAGCCTTCACTGCTGCGCGCGCGCCTGAATGGACTCGATCAGCTGCGGCACGACCGTGAAAACGTCACCGACGATTCCGTAATCGGCGATGCCGAAGATGGGAGCATCGGCATCCTTGTTGATGGCGACGATCGTCTTGGCCGTCTGCATTCCGGCACGATGCTGGATCGCTCCGGAGATGCCGAGCGCAACATAGAGCTGGGGCGAGACGGTCGTTCCGGTCTGGCCGACCTGGAACGACTGTGGCACGTAACCCGCGTCGACGGCCGCGCGCGATGCGCCGACGGCCGCACCGAGGGCATCCGCCAGTTGCTCGACGAGCGCGAAGTTCTCGGCGGAACCCAGACCGCGGCCGCCCGATACCACCGTCGCCGCGTCGCGCAGCTCCGGACGCGTCGACGATGCCACGACATCACGCACCGCGTCGATCACCGCCGCGCTCGTCGGATCGACGGTCACCGGTGTGGTGGATGCGGATGCCGTCACGGCCTCCGCGCGCTCCTGAATCGCACCCGGTCGCACCGTCACGATCGCCGGACCTTTGCCGCCCGCAGCGTCGGCCGCGGATTCCACCGCGGACTCGACCGTGTACGCACCGCCGAAAATCGAGTGCGTCGCAACGATCTTGTCGGCATCGAGTCGCACGGCGACGGCATCGATCGCGAGGCCCGCGTGCAGCCGTACCGCCAGGCGAGCAGCGACATCGCGGCCCTCGATCGAATTCGCAATCAGGATTCCCGCGGGCTGCAGAGCCGTGTTCGCGGCGACGAGAGCTTCCAGCTGAGGTGAGGTCAGCAGCACGCCGACTCGGTCGGTTTCTGCGATGAAGACCTCTGCGGCGCCCAGCGCTCCGAGTCCGTCGACGAGCGCGCCGCCCCCGCCCGGTGTCACAGCGACCACCGCGACCGGCGTGCCCAGTCCGGCTGCCGCAGCGAGCAGTGCCGGCGCAGTGTGACCGATCTCGCCCGACGGTGAGATTTCGATGAGTGCAAGTATGTTCGACATCCGCTCGTCCTTCGTCAGATCAGGTGGTTTTCGGCCAGGAACGCGGCAAGCTCAACGCCGGCGTTGCCTTCATCGACGACCTTCGTACCCGCGCTACGGGCCGGGCGCATCGTGGTGCTGACCACGACCGATCGCCCCGTTTCAGCGGCGAGCGCGGCCGGGTCGACACCGAGCTCACTGAGCGAGGTGACGGTCAGCGGCTTCTTCTTGGCCGAGAGAATGCCCTTGAAATTCGGGAACCGGACTTCGGACATCCGCTCGGTCACCGAGATTACGGCGGGCAGCGATGCGTGCACGTCAAGGCTTCCCGCCTCCGTGCCGCGCACCCCGCTGACGGTGGCGTCGCCGATCTCGACGGACTCGAGGCCGGTCAGGTGCGGGATCCCCAGGTACTCCGCCACCATCGCAGGGATCACACCGCCGCGCCCATCTGTGGACTCGTTGCCCGCCACGATCAGGTCAGGCTGCTGGGCGGTCAGTGCCGTGGCGAGCACGCTCGCGGTGAGACCGACGTCGGCGCCGACCAGCGAATCGTCCAGCACATGCACCGCCGAGTCCGCCCCGAGCGCCAACGCTTTGCGCAGTGCCGCGGTGACGGATGCCGGACCCATCGCCAGCAGCACGATCTCCGTGCCCTTGTTCGCATCCTTGTACTGCAGCGCCACCTCGATCGCGCGCTCGGAGATCTCGTCGATGATCGACTCATTGGCTGCGCGATCGAGCCGGCCGGTGGTGGCATCCAGCCGGCGCTCTTCGTACGTGTCCGGCACCTGCTTGACCAGCACGACGATCTTCATTGATCCTGCCCTCATTGACCCGTTCCTCCTGCCGTGTGCGGGTGAAGGATCACCCGCACAGTGCGCTCGAATGCGTAGTTCTCTTGACGATAGTAGGGCCCCGAAAGTCAAAACCGAGATCAGATCGTGAGCCGACCAGACCAGCCTAATCGAGTTAATAGTGATTTACTAAGATTTCAGATATTCGCGAGCACCGGCGCCGCGCTCCCACGGATTCCGGCTCGGATTGTGTGCAGGAAGGTTCTACCATCACCATGGATTTCGACACAGAAGACAGTCACGCCGACATCCGCGAAGCCGTCGCAGCGATCACAAAATCGTTCGGCCGCTCGTACTACGCGGACCACGCCGAGCGGCACGAACCGACGCAGGAGTTGTGGCTCGAGCTCGGCAAGCAGGGCTTCATCGGCATCAACCTCCCTGAGGAGTACGGGGGCGGAGGGGCCGGACTCGCCGAACTCGCACTGGTCTGCGAGGAGACCGCCGCGCAAGGCTCTCCCCTGCTGCTGATGCTGGTTTCCAGCGCTATTTCGGGCGAAGTCATCTCGCGCTACGGCAGCGCACAGCAAAAAGAGCTATGGCTGCCACGCATGGCTTCCGGCGAAACCAAGGTCGTCTTCGCCATCACCGAACCGGATGCCGGCTCCAACACCCTTCGCATGTCGACCACTGCCACTCGAGATGGTGACGGTGAGGCTGCCGGCTGGCTGCTCAACGGAACCAAGTACTACATTTCGGGCGTCGACGAAGCGGATGCCGTGCTCGTCGTTGCCAATACCGGCACCGACGAGAAAACCGGCAAGGCACTGCTTTCGTTGTTCATCGTGCCAACCGACGCACCCGGCTTCTCCGCACAAAATCTGCCGGTGTCCGCATCTCTGCCAGAAAGGCAGTTCACGCTCTTCTTCGACAACGTACGCCTCGGCGCCGATCAGCTGGTCGGCGTCGTGAATGAAGGCTTCGCTGAGGTCTTCCACGGTCTCAACCCGGAGCGCATCGTCGGCGCCGCGATCTGTGTCGGCGTCGGCCGCTTCGCGCTCGAGAAGGCGGCTGAGTACGCGCGGACGCGCCAGGTGTGGGATGTGCCGATCGGCGCTCACCAGGGCATCGCGCACGCCCTGGCCGCCGCGAAGATCGAGGTCGAGCTGGCCGCGCTGATGACCGACAAGGCCGCATGGCTGCACGACAACGGGCGCCCCGCAGGTGAGGCGTCGAACATGGCGAAGTATGCAGCTGCGGAGGCCGCGCTGGGCGCCGTCGACGCCGCCATCCAAACGCACGGGGGTAACGGGCTCAGTACCGAATATGGCCTGATTCCGCTCTGGGGCATCGTGCGGCTACTGAAGATCGCCCCGGTCAGCCGCGAAATGGTACTCAACTACGTCGCGAGGCACTCATTGAATCTGCCACGCTCGTACTGAAGTGCCCTGCTCATGCTGAAGTGTCCTAGGGCAGTTTTTGCTTGGCCGCATAGAAAACTAGGGCAGTCCTGCGCACCAAGATGAGGCATCCGCCCGATGGGGAGGTACCCCCTTAGAGAGCATCGTCATACCTGTCAGCAGAAAACGCCGGAACCCCGGCGCCGCACAGGGAGACGAAACCATGAACTTCACGATCTACTCGGCACAGCTCCTCGACCAGCAGCGCGCCGCCGACGTCATTCGTAGCGCCGAACACCGTCGAATCGTTGCCGAACGTCGGGTGCTCGGCGAAGCCCCGGCGCCAGCACCCGCGAAGGCGCCGGCACGGACGCACGAGGTCGGATGGTTCGGCTCGCTGCTCCGCGCCGCCCACCTGTCGCGCGTTCCCGCCGTGCACTGAGCGCGATCGAGTGCCCTCGACATCGTGCACTGCACCCTCCGAGCACCGGGCGTGTGACTCGAAGGAGTGACACGCTCGCTCTATGCCCATTAGCGCATCGGTGACACGATATGACAATGAAGCCTCTGGCGGAGAGCCCGCCCATGGTGGGGCGCCGCGCCGAACTGGACACGCTACTTGACGCATTCGACGCCGGTCGTGAGGGGCGCCCGCGAGCCGTCATCATCCGCGGTGAGGCCGGAATCGGCAAGACGCGACTTCTGCAAGAACTACTCGCTGAGGCCTCCAACCGCACGGCGCCGGGCAACCCGGCTTTGGTCGTTGCAACTGGGCAGTGCATCGATCTCGGACCGATCGGTGCTCCGTTCACGCCGATTCGTCGCCTGTTGCGCGATATCTACCTGGTCGTTGGGGAAGATGCCTTCCGCACCGCTGCCGGCAGTGCGACCGTACTGAGCACCCTGGCGACAATGGTTCCCGAGCTCTCGGCGGACGCGGCCGCTCCTGACAACCTCAGCGACTATGCCGCAGAGGCGATCGAGCGTATTATCGAGAACCTGTCCGTGCACCACCATTTGCTTCTGATCATCGAAGACATCCATTGGGCCGACACCGCGACTCTCGCCCTGTTGAAAACGCTCTCCGTTTCCTTGCGCGGCACGCACGTCACCATGATCTGCACGTATCGCTCCGATGACGTCGGCCGCGGACATCCGCTGCGCGCCGTGCTCGCCGAATTGGACCGCAGCCGGGCCGTTACCAGCCTTACCCTCGCCCGACTGACGACTGAAGAGATCGCGGAGCAGGCCAGGCTACTCACCGGAAGCACCCCCGGCGCCGATGAACTCGAGATGGTCATCGCACGAAGCGAAGGAGTGCCCTTCTTCGTTGAAGAACTCCTCGGTCTCAAACAACCCGAAATACCCGAGTCGCTGCGAGACATCGTGCTCGCGCGCTACGAACACCTCACAACAAGCACGAGGGATGTCGTCGATGTCGTGTCGGTGGGCGGCGTACACGTGCAATACGATCTGCTGGGCGAGGTGTTTTCCGGGCAGGAGTCCGCTCTTCGCGACGGCCTGCACGAGGCCATTGCGGAACGAATCCTCACCGCTGACGGCGATGGCTACACCTTCCGGCACGCACTGATCCAAGAAGCCGTGCACGACGAGTTGTTGCCGAGCGAGCGCGTCGCGCTGCACGAGGCATACGCCGTCGCACTGCAAAACCGCGTCGATGCAGGCGATGCGTCCCTCGCCGCCGCGACCGCGGAACACTGGCTGGCCACGCGTGATCTCACACGTGCGTTCGCAGCCACTGTGACAGCACGCGACGATGCGATCGCGAGTAACGCACTGACGACAGCGGCCCGCCTCGGCGAGCGCATCCTCGAGTTGTGGGAACGAGTGGATGACGCCGAAGCCCACGCGAGAACGTCGCGCGGCGAATTGAGTCTCACGATTTCCGAACTGTATTACACGCACGGTGACTTTCAGCGGGCACTTCGCCTCGCCGAAGCGGGACTCGCTTTCACGACGCCGGAGAGGTTCCTACTGCGAGCCGAGCTTCTGCGCACCAGCGGATCTGTGCTCCGCAATCTCGGCCGGATTCACGAATCGAGCCTGGCTTACCGTCGAGCCCAAGAATTGCTCGAAGGCCATAACGGCGACCGAGAGGCGGCAACGCTTGCGCGGGTGCTTGGCGGTCTGTCGATCCTCGTCTCCTCACCCGCTGGGCAAGGAGAGCTCGCCGGTCGGGCTGTCACCTTTGCCGAGGCATCCGGCGATGATGACGCGCTCGCCAACGCGCTCATCTTTCGGGCGATCTTCCAGGCGAACATCGGCCAGCTCCATAAAGCGGCGGATGATCTGCGCAGAGCGGTCGGATTGCCCGCCACGACGTTCGGGCATTTCATTGCAGTCAACAACTTAGTTGACACGCTTGGGATGCTCGGGCGCGTCCGCGAGGCGATCAAATTCGGCGAGCACGCCTTCGCCGAAATTGTGGCCCTGGGCAATGAGCGTGGCCTTGGAAACTACCTCATCTTGAACATCGCTGAGTTGCAGTGGCATATCGGCGACTGCGGCAGCGCCCGCGCCAACGCCGAGCGTGGACTCGCTCTGGGCGGCGCCCTCGCGGGTTATCGCGTCTTCGCCCTCAGAATTCTCGCGTTGGCCGCACTGTGGGAAGACGATGCGGCCGCCTACGCCCAGTTGCACAAGCAGGCCGCGTCCGTGCGTTCCGGCACGGACGACATGGACTCCACCATCGGTTGGACGGTGGCCGAAGCCGAAGCCGCGCTGGCCGGCGTCGACGACGCGCACAATGATCTCGAAACCGTCGCTCGGAGGCTGAATGAAATCTTCGGCGTAGGCGCGCTCGGACTGCTCGTTCGTGCGCTGCCGGCAGCAGCGCGTGTCGCGGTGTCCGGCGCGTCCGGCGCATCCGAGCTGCGTGCGACAATCGAGAACTTCCTCCCGCTCATTCCCTTCAGCGACTCCAACGCGGGGTATTGCGCACTCGTTCGTGCAGAACTGACGGGCGGAATTGCCGCGTGGCGCACAGCACTCGAAGCGGCCGGCCCGGAATTACTCCCTGCGCGACATCTGCAGTACACACGATTGCGTCTGGCCGAGGCGCTCATCACGGCTGACGCACGCGACGAGGCGGCAGCTTTGCTGAACCAGATCGCCCGCGATGCCCCACCGCAAGGCGTCGCACTTGCCGCACGATGGGCGCGGGAGATCGCTACTCGAGCGGGCGTCCAACTCGAGGTGAACCCACTCGGCGACCGCGACCGCGACGGCGATGATGCGCAGCCACGCACGCACCACGCGACCGGGATCACAACGCTGACCGCCCGCGAGGCGCAGGTGCTGCAACTGGTCGCGGCCGGGTTCACCAATCCGCAGATCGGCAAGCAGCTCTTCATCTCGCCCAAGACCGCGTCGGTGCACGTTTCGGCGATCCTCGCAAAGATCGGTGCGTCAAACCGCACCGAGGCGGCCGCGATCTTCGCAACGGCCGGTAGCAACACGGAAGCCGATGGCACCGCGGATGCAGGCTGAGGTCGACTCACTCTCACTCGCCCGTGCGTCGCGCTCACCGTCGAGCCGCTGAAGACCCGCGCGAGCGACAGCAGGGAGCCCAGTTCGAGGCGGTTCTCCCACGCGGTCGCCGTAACAGGGCTTAGCATTCGCGCCAAGATTCCGCGGGCATGTCACGCTTGAACCAGGTCGCGCTCACGGCGACCACAGCATCCGTCCAATTGAAAGGGGTATCGATGGCTTGGCCCCAGACGGCCGAACGGCAGAATGGCTTCGCGACACAGCAGCTGCACGCTGGCGCCACCGGCGTCATCACGGCGAACCCGCGTGCGACGCCGATCTATCTCAGTGCCGGGTTCGCGTTCGACGATTTCGATCGGGCGGGCGAAGAATTCAGCACCGGCGACGGATACTCCTACACCCGGGTGAGCAACCCGACGTCCGCCGCGGTGGAACGACGCATCGCCGTGTTGGAACGCGGCGCCGAGGGATTGTTGGTCGGCAGCGGCCAGGCCGCGGTCGCAATCACACTGCTCGGGCTGTTGCAGGCGGGCCAGCACGTCGTCTCGGCGGCCAGCATCTATGAAGGCACCCGCGGGCTGTTCCTCGACAATCTGCCGCGACTGGGCATCGAGACCGACTTCGTGCACGACGCCAACGACCCTTTGGAATGGGAGCGCCTGATCCGACCGACCACACGGGCCTTGTTCGCTGAGTCGATTCCGAACCCCAAGAACGACATCCTCGACATCGCAGCGGTTGCCGCGGTCGCCCGCGCGCACGGCATCCCGCTGATCGTCGACAACACGCTAGCGACACCCTACCTTCTGCGCCCGATCGAGCATGGAGCCGACATCGTCGTCCACTCGGCGAGCAAATTCCTTGCCGGCCACGGTGCAGTGCTCGGCGGCATCATCGTCGACAACGGGCGGTTCGACGCGGAACGCTCCGGCAGCCTGTTTCCCCACCTGACGAGCACAGGGCGCCTTGGCAGCCCGAGCTACGTCGAGCGCACCGGCGGTCTCGCACGGTTCACCTACCTGCGCGAGGTGGTCTCGATGCGCTTCGGTCCGACACCCTCACCGCTCAACGCGTTCCTGATCAATCAGGGCATCGAGACGCTCTCACTGCGCGTCGAGCGCCAGAGTGAGAACGCGCTCGGGGTCGCCCGCTGGCTCGAGCAGCAGCCCGAGGTGCACTCCGTCGACTACTCAGGGCTCGAGTCGAACCCGTTTCACGCACTTGCGCGCCGGTACTTGCCGGATGGCCAGGGCTCGGTCTTCTCGTTCACGTTGCGCGGCGGACTCGAAGCGGCACGCCGATTCGTCAACACGCTCGAGGTGTTCACGCATATGACGCATCTCGGCGACGTGCGCTCACTCATCCTGCATCCCGCGACGACGAGCCACAACCTGCGCACGGATGACGAGCGCAGCCAGTCGGGAATCTGGCCGGGAACGCTCCGACTCTCCATCGGCATCGAAGATCTGGCCGACCTCATCCGCGACCTCGATCGCGGGCTGAGCGCAGTGCGGGGCGACGTGACATGACGCGGCAGCAGCATTTCGGATGGTTCCTGGCGCGCGGTTTCGGACCGCACGGTTGGGGGCATCCGTACCTCGACTGGAATTATCGCTGGAGTGAACCGGAACTCTATCAGCAGTCCACTCGCGAGCTGGAGCAGGCCGGATTCGACCTGCTCATCATCGAGGATGCGCCGTCGCTCGGCAACGCATCAACGCTCGACCTGCGGATTCGGCAGGCGTTCGGCGGCCCGAAGCACGACCCGCTACTGCTGGCTCCGTACCTGTTTGCTGCGACGTCGCAGATCGGCGTCGTTCCGACGGTGAATCCGGCCGCGTATCTGCCCTACACAGCGGCGCGACAATTCGCGACGCTGCAGCATCTCAGTAGGCACCGGCTCGGGCTCAACGTGGTGACCGACACCGGCAGTGCCCGGCATTTCGGCGGCGAGACTCTGTCGCACGACGCCGCATACGATCGCGCCGAAGAATGGTTGGGAGGGATCAAAGCTCTCTGGAACAGTTGGGACGAGGGCGCCCTGATCGCTGACCCCGCTCGAGGTCGTTACGCCGACGGTTCCAAGCTGCACGCGATCCAGCATCGCGGCGAGTACTTTTCCTTCGACGGTCCGCTCAACGCGATCCCGTTAACCGACGGTGAGCCGGTGATCGTCTCCCCCGGTGGGTCCGGACGCGGCCTCGGCTTCGCCGGAGCGAACTCGGATGTGCAGCTGGCGCTCGCACCGCTCGACCCGGACAGCATCCGCGACTATCGCGCACGCATCCATGAAGCGGCCCGAGCGCGTGGTCGCGATCCGCGAGACATCACGATCCTGTTCGCCGTCCAACCGGTGCTCGTCTCAAGTCCTGAGGAAGCGGACCGGTTGGTCGCAGCATCCGCGAACCCGGATGACGCCGCGATCCTGAACATCGCGGAGCGTCAATCCAGCGACCTGGAGACCGATCTGACCGCACTCGATTTCGATGCTCCACTCGATCTCTCGGTGTTCGGCGACCACGTCTCGCAGGGCAGCATCAAACGCCTGCTCGGCGGACTGGACCCGGCGACCACTCCCCTACGCGCGCTGCTCGCAAAGCAGGCGGGCCTTGGTCGCATCAGTGATCGCAGTGGATTCGTCGGCACTGCCGACGAATTCGCCGACTTGATCGAGGAGCTCGGCGACTCCGCCGACAATGACGGGATGCTGCTCTGGGGCGACCTGCATCCGGTGACGGTTCACCGGATGCTCGATGAGCTCGTTCCAATCCTGCGCCGGCGCGGCATCCTCCGCAGTGAGTTCGGCGGCGGAGGGTTGCGGGGCAACCTGCGAGACTTCTAGCGCGCGGGTCCGCTGTCGGATACGCATCCGGATACGACGGCCCGGCACGACGGCCCGGCACGACGGAGGGGCCCGGCAAGCGCCGAGCCTCTCCGCGTTCAGTGCCTTATGCCGCCGGGGTGAGCCACCCGACTCGGGCGCTGCCCCAGCCGGTCTCGCTGTCCCAACCGGTGCCGACCGTGAGAGTTGTGTTCGCCGTGTTGAATGAGCGCACCGAGTACAGGTACCCGCCGGTCGCATCCAGCCCGTTCGCGAAATCAACGCGGATGTTGCCCGCATCGATGCCCGCACCGGTCACATCGTGGAATCCCGAGTGGTCTGCGTAGATCATCGGGTTGAGCAGACCCAGGCCGTGACCGCTGGCCTGGATCTTGAGCGCCGTCATACCTGCGAACAGCGGTGAGGCAAGACTCGTGCCGCCGATCCGGTAGGTGTCGTAGGCCGCCCCGCCGGGGAAGGTCTGCGTCTGGCCGACCAGCATCCCGGTCGTCGGATCGGCGTCCATCGACACGTCGGGCAGCGCACGGCCGCCGTTCGGGCTGTGGATTCCTGCAGCGACCTGGTAGGCGGGCTCGGCGATGTTCGACGAGTACCCGCCACCTCCGCCATACAGGAACGGAGACACCGGCGCCCACGCACCGCTCACAACCGTGTACTTGGTGGTCTGCCAACCGGTCTCACCGATGACTCCCGCCTGAGTAATCGCGGTGGAGGTGCCGCCGACACCCGTCACGTACGGGTCCGATGCTGGGTAGTCGGTCTGCGGCGAACCGAGAGCGGCCGCCTCATCGCCGGAGTCACCAGTGGAGAACGCGTAGCTGATGCCCTCTACAGCGCCCTGCAGGAACGCCGTCTCGTACGCCTGAAGCAAAGCCGGCTTCACGACGTCGCCTAGACCGCCCCACGAATTGGTCACGATGGTCGCGACACCCTCATCATTGATGCGGTTGAACGTGTTGAGCAGATCGGCGTCCTGGCAGCTGGCACCCGCGTAGTAGCGGATGTTCGCAGCCGGTGCCATGGCGTGCACAGCCTCGACATCGAGCGTCTCTTCGCCGTACCACCCTGACGCGTCACACTGCCTCGGCGAATTGTTGCTGTTCACCTGAGTGAACGCGTTCGGCAGGCTCTGCGTGAACTGTCCCGTGCTGAACGCCTGGTCGCCTGTGTCGCTCGCGTAACGGTTCGCGTCAGATTCGATGGTGGGCGAGGCGTAAGCATCGGTGATCGCGACTGTGACGCCGCGCCCATCGAGACTCGGCGACGCGCCCGCCTCATAGGCGTTGCGCAGCTGGGGGCCGGTGTACCCGCATGGCGCGTACGGCAGTACTGCACCGTTGAACGTCGGCAGCGACGTGCCGTCCGGTGTGGGAAGCGTCGTCGGGTTCTGGTCGCCATACCACTGCGAGCAGACCGGCGCGTTGCGGAACCCGGCGGAGGGCGGCGACGGCTTCTGGGTCTGCGGTTGGACGATCGTCACTGTCGTGTCGAGTCCTGTGATCGCGATGATTGATGCCGCGACGGCGTCAGGGGCGCTCGCTGCACCCGTGGGTGCCTGAACGCTCAAGCCGTCGTGCGTGAACTTCGCAATGGTGACGCTGAACGCTTTGTTCGCGGCTCCGACGCTGCCGGAGGCGTCAATGTAGCGGTGGGTGGCGTCCACGCTCACGTGCAGGCCCGCGCCGGTCAGCCAGCCGCTCACTGCGCTGACGGTCGCCGTTGTGGCGTCGAACTGCGCGTGGTATTGCGAGGGTGAGAGGTAGTGATGCTGGCTCGACGCCGCGGATGCTGCAGCCTGCAGTGCGCTCATTCCACCATTCGGTGCAAGATACACGCGCGCGTTGACCGGGGCGTTGGGCGAGGCTGCACCAAGGTTCTTTCCGTGGGCAAGCCAGCCGGGCGCCGAGTTCGGTATGGGTTTCGAGGCGGGGGCAGCACTGGCCGCGCCTGCACCGGTGAGCGCCACGACCATCGCCGCGACTGCAATCAACGAAACTTCAAGGACATGTTTTCGCATCTAGGATCTCCAGACGTCAGATGTACGGTTGCTGACGGTTGTCAGTGGCCGCTCGTTGCCAACGGTACGACCGATCGACCCCCTGCGGCAATACCGAATGTGTTCACCTTTGGCGCTGGTCCCCGATTTGGCGGACCGCCACCCCGCTGATAATCAGTGAGATGCCGACCAGGTCCTGAATCGTCGGCACCTGATGCAGCACGAGCATCCCGAGAACAGTGGCCATTGCGGGCAGAATGGCGAGCATCACTGCGAAGGTGGCCCGTGAAAGACGTGCCATCGCAAGCTGATCCAATGCATACGGGATCACAGACGAGAAAATTCCGACTCCGACTCCCCAGAGCAGCCAGAGCGGGTTGGTGAAGGCCGGGAGCGCGCTGCCCACAGCGAATGGCGTCGCGACAATCGCGGCGATCAGCATCGACAGGCCGAGCCCGTCGATCCCGCGCAGCAGCGACCCCGAACCGGCCGTTGCAGCAGAGCCGACACCGCCGCCGACCACGACGTCAGCGCCGCCTTCGCCATCAGCACGGCGACCACGACCGTTTGCAACACGATGCCCGAGGACAATGTAGAGCGCAAATCCGACACAGTTCCCGAACGCGAACACGAAGCCCCACACCTCCCCGGCGAGACGCACCTCCGTCAACGAAGCAACCCCGGCAATGGCGAGCGCCAGCGCAAGTGCGTTGCGCCAAGTTCTTGTGCCGATGGCGGCCAGTACGATGACGCCGAGGAACTCGATCGCGCCAACCGTTGCCAGCGGCAGGCGATCGATCGCGAGATAGAACAGGAAGTTCATCCCCGCCAGCACGCTGCCGAGGGCCAGGAACGTCCACCGCTGCGAGCCGCTGGCGCGACTCCAGATCCGCCAGGGTTTGCGCCATACGGCGAACACCGCAGCTGCCGTCGCGATGCGCAGCCAGGCCACCCCTATCGGACCGACATGAACGAAGAGCAGTACCGCCAATGATGGCCCTAAATAATGAAACAGTGCGCTGGTGACGAAAAACGAGGCAGGCGGCATCCGCCCGACCAGGTTCGCCTGCCGCAGCAGCCCCGAGTGGTGCACTGTCGGAGCGTGCGCGGATGGCAAGAACGGGTTCACGTTTTCCATGTTTGAGATGTCGCCAAACTAATCCCATGCAATATTGCAGGCATTTGGCACTATTTCCATTGAAACCGAAGGCATAATGATGGGATGAGTACCAGTCTGAGTGCAGATGTCCTCGATCAGGTCAATCGCCAGATCCTCGCCGAGCTGGTCGACAACCCGAGGATCTCCATGTCCGCGCTGGGTCGCCGAATTGGCATGTCCGCGCCCGCAGTGAGCGAGCGCGTGCAGCGACTCGAGCAAACCAGGGTCATCACCGGTTACACGGTCACCCTTGATCCTGACGCGCTGGGATACGCCGTCACCGCTTTTGTACGGGTCAAACCGACCCCCGGACAGATCGGCAAAATCATCCAAGTCGTGGCCACAGTGCCGGAGATCAGCGAGTGTCACCGCATCACCGGTGAGGACTGCTTCCTGATGAAGGTTCACGCGACGACCATCCGTGACCTCGAGAGAATCCTCGACCAGATCAATCTTTACGGCCAGACCGTCACGTCAATCGTTCAGTCGAGCCCTGTTCCACCACGACAGCTGCCGATCGCTCGTTGAGCGCAGCGTGCTTACGCCGCCTCTGCCGCTTTCTTGAGCGCAGCCAGCGTCTCGTGGATGCCGGTGCGTGCGCTCTCGTCGCGCTGTCGCAATTCCGCTTCGGCGCTCTCCCCGTAACGCTCTGCGAAATGGCGCACACCGGCTGGAAGCACCTCCCACAACTCCGTCAGTTCCGTGCCTGCAGCATCCGGCCCGAACGTGTATCCCCAGCGCGTGCGATCGCCGCCGACGATGAATGCAAATTCGCGTCCGGGCTCGTCCGCCACCACTTGCGAGCGGGTCTCCCAGGTGCGCTCAGGTGTCTCGTTGTGGCCGGTGAACCAGGCACCGACGCCGCGGGTGTCGTCATCCCACCAGCAGCCCGTGCACACCGGGCTCCACTCGCCCATGCGCGTGACATCCGACACGAGGGCGTAGAGCGCCTCCGGTGGTCGTGAAATGATAATCGATTCCGAGAAGTTCCAGTCGGCCATCTTCGCAGTCTAGGCGCGCGTCAGGCATCGGCAACTCAGGAGTTGCGGTGCGCATGTGCGCGGGCAGAAGATCGGACTCATGAAAGCACTTGGAGAGCTCACGTGTTCGCTGGCCTAAGCGCATTCCCGCTGACTCCGATCACAGATAACGGCATCGACCTGTATGCGGATGCTGCCGAGTTCGCGTCGGCGCCCATCGTCGTTTACGACAACCCAGACACCACTCACATCGATTTCTCCGACGAACTGCACGGCAGGATCGCGCACCGCGACGGCATCGTCTCGATCAAGATCCCGCCTGTATCGCTCAACGCGGACCAAGCCACGGCGCGCGTCGAGCGCCTTCGGGCGCTGATCCCCGCAGGCGTCACTCTCGGAGTCAGCGGCGACGAAGCGGGAGCGACCGGGCTGCTCGCCGGCTGCGAGACATGGTACAGCGCCATCGCAGGCGCTCTCCCCGAGCCGTGCCTCGCCATCACCCGCGCGGTGGCAGGCCGCGACGGTGAGCACGCGCTCGCGCTCTCCGATCGAATGCAACCCGTCTGGATGCTGTTGCGCCAGTACGGGAGTTACCGTGTCGCATCCGCGATCGCAGAATACCTGGGCCTGGTTACCGGCCCGAGCCTGCCTCGGCCTGTGCAAGGCCTCGATCAGGCCGGCCGCCGAGCGGTCGCCATGGCACTGGCCGAAGTCGGTGTCACGGCGTGATCTCGCACTCAACGCCATGCTCGACAACCGGTGTTCGGGCCGGTTGAATCAGGGCGGGCGAGGAGTGTTACGCCGCGCGTACTCTTGTCCATGCGAGTAGGAGGCAGACATGAACGTCACATGGGCTCAGGAGCCGGAACCTCACGACTACCCGGCTGCGATTTCTTACCTCAGCCTGATCACCGACCCCGAGCATGCGCACTCGATCGCCGACGAGCTCGCGAAGCAACCTGTCGTCCCGCACAAGGCGAAGGACGTGTTGCGCGC
>Ga0208357_1000655_pt1 | contig 27201 bp, 26 predicted proteins | sample NGESurdeep092012_6_FD_184487 | JGI IMG/M metagenome (GOLD analysis project Ga0208357, IMG submission 184487) | Arctic peat soil microbial communities from Barrow, Alaska - NGEE Surface sample F52-2 deep-092012 (SPAdes) | ecosystem: Environmental > Terrestrial > Soil > Wetlands > Peat ...
GAATGTTCGTGCGGCTTTCACCGGTACTTGTTGACGACGAGTCGAGTCCATGACGAACCCAATGCAAATGAGTTGCAATCTCGGTAAGGTTCGTGGAGCCGAAAGGGGGTGGGTTGGGAATGCCGCTGAACGGGTGTGCCATTTTGGCCGTAGATCCCCTTTGGTCCTCGGGATTTAGATGACCTCAGTTGAGTCCGCTCCGCGTGCTCGCTCCGAGGGTGGTGGCAAGACGCTCCGGGTCGCCGAGTTGAGTGTGGGTTTCGGGGGGCTTCTGGCCCTGGACCAGGTCTCCATGTCGGCCGATCAGGGGGAGATCGTCGGCGTGATCGGACCCAATGGGGCGGGGAAGACCACACTCTTCAATGTCATCTCCGGGTTTGTGCGGGCCGACTCGGGAGTGGTCACCTACGACGGGACGTCACTGCGGCATGTGCATCCGCACGACCTGACCAAGCTCGGGATCGCCCGGACGCTTCAGGGCGTCGGCCTCTTTGCCGGGCTGACGGTGTTGGAGAACGTGATGGCGGGTGCCCAAGCCGGGTTGCGGACGGACATAGGATCCGCCTTCCTCGGCCTGTGGCGCTCCAGTCGGGAGGAGCAGCGAGCCGCGACCCGTGCTCGGGAGCTGCTCGACGAGCTCGGCGTGGGTAGCTACGCCGGACATCACCCCGCCGTCCTGCCCTACGCCATTCAAAAGCGCACGGCGCTGGCCCGGGTGCTGATCGCGGAGCCGAGCCTGCTCCTGCTCGATGAGCCGGCCAGCGGGCTCTCCAACGCTGAGATCGATGACCTGGCGACGCTCATCCGGAGTCTCAGCGATCGGATGGGTGTCCTGGTCGTCGAGCACCATATGGACCTGGTCATGTCGGTGTGCGATCGGCTGGTGGTGTTGAACTTTGGTCGGGTCATCGCCGATGGCACGCCGGAGGTGGTTCGGTCCAACACCGAAGTGACCACGGCGTACCTCGGCGACGAGATCCACGATTCGCCGGTCGACGCTGGGGAGTCGGGCGATGCTTGACGTCAAGGACCTGAGCGTCTCCTACGGCGCGGTGAACGCGCTCACCTCGGTGACGTTTTCCGCTCGGCCGGGCGCCATCACCGCGGTCCTCGGGGCCAACGGAGCAGGCAAGACGACACTGCTCCGCACCATCAGCGGCCTGGTCGGCACGCGGTCGGGATCGATCCGCTTCGACGGCGAGGAGCTCCTGGGGCGACCCGTGGAGAACATCGCCCGCCGCGGCGTGGCGCACGTTCCCGAAGGCCGGGGCATCATCGAGGAACTGACCGTGGAGGAGAACCTCCGACTGGCGACCCTGTGGTGCATGAGGCACCGTGAGCGGCAGGCCGCCATTGAGGCCACCTACGAGCTCTTCCCCCAGCTCAGTGGCCTTGATCGACGTCATGCGTCGACGCTCTCTGGCGGCGAGCGCCAGATGCTGGTCCTTGGCCGCGCCCTGATCTCGCGGCCGCGGCTGCTCCTGCTCGATGAGCCCTCCTTGGGGTTGGCGCCGCTGGTGACCGCGCAGCTCATGACGCTCCTGCGGGACCACACCGTCGGGTCGGATATGACCGTGGTGCTTGTCGAGCAGAACGCGCGCAGCGCTCTCTCGGTCTCCCACCACGCGGTGGTGCTCAACCTCGGCGAAGTGGTGGTGTCCGACTCGGCCGAGGTCGTCGCCGCCGACAGCGGCCTGCGTCATCACTACTTGGGTTTCTAGGGAGTCGCATTGAGCCTCTTCATCAACATCACGCTCAACGGACTGACCGAGGGGATGATTTTCGCGTCACTGGCCCTGGCCCTCGTACTGGTCTTCCGGGCGACCAGGATCATCAACTTCGCACAAGGCGCCATGGCCATGTTGACCACGTTCATCGCGTCAAGCCTCCTCAACCAAGGTCTCGGCTATTGGTGGGCCTTCGTGGCCGTGCTGGTTCTGGGGTTCGTGTTCGGCGGCCTGGTTGAACGGGTGTTGATTCGTCCGCTGCAGGGACGGTCCGAACTCAATCCGGTGATCGTGACCATCGGCCTGCTGGTCGTGATCGAGGGTCTGGCCGGGGCCATCTATGGCAATTCCAGCCGCGGCTTTCCTGCTGGATACTCGCAAAGCGGGCTGACCATCGGGCACACCAAGATCGCCTTCTCGCATTTCGACGTCTTCATCCTGGTGGCGGTGCTCCTCCTCATGGGTGCCACCCTCGTCCTGTTCAGGGCCACGTCGCTCGGTCTTCGGATGCGTGCCTCGGCCTTTGCCGCCGAGATCTCGAAGCTGCTCGGCGTGCGCGTCGGGGTGCTGCTGACCCTTGGTTGGGCCCTGGCCGGAGTGGCCGGTGCGCTGTCCGGCCTCCTGGTCGCGCCGACGAGTTCCTTCGGGCCGTACTTCATGGACCTCGTCTTGGTGTACGCGTTCACCGCGGCCGTGATCGGCGGCCTCGAGAGCCCCGTCGGCGCCTTGATCGGTGGGCTGATCACGGGACTATGTATTTCCTACGTCGGTGGCTACCTCGGTTCGGGTCTGCAACCGTTGGGGGCGTTGGTCCTCCTGACCGTCGCCCTCATGGCCCGGCCCGAGGGGATCTTCGCCCGTCCACCGGCGCGGCGGGTGTGAGATGACGCAGGTCGCTCCCACCGACGTGTCTTCCGGGGCCTCGCCGCCTGAGGGCGGCTCCGTGCCCCAGGTCCCGAGTCGCCGCTTCCGATTCCCCAGTCAACCGTTGATCCGCCATGGGCTGTTCGCTCTGTGCGGCGCGGGAATTCTGTATCTCATCACCATCCAGTTGAGCCCGTACAACGACTTCTTGGTCGGGGAAATTGCGTTGTACGTCATCGCCCTGGCGGGCCTGAGCCTGCTCACCGGCGTCAACGGGCAGATCTCGCTGGGCAACGGGGCCTTCATGGCGGTGGGGGCGTACACCGTGGCGCTCCTCATGACCCATACCCAGCTGAACTTCTTCGTCGAACTGCTGGCCGCCATCGGCGCGGCCGCGGTGTTGGGCCTGGCCATCGCCATCCCCGCCACCCGGTTGAAGGGTCCCTATCTGGCCGGGATGACCTTGCTGCTGGCGCTGGCGCTCCCTCCAATCGCCGACAAGTGGAACAGCGTCTTCGGCGGCGACCAGGGTCTCACCACCACCGTGCCGACGGCGCCGGGAACCATCAATCCCGAGCAATGGCTGGCCTGGATCGAAATCGGCGGTGCCCTGCTGACCCTGGTGCTGCTGGCCAATCTGCTCAGTAGTCGCTTCGGCCGCTCCTTTCGCGCCGTGCGGGACGATGAGATCGCGGCATCTCTGGCCGGGATCCACGTGGCGCGGACCAAGGTGACGGCCTTCGTCATCAGTGCCGGTTGTGCCGGTTTGGCCGGCGCCTTCTTGGGCCTCTCCACCGGGGTGGTGAACACGGGGGAATTCCCGCTGACCCTTTCGATTCAATTGTTGGCCGCCATGGTGTTGGGCGGGACCGGCACCCTCATGGGCATGTGGTGGGGAGCGGTGTTGTTGGTCTACCTCCCGCAGTGGTCGACGTCGCTCTCGGGGCACTTCAAGCTCGGGAGTGGGGTCAACGCCTACCTCGCCACCATCATCTTCGGTGTCGTTCTCATCGTGGTGATGATGGCCGCTCCCACCGGCATCCAAGGGGGTCTCCATCGTGGGTGGCGGTATGTTTCGGCTCACTGGTTACGCCCTCGCCGTGCGAGCCCGCCGATTTCGAACGTCCTGGACGGCAATTCCTCAGAACCGCAGTGAGGCAAGTGATGGGTAAGTCAGAGAAGTCCACCATGAGCAAAGGAGCAGTGATGAGACAGAGCAATCACCGAGCAAAGGGACGATGGGCGCGCCTGCTCGCGGCCGGGGCCATGGGTGTCACGTTGGTGACGACCGTGGTGTCGACCTCCGCCAGCGCCGCCTCTACGCCTGGAGTGACGTCCTCGAGCGTCACCATTGGGGCGACCGTTCCACTGACCGGTCCGGCCGCCCCGGGCTACGACGAAATTGCGCCAGCCATGAACGCCATCTTCGCCTGGGCCAATGCCAACGGCGGTGTGAATGGGCGCAAGATCAATTACAGCTACCTCGATGACGGCTACAACCCTGCGAACACCGCCACGTTGACCAGGCAGCTGGTACTTCAGGACAACATCTTCGCCGATGTCGGCTCCCTCGGGACGCCCACACAGTCGGCGGTGCAGAGCTTCTTGAACAGCCAGAAAGTCCCGCAAATGTTCATCGAGTCGGGCTGCAACTGCTGGAGCAGTTCGAAATTTCCCGAGAGCAGCGGGTGGCAACCGCCGTACACGGTCGAGGGCAAGATCCTCGGTGCCTACATCAAGGCTCACTTCGCCGGGGAGAAGGTCGGGTATCTGTCCCAGGGGGACGAGTTTGGTCAAGACTTCATCAAGGGACTGAACATGGAGATCCCCGCGGCGTCGGTTGTGTCCCGCCAAACCTATGATGCCTCGACACTGGCTGGTCCACTGTCCAACCAGGTGGCGGCTTTGAAGGCGTCAGGCGCGCAGGTGGTGGCCATGGCCACCATCCCGGCCGCCACGGCCCTGGCGATGCTGCCGGCCGCGGCCATCGGGTACAGCCCGCAGTACGTCATTTCAAATGTGGGCGCGGACACCCCGACCGTCGGACCGCTGCTGGAGTCGTTCACCACCAAGGGTGGTGGGAGCGCATCACAGTCGGCGGCCGCCGGTGGGCTCTTGAACGGGGTCATCACCGATTCCTACTTCGCCCCGGAGAATGACGTCTCCAACTCGTGGGTGCAGGTCGAGAAGAAGATCCTGGCCAAGTACGCGCCGAGCCTCTACGCCAAGTCCGGACTGGACGGCAACACCCAGTACGGCATCGCCCTGGGGTACACCTTCATCCAGGCCCTGCGGGCTGCCGGGAAGAATCCCACCCGGGCCTCCTTGCAGTCGGCCATCGCCAACTCCGCCAAGAGCTTCGTGACTCCGGGTTACGTGCCGCTCTCCTATTCGAGCAGTGTGCACTACGGCTACCAGGGGGCCGAGGTGGTCAAGCTCAGCACGACCGCTCCGCCGTCGGTCACCCCGACCGGTAGCTGGATCGGTGGCTCCGCCGTGGGGCCGATAGAGACGACCAACGTGGGATCGGGTCCGATCGTGACCTACACCGGGAAGGTCTCGACGCCTCCCCAGAAGTTGGTCTCTTCGTCCTAGCCAGCCACTCTGCGTGGCGGTGCCGATGGCGGGGGAGTTGTACCCCCGCCATCGGCGCGTCACCATCCGCGTGAAATGCTCGGCCGGCTCGCGTCCGCGGTAGGTCGGTGGATGCATCCGTTCAGAGGAAGGTGACAGACTCGGGCCGATGCCGTCGATCACCGGGCGCCTGTCGGCGAATCTCACCGTGCGCGACCCGCTTCGAAGTGCGGTCTTCTACTCCGAGGTCCTCGGGATGGAAGTGATCTACCAGTATCCGAAGATCATCGGTCCGGACGTGCCGATGGGCTATGTGTGCTTGCGCGAGCCCTCCACCGATCTCGAGATCTGCCTCGTTCATCACGCCACCAACCCCGGAGAGCTCTTCAGCGAGTTCCGCACCGGCCTCGACCATCTCGAGTTCCTCGTCGCGAAGCGTGCCGACTTGGACGAGTGGGTGGCACACCTCGACGCCCTCGGCGTGGCGCACTCGGGCATCACCGAACCGTCCTACACGCGCAACGCCATGCTCACCTTTCGTGATCCCGACCACATCCAACTGGAGTTCTTCTGGCGGGCTTCCTGAGTCACTGTCCGCTCTTCCCACGGGAACATCCACCGTGGATCTTTGGCTGGAACAGGGTATAGAGGCGGGATGGGCGAGCCCTCGGGGAAGTCACACGGTCAGCGGTGTCACCACCACCTCTTACAATCTCGGTTTTCCGGTTCGGGTCGGTTCGACGGCGATGAATAGCGAGGCGCAGATTTCTTCATGACGGACTCCCTCAGTACCGAAAACGGCACCCTGAGCACGCCAAACGGCCGTCGTGTCCCCGATTGGGTCATCCTGTCGATCGCCTGTGTGGCCCAGTTCATGGTGGTGCTCGATGTTTCGATCGTCAACGTGGCCCTTCCCTCGATCGGACGTGACCTCAGGTACAGCCCGACCGGGCTGCAGTGGGTCGTCAACGCCTATGTGCTGACGTTCGCCGGGTTCCTGCTCTTGGGCGGCCGCGCCGCCGATCTCTTCGGCCGCCGCCGGGTCTACCTGTTCGGGCTGGCCGTCTTCACCATGGCCAGTCTGGCCGGAGGTCTGGCCCAGAACTCGGCCTGGCTGACCACGGCCCGCGCCGTGCAGGGCATCGGTGGAGCCTTCTTGTCGCCCGCCACCCTCACCATCATCGTCACAACGTTCTCGGGGGTCCGGCTGGCCAAGGCCCTCGGGGCCTGGAGCGCGGTGGCGGGCGCGGGCGGGGCGGCCGGTTCCCTCCTCGGTGGCGTCCTGACGGCCGAAGCCTCGTGGCGTTGGGTCCTGTTCGTCAATATCCCCATCGGCATCGCCGCCGGCGCGGCGGCACTCCTGTACCTCACCGAGGCCAAGCGATCCCAGCGCGGGGAGGGGGCGCCCAAGCTGGACATCGGCGGCGCCATTACCGTGACGGCCGGACTGGGGGCGCTCATCTTCGCCATCGTCGGGACAGACACCCACGCCTGGGGATCGTCGTACACCCTTTCGATTCTGGCCGTGGCCGCTGTGTTGTTGGCCATCTTCGCCTTCATCGAGCTCAAGGTGGCATCCACCCCTTTGGTGCCGTTCCGACTGTTCCGATCGCGGTCGGTGAGCGGGTCCAACTTCGTGATGTTTCTGGTGGGTGCCGCGTTCTTCTCGATGTGGTACTTCATGTCGCTCTACCTGCAGAATGTCCTCGGCTACGGAGCGCTCAAAGCCGGCCTGGCCTTTTTGCCCATGGCGATCTCCATCATCATCGGTGCGCAGGTGAGCTCGCGTCTCCTTCCCCGGCTCGGCGTGCGGCCCCTCCTCCTGGTGGGAACGGCCCTGGCGTGCGGCGGGTTTGCCTGGCTCTCCCAGATTCAATCCACCAGCACCTACTGGACTCACGTCTTCGGTCCGGGTTGCGTCATCTCATTGGCCCTCGGCCTGCTCTTCACACCACTGGCTTCGGCCGCGACATCGGGAGTGCACTTCACGGAGGCCGGGCTGGCCTCGGGAGTCCTCAACACCGCGCGCCAGATGGGTGGCTCGCTCGGTCTGGCCGTTCTGGCCACAGTGGCCATCGACCACACCCACTCGGTATTGCGGGCCGGCCAAGGCTCGGTGTCCACCGCGGTGGCGTTGACCGCGGGCTACGCCCGGGCGTTCGAGGTGGCCTCGATCCTCGGCCTGGTCGCCTTCGCGGCCTCGTTCATCGTCCCCTCCATCGGCAAGAAGACGCTCGAGAGCGAGGTCGAACACACGGAGGACAAGGCACTGGGGGACGCCGGCGCAGTCCCCAGCCTCGGTTCGACGGCCACCACCTCCAACGTGCGGCCCGAGACGGCGTAGCTGATGACGCTCGACGGTGGTGAGGCGGCCAATGGCGGCGAGACCGCCGGCCGTCCCTCGCTCGAGACCTCCGCACTGCTCAGCCGCCTGGGCGACGTCTCACTGTGGGACCTCGAAGTCACCGGCGTCGAGGCGATCAGCCCCTCCATGCGGCGCATCCGTTGCACGGCACCGGGATTGGGCCAGCTCTCGTACCAGCCCGGTCAGGATCTGATGCTGGCGGTGCCGGGTCCCGGAAATGGGTCATTTCGGCGCCGCTACACCATCCGGTCATTGGATCGGGCCACTGCATCCCTCGACATCGATGTCGTGCTCCACGGCGATGGCCCCGCCGCGGCCTGGGCCGCCTCGTGCCAACCGGGCCAAAGGATCGAGGCCATCGGACCACGCGGCAAGGTGACCGTTCGGCCCGATGCCGACTGGCACCTCTTCGCCGGGGACGACTCGGCCATGCCGGCCTCCCTGGCCATGGCCGAATCTCTGCCGACGCCGGAGGACGCCCTTATCGTGCTTGAGGTCGACGGAGTCGCCGACCAACAGCAGGTCAGCGCCACCGACGGCCGGCCGATCGGCGTGCACTGGGTGCACCGCGCCGGGACCGACCCGGCCTTGAGCGCAAAGCTGGTCGCCGCCCTCAGCGGCCTCGAGCTTCCCGCCGGTCTGGGCCACGCCTACCTGGCCGGTGAGTTGCGGGTGGTGGCCGACATGCGAAGGGCGCTTCTGGAGCGCGGGCTGACGGCCGCACAGATCTCGGCCAAGCCCTACTGGCGAGCCGGCGTCGCCAACGCCGCCCACGGTGAACCAGAGCGTCCCCCTCCCGAGGAGTAACGCACTGGATCATGAGAGCGTAGCGCCGGGGCGATCCGTCGATCGGCGATGCGACCACGATCCCCGACATGACGGCTCGCCTGGTGGTGGCGACCGACCAAGACGCTGTCGCCCGTGGGCGGAGTGGCGGTGTGCCCGACGTTGTGTACCGGCGATGTCTGCCCGGCAGAGAGACTTGGGACTGTTAGGGGATTGTGAGGATCCCTTGAGATGCATTGTCCCCGTGGTCCAGAAGCGCGAGCATGCACAGATGAGTTCCGCGACAGGATTCGTCACCGGTCCCGGGCGGCTCAAAACTCACGACGTCATCATTGCCGCGGCGACCGCGACCGTCTTCTTTGGCGCATTGATCGTGCGCAGTCGACTTATCTTCGGATTGGCGGTGCTGGCTGCCATCTTTGTTCCCATGGAGCGGATTTTCGCTCTCCATTCCCAGCGGGTCTTTCGGGCCGGTTGGCGCACCGACCTCGTCCACTTCGTGGTGAACAATCTCCTGACGACGTTCCTCTTGATTTTGGCCGTCCTCTCCGTGGGAACGGTCATATCGGCCTTCGTTCCCGAAGCCCTGCGTTCCGCCGTCGCTCAACAGCCTCTCTTCCTCCAAACCAGCGAGGCTTTCGTCCTGGCAGGATTGTCCGGCTATTGGGCCCATCGAGCGACACATAGGGTCCCGCTGCTGTGGAAGTTCCACCGCGTTCATCATTCCGTCGCCGAAATGGACTGGCTGGCCGCAGGACGCCTCCATCCGGTTGACCAGGCCTTCACCCGCTCCTGCACGGTCCTACCGCTGATCGCCCTGGGGTTCACGAAGGGAGTGCTGGGGGCGTTTGTGGTGTTCATCACCTTCCAAGCCCTCTTCATTCACGCAAATGTGCGGTTCCGCTTCGGTCCGTTGCGCTGGATTGTGGCCACGCCAGAGTTTCACCACTGGCACCATTCGGCCGACCCCGCCGCCTACAACAGCAACTTTGCCGGTGAGTTCCCCTTACTGGATCTGCTCTTTGGAACTCTGCACTTGCCAACTGGAAAGATGCCAGAAGGCTACGGGATCAATGAACGGCTACCCAAGGGTTACCTGCACCAGCTGGTCTGGCCCTTCCGTCGCCCCGGCCAGACGGCCTCACTGGGGCTCCTGACGGTGGACATCGACCCGACTCGGATGTATTGACTCGGCCGTATTGAACGTCAGGGCACCCTCTGCCCTCGGGCGGACTTGGCGTGGTCGTTCCGCAGGCGATTCGGGTCTCGTGCCCGTGTCAGGCTCACCCGATTCATCGCTGGTCACTGCAAACCGGTCACCGCCTGGGCCGCCACCATCAGGGGAGAGCTGGGGGCGTTTCAATCCTGCAGGCACAAGGCAGCTGCTGGGGGTGGACCGTGTCCGCGCCGCCAAATCCCTTACAATGAACTTGATAGTTAACTAACTATATGGTGAAATAACCAGATGCACACGACGCACCTGTGCCAGCACCAAAGGGGAGAGACCCAACCCCACCTTCGACCGAACAACCAACCTTTCGAGGACCGGCGGTGGCGGCCATGACGGTGGTGGAGGACCGGCTCGATGCCACGTTTGCAGCGTTGGCTGACCCGACCCGGCGGGCGATCGTCGCCCGCCTGGCAACGGGGGACGCCACGGTGAACGACCTGGCGGAGCCTTTCGATATGACCCTGCCGGGAATCTCCAAGCATCTCAAAGTGCTCGAACGTTGCGGTCTCATCACGCGGTCTCGGCGCGCCCAGTTCCGACCGTGTCACCTCGAGCGCGAAGCACTCGACGCCGCCGTCGACTGGATCGAAGAGAGCCGACGGATCTGGACGGAGCGGTTCGACAAATTGGATGCACACCTGCGCAACATCCAACGCGGATCCTCATCGAGACAGACAGGAAAAGATCATGAGTGACGACACGACCAAGGCTGAGCTGAACTTCAGCCGCGTCTTTGCTGCTCCGAGAGAGCTGGTCTTTCGGTGCATGATCGACCCGGAACATCTGACCCACTTCTGGGGACCGTCGGGTGTCAGCACGCCCCGGGAGACCATCAAGGTCGAGGCGCATCCGGGGGGAGCCTTCGAGACCGTCATGGTCAACGACGCCGATGGCAGTCAGTATGCGATGCGGGCGACCTACGTCGAGATCGTCGAGCCCGAGCGAATTGTGTGGACTGATCCGGACTCCGGCATGACGACGACGTCGACGTTCGTCGACCTGGGCGACGCCGGCACGGAGATCCACATCCGCCAGACCAACGTGCCCGTGCCCATGCGCAGTCCGGAGGCGCAAGCTGGCTTCTTGACGTCACTTGACCGTTTTGCGTCGTACGTGGTGACGATTTCAGGAGGTTCCGGGCGATGAGATCCCGACAGGTCGACAATGCCGCGTTGATGAATGAGATCGCGGCTGAGCGAACCGAACTGGCGGAGGTGTTGGGCGCTTTGTCACCAGATGCCTGGGAAGCTCAGTCGCTGTGCGCCGGGTGGAGGGTACGGGAAGTGGTGGCCCACATGACAATGCCCTTTCGCTATTCGACTCGACGCTTTGTGCTCGAAGTCATCAAGGACCGGGGACGTTTCAACCGCATGGCGGACCGGTGCGCCCACCGCGATGCCACGATGCCGACAGGCGAGCTCGTGGCGGCGCTGGCAGACAACGCGCAGAACCCGTGGCGGCCACCGGGTGGCGGACTCGAGGGTGCGCTGGTGCACGATGTCATCCACGGGCTGGACATCACCGTGGCACTCGGCATCGACCGGAAGGTCCCCGAAGAGCGCCTGCGCATCGTCCTCGGTTCCATTTCGAAGCCCAAGACCGCCAAGTACTTCGGCGCCGATCTGGAAGAGATCGCCCTGCGGGCCGACGACATGGCGTGGTCGTTCGGGTCCGGGGACCCAGTGGTGGGGCAAGCCCAGGACGTGGCGCTCGTCTTGTGCGGCCGAAAGTTGCCGGCAGGACGATTGCGGGGTGACCTGAGCGATCGATTCGTCGGCGTGTGAACGGTCACTCTCGCCGGCCGGTCGGGCCGCCCGCAATGTGACAAGGTGACGACGGAATCCATTGTGGAATCCAGGTTCTCGGTCACCACGTGGGCGAAGGAGCGGAACATGGAAGTTGGAGGCAGCGCGCTCGTCACCGGTGCCAGCAGAGGTATCGGAAGGGCGATCGCCATCGCACTGGCGAACCGGGGCTTCGAGACGGTGGCGACAATGCGCAATCCTGAGCAAGGGGCCGACCTGCCGGGCGAGACGACCGGGCGCCTCACCGTCCGCCGCTTGGACGTGACCGATCCGACCACCTATGAGATACCGGGCGATCTCCGCGTGCTGGTGAACAATGCCGGCATCGACTCCGACTACCTGCCGGTCGAGCACAGCGATCTGGATGACTGGCGCAGGGTGTTCGAGACAAACGTGGTGGGGCTGGTTGGTGTCACCATGGCGGCCATCCCAACCTTGCGGGCTCATCGACCGGCCGTTGTCTGCAATGTGTCTTCGTCATCGATCCTGGCCAGTGTCCCCTTCTATTCGACCTACCGCGCCAGCAAGGCAGCCGTCTCGGCCTTTGGCGACAGTCTCCGTGTCGAGGTGGCCCCGTCCGGCATTCGCGTGGTGGAGATCCTCCCCGGTCCCATCGACACCGACATGTTTCAATTGAGCAAGAGCGAACCGGTGGCCGCTCGCTTCGCGCGGTACCGGCCCATGGCTGAACTGGCGGCCAGCCTGCGCCGAGAAATGGCCGACCCACAGGTGGCACCGCCGGCCGACGCTGCGGCACTGATCGTCGAGGCCATTCTCAATGACACCGGGCCGATGCGGTACGGATGCGATCCACTTTCGGTCGGTCTGCTCGACCTGTGGCGTCAATCCGACGACGAGACCATGTTCCAGCTGACCGGCCAGTCGATGGTCGATATGGTTCAGAACCTCGAAGGCTGACCGGGCGACGGCCGAGGCGCGCTCGGATTCTCAGGTGTAGCCCTGCATGATGTGCTCTACCCACCACGCCGGTGCAGCGTTCATCAACGTCTGCAGGTCCCAGTAGTCCCACCAGCGGATAATCGACCCGTCCCGCAGCTCATGGACCGAGACGAAGGGCAGCGTGACCTGTTCGCCCGTGTGCCAGTGCCACGTCTCGGCGTGCTCGGTCACCACCGTGTCGCCCTCGGCCACCATCAGCCGCAGCTCGTGCTCGTAGCCCGAGATGCGTTCGAGCCCGAGCCGCAGCCGGGCCACGATGAGCTCGGGACCCCGCGCCACGTCGTCGGCCGGCGATGGAACGTCGGTGTATTCGCTGTCCTCGACGAAGTAGCGGGCGATGCCGTCCCAGTCTCGCTCGTACAGTGCATTCCAGAACTGGCGGACGATCTTTTTGTTGGCTTCAGCGGTCACGGCACTCCTTGCAGCGGTGGTCGGGTCTGTTTCACGAGGGGGAGTGACGCAGACGAACGGTCACCCGCCGCACGCCGCTCGCCACCTGCACGGTCCCGGTCTTCTGGTCGATGCTGCCGGAACTGGTGGCGGCGATGTTGTTGACGAACGCCGGCAGTTCGAACAGCACCGCTCCGGTCGGGGCAGAGCCACGCAGCGTCAGTGTCACCGAACCATTCTGGGGTGAGATGGTGGCTCCAAGCCTGTGGCCGTCCGTGGTGGGGAAGTTGCTCACCGACATGGTCCCTCCGGCGGAAACCCAGCCATCGGGCACGCCCCGACCCACCATCAGGTCGCCGTTGGATTCTTGAGCCAGGAGCGAGTCCAGCAGGACCTTGTTGGCATTCGCCATGCCCCAGGCGTGAGGGGAGGACCCCTGACCGGACGCCGGGTGGCGGCCCACCCACGGCGACGCGGACGACGGCGCCGACGCGCTCTCCCACCAGGAGTACGGCCCGCTCTGACTGTTGGTGATCATGAACTCATAGCCCACGATGCCCTGGTCGCGATAGGCCGAGCTGGCCAGCCCCCAGCTGCCGTAGCCCGCGTTGTAGGCGGTCGAATAGAAGTAGTCCGACGGATAGCCGCCGAAGGTGTCGGCTGGAAGCAGGCCCTTGAGACGGTTGAACCCGTAGGCGTACGTCGCATTGATGGAGGTGATCCCCGGCCCGGAGACCGGCGCGCCGAAGAGGGGGGCGTCCCAGGCCCATCGACCGAAGAGCATGGGAGCCGCCCAGTTGGCGTCCTGCGGGTTCTTGCATCGGTTCGCCGTATTGGGTTGGACCATGGAACAGGGGATGTAGGTGAGGTGATCGTGCGTGATCGTGGCGGAGAGAACTTGGTTGGTCGACGTCAGCAGGCTGTCGTATTGGCTGGTGGCCCACTGCTCTTCTCCGGTGTCCCCCACCTGTTGAGCCAGATAGCGGTAGGCCGCCAGCCCCATCAGCGCCTCGTAGTCATCGACGGTCCAGTAGCCGTCGGAGTCGATGTCGTTGGTCACGCCCATGATCCCGTCGGGACCCGTCCGATCGGCCGCAATGGCATGGGCCGTTTGTTCAATGCTCGGCTGGGTCGCACCGGCCGGGCCGGGCGTGGAGAAATTCGCCTTGACGAATGTGAGATCTCCGGTCTTCATCAGGTAGATGGCCCACGGCCACGAGTACGTCCAGATCCCGTCCTCGTACTGACCTTGAGCACCCACCACGTGTTGGGCCTCGAGGAGCAGAGCCTGGGCGTTCTCATAGTCGCCCTGGGTGAAGAGGTTGGCCAGAATCCCGATGACGTCATGGCTGAATTCAGCACCATAACCATTGACGCCCGTGTTCAAATCGTTCCCACTTCGGGCGATCTGCGTGGAGATGAACCCACTTCGATAGGCGTCGTCGAGTCGAGCATCGGGAACGTGCACGCCGGCAATGTGGGCCAGTTGACCGTTCCAGAAGGCCCGCATGTGGGCGAAGTGTTGATTGAATCCGCCCGCACCGAGCAGTGATTGAGCCGACGGCCACGGATAGGCATTTCCGAAGCGATCGACGGCCAGGACGTAGTCGTGCGCGACCGAGGTGTGCGGCCTGACACTGGTGGGACCCGTGGCGAGAGGGATCAGCCCGGGCGACGGCTCCGGGTCGGCGGTGACGGCGTGGTTGGTGGAGTTGGTGACCTCCACCCGGCTGTAGACGGCAACGTAGGGGTTACCCCCGAGCACCACCTGGTCGGCAAACTCGGTGATGGCCACCGTGGCCCCCCGGTACCCGAAGGTGGTGATCTGGGCGGGGAGGTACCCCTCGGCGTCGACCCACGTGGTGGGGCTGCCGGAGTAGATACCGAATCCGAAGGCTTGGTTGATGCCGTCTTGCACGTAGAACGCGCCACCTAGACAGGTGGTGACGCCTTGGGCGTTGCCCGCCCACCCGATGGCCGAAGCCGTGCCGTATGCCCCCGTGATGGCGTCGGTCGAGACGTTGAATGTGCAGGTGTACGGCGTCGACGAGATGGCATCGGCCGCTGACCCGGCCAGCGGAGCCGGGGCGACCAGGCCGACGAGCGCGACGAGCGCAGCGAGTGAGCCGAGCGCACCGAGTCTGGTGACGGTTCGAAGCGCCGGTGTACCCGCGGCCCCTCGTCTTTTGTCCCCCATGCGATCACGTTACCCACGTGCACCCGCATGCCTCTGATGACCACCGCTGCCGCGACCCACCCCACGTACGTGCGCGTGCCTATGGCAAACGGTCAGAGTGTCGCGGCTGCTCGGCCGATCGACTCTAGGTGACCGCCCGTACTTGACCGCCTCTACTTGACTTCGCCCTCACCCTTCACGTGTGCGCCGATGTCCGACATCTCTTCGTAGTGCTCGGCCACCTGCTTGGGGTCACCGCCGGCTTCTTTCTCGCCGCGTTCGGCCGCCGCCACTTCCTCGGGCGTGGCGTCACGATCGGCCGAGTGCGCATGTTCGGCGTCAATGCGCTCCGCTTCGACGGTGGACTCATCGGGCGTGGTCGGTTGCGGCATCTCCTGCCTCCTGTGATCGTTCGTGCCACTTCAACGTCCATCAACGACGTGTGACATCTCAAATACCCGTTCGCACCTGCCCACAAACACCCGCGCCGAGCCGGTCGGGATGAGCCGATCCCGGTCCGAGCATTCCGCAGACCTCACGCCGACCGGCGTGCCCATCGTCGCCTCGGTTCGTCGGAGCCGGACGGAACGAAAGTGCCTTCGGGTCCACCGAGACCTATCGGGGGCGCTCGAAACCTGTCAATCGGCGGGACGAGGCATGATGCACGAGATGAATCGCACCTCTGGGACATTCCTCGACGGCGGGCCCACCATCGGGCCCACGATCGGGCCCATCATCGGGGTGATGACGTGACCACAGTTCCGGCGCTGGAGATCGCTCGCCAAGCCTCGCTGCGCCCCATCGTGGAGATCGCCGGCCAGATGGGTCTGCCGCCGGAATTGCTCGAGCACTATGGGGCGCACGTGGCCAAGATCAGCCTCGACGCGGTGTCGGAGTTGGCCGACCGGCCCACGGCCCGGTATGTCGTCGTCACGGCCATCACCCCGACACCCCTGGGCGAAGGCAAGACCACCACGACCGTCGGCCTGGGCCAGGCGCTGGCACTCATCGGTAAGCAGGCGACGATCGCCATCCGTCAAGCTTCCATGGGCCCCACATTCGGCATCAAGGGTGGGGCGGCCGGGGGTGGCTACAGCCAGGTGGTTCCGTTCGAGACCCTCAACCTGCACCTCACCGGCGACCTCCACGCGGTGACGGCGGCCAACAACCTCCTGGCCGCCATGGTCGACAACCACATCCACCACGGCAACGCGCTGGGGCTCGACCCGCACAGCATCACCTGGCGACGCGTGCTCGACGTCAACGACCGATCGCTCCGGAACGTCGTGGGCGGACTAGGAGCGCGTGAGGACGGCACGCCGCGAGAGTCCGGCTTCGACATCACCGCCGCCTCCGAGGTCATGGCCATCCTCGCCCTGGCCACGTCGTTGCAGGACCTGCGGGCGCGCTTCGGCCGGATTGTCGTGGGCTACACGGCGACCGGTGAGCCGGTGACGGCCGAACAGCTCAGGGCCGCCGGCGCCATGACAGTCATGATGCGCGAGGCGCTGAAGCCCAACCTGCTCCAGACCATCGAGAACACCCCGGTGCTCGTGCACGCCGGCCCCTTCGGCAACATCGCCCACGGCAACTCCTCGATCATCGCCGACCTCATCGGTATTCATGCCGGGGAGTATCTGGTGACCGAGGCCGGGTTCGGCGCCGACATGGGGGCCGAGCGATTCTTCAACATCAAGTGCCGGGCCTCGGGCCTGGTTCCCGATGCGGCCGTGGTGGTGGCCACCGTGCGGGCCCTCAAACTCCACTCGGGGCGCCACAGCGTGCGGGCCGGTCGCCCGCTCCCCGCTGCCATGCTGGCGGAGAATCCCGAGGAGGTGCACCAGGGGGCGGCCAATCTGCTGAAGCACCTCGACATCGTCCGACTCCACGGTGTCACCCCGGTCGTGGCCATCAATGCCTTCCCCGAGGACTTCCCTTCCGAGCATGAGGCCATCCGGGAGATCGCGGCGTCGGTCGGTGTCCGGGCCGCCGTGTGCACACACTTTGCCGACGGTGGCCGGGGGGCGGTGGAATTGGCCGAGGCCATTGTCGAGGCGACCGACGAGCCGAGCGAATTCCGCCTGCTCTACGAATCGGGGCTCACACTGCGACAGAAGGTCGAGACCATCGCCACGCAGGTCTACGGCGCCGAAGGGGTGGACTTCCTCCCCACGGCGGCGCGCCAACTGGAGACCTACGAGCGGGCCGGCTTTGGCTCGCTGCCCGTGTGCATCGCCAAGACGCACCTTTCGATCTCCTCGGACCCACTCCTCAAGGGCGCGCCGACCGGTTGGCGTCTCCCGGTCCGGGAGGCCCGGGCCAACGTCGGAGCCGGCTTCGTTTATCTGGTCTGCGGCGACATGCGCACCATGCCGGGCCTGTCGTCGAGCCCCGCCGCGGAACGGATCGACATCGACGACCAGGGAAACGTCGTCGGCCTGTACTGATCCGGGTTGGGTACATTGTCGGGGGTCACGAGAGGAGCAGGACATGGGTTGTCTTCTGGCGCTGGTCGCCTGGATCTCTCCCCGCCTCGCCCTGGCTCTCCTCTACCTCTTCACCGATCGACTGACCGTGGCCTTCAGTTCGGGCTGGGAGGGCATCATCGGGTTCCTCCTCCTGCCCTACACGACCCTCTTCTACGCGTTGGTGTACGCACCGGTCCAGGGCGTCCGCGGCTTTGGTTGGGTCGTCGTGGCGGCGGGGGTGCTCCTTGACCTGTCCTCGCTCGGATTCGGCCGCCGCACCCAGAACAAGCGGACGCCGGCGCACCGCTGACGCCACCCGGCGGGAACCCGACCTACGAGTAGACGAGGCGCAGGTCCGGTTCAGGTCCAAACCGCGGATCACTGCCGCCGAGGGCGGTGAACTTCTGCCAGCCGGCGATGCCGATCATGGCGGCGTTGTCGGTGGCCAGTGACTGCGGTGGGATCAACAGCGCGCTGCCGAACTCATCGGCCACGGCCTGGGCCCGCCGACGGAGGATGGGGCTGGCGGCAACGCCGCCGACCACGGCCACCGCCTCGTCCCCGAACTCCTCGAGAGCCCGACGGATCTTGGTGCAGAGGACGTCCATGCAGGCCGCTACGAACGATGCCGCAACGTCGGCCACGACGAAGTCGGGATGCTGGCGAACGTAGTTGACGACCGCCGTCTTCAACCCGGAGAAGGAGAAGTCATAGCCATCCTGCAACATCGGGCGGGGAAAGCCGAGGTTGTCCACCCCCGTCTCGGCCAGTCGATCGAGGACGGGTCCGCCCGGATAGCCCAACCCCAGGTAGCGCGCCACCTTGTCGTAGGCCTCGCCGATGGAGTCGTCCACCGTCTCGCCGAGCAAGGTGTAGGAACCCGGGCGCGCCGTGCGGGTCAGCATGCAGTGTCCACCCGAGACCAGAAGGGCGGTATGCGGGAAGGGGACGTCGCGCCGGGCCAGGTACACGCTGGCCAGGTGGCCCTCCAGATGATTGACGCCCACCACCGGAACGCCCCAACCCAGCGCCAGCGCCTTGGCCGCGGCGATGCCCACCAGAAGGGCGCCGACCAGGCCGGGACCCGACGTCACGGCGATGGCACTGAGGTCGGCCCCGGAGGCGTCGGCCTCGGTCAGAGCCTCGGCGACGATCGTCGTGATGAGCTCGAGGTGCGAACGGCTGGCCAGTTCGGGCACCACCCCACCGAACGGGGCATGGAGGTCGATCTGGCTGGCCACCACGGACGAACGCACCGCCAAGGCGTCGTCAACCACGGCCGCCGCCGTCTCGTCGCACGAGGTCTCGATGGCCAGGATCAGGCCGCTCATGGGGCCCTCGTGGCTTCGGCCAGCGTGGCCTCGATGACGGCCGCCGGGAGCGATCCCTCCCGCTCGATGCCGTAGTGGCCGTGCCGCACGTTGACCAGGGTCGATGGATCACCGTCGAGGGCGCCGCCGTCAATGACGAGGTCCACCCGCTTGCCGAGGAGGTCCGCCACCGCACCCGCGGTGGCCGGTGTCGTTGCGCCGTGGGGGTTGGCGCTGGTGACCACCAACGCACCCACCAACTCCAGCAGGGCCAGCAGGAAGGGGTGCCGGGGGACCCGGACGGCCACTTCGTCCCGGCCGGCCAGCCACGACGGTCGGTCCGAACGGGGGGAGAATCCGAACACCATGGTGAGCGGCCCGGGCCACCACCGATCGGCCAGGGCCTCGGCGGCGCCGGTCAGCTCGACGCCGAGTCGGCGCGCCTGCGCCAGGGATGCGACCAGGACCGGGAGATGCATCCCCTCGGGTCGGCCTTTGGCCAGGTAGATCGCCCGCACGGCGACCTCGTGCGAGGGGAGCGCGGCCAACCCGTAGACCGTGTCGGTCGGGATGACCACCACGCCGCCGGCGCGCAGGGCGGCTGCCGTGGCGTCCAGCGCGTCATCGTCATCTTGGTGCAGCGTCACCACGGCGGTCTCCCAGGTCCGATGCAGTATGGCCGATGATGTGGTGAGTCGATGCCCGCGGCGGTGACGTTGCCGTAAGGTCCACACGGTGGACGCACGCCGGTGAGGATCGACGTCGGGTTGACCGGTATTCCATTGGACCAGGTGGCGTCGCGCACGTCGGAACTGGCCGCCATCGGCGTCGACGGGGTGTACTGCGCCGAGGGCCCGCACGACATCTTCGTCCCGCTGACGTTGGCGGCCGGCACCGGCGCGGGGCTCAGTATCACCACCAATGCCGCCGTGGCCCTGCCGCGCAACCCGATCCACCTCGCCCACGCCGCCTATGACCTGCAGGTGCTCTCGGGTGGACGTTTTCGTCTGGGTCTCGCCCCTCAGGTTCGGGCGCACATCGCGCGCCGATTCGGTGTGGCCTGGTCATTGCCGGTGGCCCGGATGCGCGAGCTTGTCGGCGCCCTGCGCGCCATCTTCGCCACGTGGCAAGACGATGTCCCCCTGCAATTCGAGGGTCGGTACTACCGCCACACCTTGATGACCCCCATGTTCAATCCGGGCCCGACCGCCTTCGGGCCGCCGCCGATACTCCTGGGCGCGCTGGGCCCGGACATGACCACCATGACGGCGGAGGTGGCCGATGGGTTGCTGATCCTTCCGTTCAACAGCCGGCGCTCGCTCACCGATCTCACCATGGCGGCGGTCCAGGCGGGACTGGAGCGGGGCGGCCGCTCCCGCCCTTCCCTCGAGATCGTCTGCGGCGTGATCGTCGGGATGGGCCGCGACGGGCCAGCCGTCGATCGGGCTCGCGACGGCGTGCGCGGGCTTCTGGGTTTCTACGGGTCGACCCCGGCCTACCGGCGCGTCCTGGAGGCCGAGGGTCGGGGAGAGCTGCAGGGCGAGCTGGCCGAGTTGGTGCGCCAGGGGGAGTGGGGCGCGCTGGCCTCGCGGGTGCCGGATGAACTGGTTGATGCCCTGGCCGTCTGCGGAACACCATCGGAGTGCGCCGAACGCATTCGCGCCAAGGTGGGTGATGTGGCCGATCGGGTCGCCCTCTTCACGCCGGTGGCGCCGGCGGACGACGAGCTGGGGGAGCTCCTCGGCTCCCTCAGAGCCTGAGGGGCCGAATGGGCGCGCCGACGAGAGACGGATCGGCTTTCCAGTCCACGCCCGGCACGTCGACGTAGAGCTCGATCTCGTTGCCGTCGGGGTCCTCGATGTAGAGGCTGTGGGTGACGGTGTGGTCCGACGCGCCGACGATGGTGGCGCCGGCGGCTTTCACGGCGACGAGCGCGGCCCGCAGGTCATCGTCGGTCTCACCCACGTTGAGGCCGAAGTGGTACAGGCCGATACGGCGGCCCTCGGGGATCGCGGCCGCGTCCGCCCCGACCTCAATGAGCAGGAGCTCATGGTGCGTGCGGCCCGAGGAGAAGGCGGCCACCCCGACCGGTCGCTCTCCCGGCTCGGGGATGATCTGGGGCCATCCGAGCACGTCCCGGTAGAAGGCGGCGGACCGCTCGACGTCGCGCACGTAGAGCACCAGGTGGCCGAGCTCGCGCACCGTCATGCGGTGGCCGTTTCCGTGACCGCTGCCGCCGCGATATGCGCCGCCTGCCCGTCGCGCTGAGAGGCGAACGACCTCACCCAGTGGGCCTGGGGCGGCATCCCGGGGCCTAGGTGGATCGGCACGTCGAAGGGCTCCGACTCGAGTCCGGCCGCCTCCATGAGGTCGGACAGCGCGAAGGGGACCGCGGCGGCGATGTCCCACAGCCGCGGCACGGCCCGGGCATCGGAGGCGAAGCCCCAGTACAGGACGCCCTGATAACTCATGATGGTGATGTTAAGGCCCATGCCGTCCATCACCGGCCCGAGTGGGAACATGCCGAGCATCTCGGCGCCGCTCATGTAGAGGGGAAAGTCCGGTCCGGGCACGTTGGAGATGACCAGGTTGGCCACCGGTCGATGGCGATCGGCCAGCTTCATCCCGGTATAGAGGCGGGCGGCGGCGGCGAAGAGATTGGGCGAGGCGTGCTCGGCCCAGTTCTGCAACGTCGACGCGCCGAGGGCCTGGTGCTCCTCCTTGGCTCCCTTGGTCCCCTGGTGGATGGCCCGCAGCCGCTCCAACGGGTCGTCCAACTCACACGGCAACTGGACGAACATGGCCGAGACCTTGTTGGAGCCCTTCAGCTCGGCCACTTCGGGCGTGACCGAGACCGGGACCACCGAGACCAGCGGTACGTCGGGCAGCTCGTCACCGGCCTGCAGGTAGGTCCGCAGCGCACCGGCGCAGATGGCCAGCACCACATCGTTGACGGTGGTGCCCATGGCGTTCTTGAGTTTCTTCACGTCGGCCAGGTTGGCGGCGGCGAAGGCCACCCGGCGGCGGGCGTGCACGGAGACGTTGATGGACGTCCGTGGGGCCGAGAGGGGGAGCGCCGCCTTCCCGGCATCACCCTGTCGGACCCGGCGCACCCCGGCGATGGCCTGGGTGGTCCGCCACATCATGCGGACCATATCGACGGGGCGGACGGCGTTGGCGATCAGGGCCTGTGACACCAATTCGAGGTTGGAAGGGATACGGGTGTCGAGCTGGCGTTCGACACCGTGCTCGGGTGGGGCCGGATCGGCCTCCAGGTCGAACAACACGCCGAGCAGCTCGGCGCCCGAGACGCCGTCAACGGTGCTGTGGTGCATCTTGGCCACCAGGGCGATCTTGCCGTCTTCGAGACCCTCGACCACCCACATCTCCCACAGGGGGCGATCCCGGTGCAATTGGCGGCTGGTGACGTCGGCCGCGAAGTCGCCCAGCTCGCGCATGCCGCCCGGCGACGGCAGGGCGGCCCGCCGGAGGTGGTTGTCGATGTCGAATTCGGGGTCGTCGACCCAGATGGGGTGGCTCAGTCGAAGGGGGACCTCCACCAGACGACGTTGGAAGACGGGGACCTGGGGGATCCGATCGACGATCAATTGGCGGATGCTCCGGAACGAGTAGCCCTGCGGCACGGTGGAGGGGTCGAAGACGGCGACCATGGCCACGTGCATGTGCAAGGTCGGCGTCTCCATGTACAAGAAGCTGGCATCAAGCCCGGACAAGCGCTCTGGGGTCATCGCATCTCCTTGGTGAGGCTGGGGCCCTCCATAACCTGGCATTTTCTCACCGTGACGGCAACTGTCTGACCAGGATCTCTGACCAGGATCTCTGACCAGGAGCTGATGGCGGCGAAGGCGAAGACCAAGGTGAAGGCGAAGGCCGTCCGATTCGGGCGATGATGGGGCCGTGCCGTACGTCTACTTGGCCGTCACCGTGGTCGGAGCCATCGGGGTGCTGCTGGCGTACCGCCCCTTCCGCCGTGAGCCGCTGAGCGTGCCCAGCTTCTTCGTGGGCTGGCTGGTGGGTGAGGTCCCCATCCAGAACATCGTCTGGGAGGTGGCCGCCACGGTCGTCTTCGGGATCTTCGGCGCCTTCACCGGCTGGGCCGGCTGGCTCGGGCTGGCCGTCGCCGTCGTCAGCTGGGCCGGCCTGGTCGGGTTGGCCATTGCCGGTCGTCGGGCCGCCCGTGTGGTGGGCGCGGCCCTCGACGAGGTGCGGGGCGCCGACTTCCCGGTCCCGACCGGGCAGGTGAAGCCGACGTGGGGCCGGTGGTGGCGCGTGACCCAGGCCGTCCCCCTCAAGGGCCGTGCGGTCGAGGCCACCAGGAACCTCGACTACTGGGGCGATGGCCGCAAGCGCCACCGACTCGACGTCTACCGCTCCCGGTTGACGCCCCCGGCCGGAGCGCCGGTCATGGTCTACATCCACGGGGGAGCCTGGATGATCGGCGAGAAGCGCGAGCAGGGCAAGCCGATGATGTACGAGCTGGTGGCCCGCGGCTGGGTCTGCGTGGCCATCAACTACCGGCTCAGCCCCAAGGCGACCTGGCCCGACCACATCGTCGACGCCAAGCGGGCCGTGGCCTGGGTCAAGGAGCACATCGCCGAGTACGGGGGCGACCCGTCGTTCGTGGCCGTGAGCGGGGGTTCGGCCGGCGGCCACCTGTGCGCGCTGCTGGCGTTGAGCACCGGGGACCCCGCCTTCCAGCCGGGCTTCGAATCGGCCGACACGCGGGTCGACGCCTGCGTCCCCTTCTACGGGGTGATGGACCTGACCGGGACCGACGAGGAGACTGCCCGCTACGGCTCCGGTCTGATGGATCTGCTTGAGAAGCGCGTCATGAAGACCAGCGCGGCCGAACATCCCGAGCTCTTCCGGGCGGCGTCGCCGACGTATCGAGTGCGGGCGGACGCGCCGCCCTTCTTCGTGCTCCAGGGGCGGAACGACACCTTGGTGCCGGTGGAGGAGGCGAGGACCTTCGTGGCGGCGCTCCGGGCCGTCTCGCGGGCGCCGGTGGCCTATGCGGAACTCCCGTTGGCCCAACACGCTTTCGACATTCTGGCTTCGCTCCGGTGCCAGGCCACGACCAACGGGGTGGCTACGTTCCTCGACGCCGCCCGCTCCGCCGCCCGGCCCACCGGCCGTTCCAGCGGCCACCCGTCCCGTCCCTCGACCGCCGCGTCGGGCGTTTCTGACATAGTGTCAGAAACGAGCGCCTGACGGTCTCCCCTGGGGGTCCGGGTCAGGCTTGGGGACGTGACGTTGTAAAGGGGAGGCTGTGGGGATGACCGACACGCAACTGGTGACGAGGCGCGACCAGGCCGGGCGTACCGTCCGGGGTCTTTTGGCCGGCACGCTCATCACCGGCACGTTGGTCGTGGCCGGTGGCACGGTGGGGGTCACGGCGGCGGCCGCGGCCGGCGCCGGTGCTCCCCTCAACACGTCGACCACGTGTCAGACGCCGTCCAAGGTCACCCCGGCCATGTCGGCGTCGACCACCGGGGTGACCAAGAAGTCCATCACCGTGGGCAACATCTCCATCATCTCGGGGCCGGTCCCCGGCCTGTTCGAGGGTGCGCCGATCGGGGTCAAGGCCTACTTCAGCTACATCAACTCGATGGGCGGGGTGAACGGCCGCCAACTGCTGGTGGACTCCAAGGACGATGCCTTCAGCGGGCAGCAGAACCGGACGGAGACCCAGGAGACGTTGGCCAGCGACTTCGGGTTGGTCGGGAACTTCTCCCTCTTTGATTCCTACGGCTGCAAGTTGCTGGCTGCCAACCCAGCGGTGCCCGACGTGTCGGTGACCCTCGATCCGGTCACCCAGGCCCTGCCCAACGTCTACAGCGCCCAGCCGCTCGCCGTCGGATCGGGCCTGGGCCCGCTCCAGTACTACAAGAAGCACTTCCCCAAGAACACGACCGTCGGCACCATCGTGTCCAACGTCTCGTCGTCGCTCGCCCAGTGGACCGGGCAGAAGGCGGCGCTCGAGCACGAGGGGTACCACATCGCCTACGTGCGCGACATCGCACCAACAGAGAGCGACTTCACCACCGACGTCATCAGCATGAAGAACGACAACGTCAACGCGGTCGACCTGACGGCGGTCGACTGGCAGGTCGGGGCCGAGTTCGTGCAGCAAGCGGCCGCCCAGAACTGGCACCCCGGACTGATCTTCTCGGCCGGACCGATCTACGCCGACCAGTTCATCGCCCACGCCGGCGGTCCCGCGGCCACCAACGGGATTCAGATCGGCCAGGCGCAGGCGCTCTACCTGGGCCAGGATGCCAAGAACATCCCGGCGGACAAGCTGTTCCTCCAGTACGTGCAGAAGGTCAACTCGTCATGGACGCCCGACCTCTTCACCCTGTACGGCTGGGTCTCGGCTGCCCTCTTCGTCCAGGCACTCAAGGCCGCCGGCGCCAACCCGACCCGGGGCAGCGTCCTGGCCCAACTGAGCAAGATCACCTCCTTCAATGCGTCCGGTCTCCTGGCCCCCGCCAATCCGGCCCAGAAGAAGCCGGCGAGCTGCTACGTCATGATGCAGATCAAGAACGGAAACTACCAACGCACGCAACCCTCGACGTCTGGATTCAGTTGCAACTCGAGCTACTACTACGCCCCCGGGGGCGGGGGCTAACCCGAGCCATCTGGGTCTGGGGAGGCGAAAGGTGATCCCGTGAGCGTCTTTCTGTCGTTCACCGTTCTCGGGATCGTCTACGGGGCGATCTACGCCATCACCGCGACCGGATTGGTGGTGACCTACACCACCACCGGGGTGTTCAACTTCGCCCAGGGCGCGGTGGGGATGGTCGCCGCCTTCACCTATTGGCAGCTCTGGCAGGCCTGGCACTGGCCGGTGGCGCTGGCCCTGATCGTCGTGCTCCTGGTGGAGGCGCCGCTCCTGGCCGTGGTGGTGGAGTTCGGCCTCATGCGCCGCCTGCACGGCGCCTCGGTCGAACGATCCCTCATGGTCACCCTCGGCCTGCTGGTCATCCTGGTCGGCGTGGCCACCGCGTTCTGGGGCAACCCGGACGTGATCCGTTCGGTCCCAGCCTTCTTCGACAACACCACGACCGGTGTGATCGGATCGATACGCCTGTTCGGGGAGAACGGCGTCACCATCACCGATCAGCAGATCTTGACCGTGGCGGTGGCGGCGGCGGTGGCGCTCGGGTTGCGGTTCTTCTTCCGGACCTTCCGACTGGGCGTGGCCATGCGGGCCGTGGTCGACGACCCCGAGTTGGTGGCCATGTCCGGGGCCAAACCGTTCCGCATCTCGCAAATGGGGTGGGCCCTGGGCTTCATCATGGCGGCGCTGGCCGGTGTGCTGTTAGCCCCGACGTTGAGCACCACCGGGCTGTCGATCACGCAGCTGACCCTGCTGGTGGTCAACGGCTACGCCGCCGCCGTGGTCGGCCGACTGCGGAATCTGCCCATGACGTTTCTCGGCGCCATGGCGCTGGGCCTGGTTACCGAATATTGCATCGGGTACCTCCCCGGCCACATCAACCAGAACGTGGTGGCCGTCCTGCCCTCGGTCATCCCGGTCATCTTCCTCTTCGTCGTCCTCCTGGTCATCCCGGCGGCCCGCCTGGTTGCGGCCGGCCGCATACCGGCGCGACTGCCCCAGCGGGTGGTCTCCATGCGACAGTCGATGCTCGGCTCCGTGGCCCTGGTGGTCGTTGGTTCGCTGGCCGCGGCCACGGTGGGGGCCACCGCCCTGGCCACGCTGAGCCAGGGATTGGCCCTGGGCATCGTGGCGCTCTCCCTCGTTCTCCTCACCGGCTACGCCGGCCAGATCTCGCTGTGCCAGCTCACCTTCATGGGGGTCGGGGCGTTCGTCATGGGCAAGACCTCGGGCGGGGGCTCCTGGTTGGGTGTGCTGCTGGCCATCGTCATCTCCGGCGCCGTCGGCGCGCTGGTGGCCCTGCCGGCCTTGCGCCTGCGCGGCCTCTACCTGGCCCTGGCCACCCTCGCCTTCGGGGAAGCGGCGTACTACGCCTTCTTCAACAACCCCACCGTGATCACCCAGGGCGGTGCCCTCAATGTGGGGAGGGTGCGCCTGCCGTTCATGCAGTCCGTCGGGGACCGGGCCGAGATGATCGAAATCCTCGTGGTGGCGGCCCTGTGCGCCCTCCTGGTCGGGGTGATCCGGCGCAGTTCGTTCGGTCGGCGCCTGGTGGCCATGAGCGACTCACCGGCCGCTTTCGCCACGGTTGGCCTGAGCGCGGCCCGTACCAAGGTGCTGGTCTTCTCCCTCTCCGCTGCCATGGCCGGTCTGGGTGGTGTGCTCTATGCCGGTCAACAGAGCGCCATCGGCGCCAACGACGTGCAGTTCTTCGGAAGCCTGACCCTCCTGCTCTTCGTGGCCATCTGGGGCATGCGCAGCTTGAGCGGTGCCCTGCTGGGCGGCATGACGGCAGCCGCCCTGCCGGTCCTGCAGACCCACCTGCCGGCGTCGCTGGCCGACCTGACCGGACTGGCCGCCGGGGCTGGGATCATCCTGCTCGGTCGAAGCCCGGACGGGATT
>Ga0208357_1000656_pt1 | contig 27195 bp, 21 predicted proteins | sample NGESurdeep092012_6_FD_184487 | JGI IMG/M metagenome (GOLD analysis project Ga0208357, IMG submission 184487) | Arctic peat soil microbial communities from Barrow, Alaska - NGEE Surface sample F52-2 deep-092012 (SPAdes) | ecosystem: Environmental > Terrestrial > Soil > Wetlands > Peat ...
CAGCCAGCGCCTCGCGCATGCCGTCGGACAAGCGCAGGGAACCGCCTCGGCCCCGCCCCTTGGTCACCGTGCCGGCCGAAAGCAGCACATCGACGGTGGCGGTGAATGCTTTCAGGTCGACCGGCTGCCCCAGCGCTTCACCCAGTATCCGCCGCACGGGGGCATTGCCCAGGCTGCTGCCGTCGGACGGAAGCAGTTGCAGCAGGCGCGTGGCGAGTGGGTCAAGGTGCGCGGTCACGGGTGATCCGGGTCAAGCAAGACCCCAAGGATACGGGGTGAGGCGCCACAAAGTGAGGTCGGCAGACTGGTGCGGTTGTTGGCGTAGCGCGTGACCGGCCGCGGGCCTCACCTGCTGGATTGCGCCAGGCCCAGTGCCAGCAACTTTTTCATCAAGGCCTCGGCCACTTCATCTGGTTTCTCAGACGTATGCCCACGCAACGTTGAACCGCCAGATGGCCTTAACGCGATGATTAAAGACCCCGTTGCGCAGGCATGGTGACGGCGGACTGGGCACATTGAATCGACGTCGTCACGCTCGAGAACGGCCTATTCCACGTTTGTCGAGGTCTGACCAATTGGGGTGCCGATCGATGAAGCGTGTAACAGCTGACCCGGCCACTCTGTGCAAGTCCTTTCGCCTGGGGGTGAAATTATGACTACCTGTGAATCCTCTGCTGCAAGCAGATTTGGCAAACGGTGCTTGCTGTGCGCAAGCGTACTCTTGGTACTTGGTGCGTACTGTGGCACGGCCGGGGCGGTCGATATGGGCCAGTCCGACAACACCGTGAAAGACAGCGCCAAGAAAGACGCCACCAAGAAAGACACGGTCACGCTTCAGAACGTCACGGTCTCGGGATACGTGCCACGTCAGACCAACGACGCAGCCAAGATGGCGGTGCCGCTGGTCGAGACGCCCCAGGCGATCACGGTCATTCCGCGTGAGCAGGTGGATTTGCTCGATTGGCAGAACCTGAGCCAGGTCGTGCGCTACACGGCCGGTGTCATCGGAGAAAACTACGGGCCTGATCCGCGCTACGACTGGCTCACCCTACGAGGATTCTATCCTGCGGAATACATCGACGGCTTGCAGGCTCCCATTGGATCGGTGAGCAGCGTCGGCGTTGATCTGTATGGCTTTCAGACCGTTGAAATACTCAAAGGGCCTTCGTCGGCGCTGTACGGGTTGTCTCCGCCGGGCGGCATCGTGAATCTCACCAGCCGTCGTCCGGAGGGCGTGTTCAGTGGGGAAGGGCAGCTGCAGTACGGCAGTTACGCCAACCGCCAGGCGGCGGTCGACGTGACCGGGCCGCTCGACAAGGACGGCCATTTCCTGGGGAGATTCACCGCGCTTTATTATGATCGTGGCACCCAGACCAACGGTGTCGATACGGACCGCTACTACGTCGCCCCGGCCTTCACCTGGCTGCCATCACCGGATACGAATCTCACATTCCTGAGCTATTTCCAGCACGACGACGTCTATGGCGATGGGGGCGGCTTCCTGCCAATTTACGGTGTCGCTGCATTCAACCCATTGGGCAAGGTGCCTACGGATACCAACCTGGGCGACACCAAGTACAACCATTTCAAGCGCAACCAGTACGGCGTGGGCTACGACTTCACCCACAAGTTCAACGACACGTGGCGCTTCCAGCAGAACCTCAAGTATTTTTCCAGCGTGGTCAACATCCTGCAGGTCTACGGCGCCGGACTTGTCACCGACTCTGACGGCGTTCCGGTGGACTATCGCACGGTCAATCGTTACAACTTCCCGTTCGATGAGAACGTCAAGTCCTTCAATGTCGATTCGCGTGTTGAAGGGAAATTCGACAGCGGCGACGTGAAACAGGACGTTCTCGTCGGGGTCGATTATCGACGCTATACCGACAGTGCCCAATATGGCTTTGCGGTGGCGCCTACGATCGATCTCTTCGATCCGGTGTACGGCGTGCCGATCACCACGCCAACGCAGCTTTTCCCGTACCTGCAGCAGGTGCAAAAGCAGACGGGTCTGTACGCCGAAGATCACATCAAGCTGGATCGCTGGGTGCTCACCCTCAGCGGGCGCGAGGACAGTGTCGACTCAAGCAATCTCGGCGTGAAATCAAGCGACAGCAAGTTCACCTATCACGCGGGTCTCAACTACCTGTTCCAGAATGGCCTGGCGCCGTATGTGTCGTATGCGACGTCATTCCAGCCTACGCCTGGTGCAAATTTCCAGGGTCAGGCGTTCAAGCCAACCGATGGCAAGCAAATGGAAGTCGGCTTGAAGTTCCAGCCCACTTCCTTGCCACCGGGCACGAATATGCTGTTGACGCTGGCGGCATACGATGTGAAGCAGAACAACGTATTGACGCCCGATCCGGACCCGGCTCACCTGTTTTTCAGTGTGCAGACAGGCCAGGTTGAGGTGAAAGGCCTCGAGTTGGAGGGCGTGGCGCGCCTGAATGAGAATTGGAGCCTCAATGCAGCGTTCACCGACATGCTCTCGAAAGTGACCAGGAGCAACGGTGTTGATCTGGGCAAGCAGCTCGCGCAGACGCCCCGGCGGATGGCCTCGGCGCTTGTCGATTACACCGACTGGTCAGGTGCGCTCACTGGTTTGGGGGCGAGTCTCGGCGCGCGTTATGTCGGTTCGAGTTACGGAGATCCCGCCAATGCCTACCGGGCACCGGGGGTCGTGCTGTGGGACGCCACGGTTCACTACAACCTCCGCGATCAATGGGTCATGCAGCTCAATCTCTCCAATATGTTCGACAGGGAGTACCTGTCGCGATGCTCGAGCGATGCCGCCTGTTACTACGGGTTGCGGCGGGTCATCAACCTGACGGTCACGCGTAAGTTCTGAGCTCGCCGTCCCCCCCGTCAATGCGCGTTGCCAACGCCATCGCCCCGATGAACCGTCAGCGCATGCGGCGGTTCATCGCAACCCTCGCCAGCAGTTGTCTTGCGGGGTTTGTCCTGGTGGCTTTCGCAGTATCGGCGGACGCATATGGCAAGGATAAGAGCCTTTCAAAGGCACCCTTACCATGGAAGCTCAATCCTTATCCCAGCACATACCGCCCACTGCCGCGACAAGACACCCTGATCATCAATGCAACCATTCTTGATGGGGCGGGACATCGTTTCGACAAGGCCAGTGTGCTGCTGCGGGATGGAAAGGTTGTCGAAATAGGCTCAGGTGCAATCGTTCGACCCGACGGTGCGAAGATCATCGATGCGAAGGGTCGCTGGGTCACGCCGGGCATCATCGACGTGCACTCGCACGACGGCGATTTTTCCGCGCCCTACACGAGCCTCGATGCCCAGAATTCAGATGTAAGCGAATCAACGGAACCGAACGCCGCCAACGTCTGGGCCGAACATTCGATCAATGTGCAGGACCCTTCATTCGAACACGCACTCGCCGGTGGTATCACGACGCTGCAAATCCTGCCCGGGTCCAGTGATCTGTTTGGTGGACGCACGGTGGTGTTGAAAAACGTACCGGCAAATACCGTGCAGGCAATGAAATTTCCGGACGCGCCCTATGGCCTCAAGATGGCCTGCGGCGAGAATCCGAAGTACGCCTTTGGCGGCAAGGGAGTCTTTCCGTCGAGCCGGATGGGCAGCGTTGCCGGTGAACGCGAGGCCTGGATCGAAGCCGCCGAATACCGCCAGAAGTGGCTTGATTACGAATCCGGCAAGCGCGGCAAGCTTCCTGACAGGGACCTCAAGCTCGATACGCTCGCCGGGGTGCTGGACGGCGATATTCGCGTGCACTGGCATTGCTATCGCGCTGACGACATGGCCACGCTGTTCGACACGGCGAAAGAAGCCGGTTTTCATATCACCGCGTTTCACCACGCTGTCGAGGCCTACAAGATTCCAGCGCTGTTTGTGAGCAACCACACCTGTGCCGTGGTCTGGTCGGACTGGTGGGGCTACAAGATGGAGGCGCTCGACGGTATCCGTGCGAATGCGGCGTTCCTCGATGCGCAAGGTGTATGCGTAGCGATGCATTCGGACTCGCCCTGGCTTGGGCAGCGGCTGAATCTCGAGGCCGCCAAGGCCATGGCCGCCGGCAATCGGGCGGGCCTGCACCTGACAGCCGCGCATGCCATCGAGTGGGTGACGCTCAACAGCGCAAAAATACTCGGCCTGGATGCAAAAATCGGTTCGCTCGAACCCGGCAAGAACGCAGACTTGGTGATCTGGTCGGGTGATCCGTTCAGCGTCTACAGTCGCGCGGATCAAGTCTATATCGACGGTGCGCTGGTCTTCGATCGCACGGACGCCAGCCATCAACCACGCTCGGATTTCGAGGTCGGCGAGCCAAGCATGGCGGCGCCCGCAGGCAAGCACGATGACGGCCCGTAAGCGCATGCAACGCCGGTGCTGGCGCGGTGCGGTTGCCGCGCTGCTTCTCCTTGTCGCCGGCGCGATCCATGCTGAAACGCTTGCAATCGTGCACGCGCGGGCGTGGCCGATGACCGCGAATACGGGTGCACAGGGATACATCGACAACGCCACCATCGTGATTCGCGATGGCCATTATGAGTCGGTCGTGGCGGGCGCCGCGGCGCCGACCGGGGCGCGCATCATTGATGCTCGTGGAAGAATCGTTACGCCAGGCTTGATGAATGCGAACACGCATCTCGGCCTGGTCGAAGTGTCGTCACTTGAAGAAACCCGCGATTACAGCGTGACCGACGGCCCGCTGGGCGCCGCGTTCGATGTGCAATACGGTCTGAACCCGAACTCCATCTTGCTGCCCAACGTGCTGGCCGATGGACTGACCCGAGCAGTGACGAGCCCCGGTGGTGCGGCAGACGCAGCATTTCTCGGGATCGGCGCGGTGCTGCGCATCGTGCCAGGCGGAGACATTCTGGACCGGGCGAAAGCAGCCATGTACGCCAGCATTGGCGGCAATGTTTCCAGGCACGGTGGCGGCTCGCGCAGCGCGCAATGGCAGCTGCTGCGCAATGCGCTCGACGAGGCGAAACGGTACAATCCGGTCCAGGGGGTTGGCGTTCCGCGCGATCAGCTGCAGAACCGACTCAATATCGTCGCCCTGCATGCCATGCTCGCCACGCACATGCCGCTGGTGATGCAGGTTTCGCGCGAGTCGGATGTCCGCCAGTCGGTGAGTCTGGCCGATGACTATCATCTGCGGCTGATCATTCTTGGCGGTGCCGAAGCCTGGCGTTGCGCCGATCTGCTCGCCGCGCATCACGTTTCGGTAGTGATCGATCCCGAGGCCAATCTGCCATGGACGTTCGATGAACTGGGGTCCCGCGCCGACAGCGCGGCGATTCTCCAGCGCGCCGGCGTGACGATCGCGTTCAACGTATCCGGCAACACGATTTATCTCAGTCACAACGCCGGTGTCGCCGTGCGCGAGGCGGCCGGGATAGCCGTGGCGAATGGATTGCCATGGCCTGCCGCCCTGCAGGCCCTCACCTTGAATCCCGCGAGAATGTTCGGTATCGCCGATCACTACGGCAGCATGGCGCGCGGGCTGGATGCCGATCTCGTCATATGGAATGGCGATCCGCTCGAACCGACGAGTGCGCCAGATCTCGTACTGGTGAAAGGACGGCCGGCATCGCTTGTCACCCGGCAGACCCTGCTACGTGACCGCTATGCGCCCAAGGCCAGGTCCAACCCGTGGCCAGCGGCCTATCACTGAACACAGTTCGATCATGTGAGGCGACAAATCATGAACTGGAAGCGGGCGTTGCTGCTGGTCATTCTCGCCATCGCTCCCTGCGTTGGCGCGGCCGCAGCGCCGGTGGACGGGGCAGTGGCGAGTAGTGCATCTACTGATCGCCTGCCGCTGGTACCAACTCGGCATATCCGGTTCGACACGGACGAGGGCACCTGGGTGTCGCTCGACGTGTCGCCCGACGGTCGCAGCATCGTGTTCGAGTTGCTCGGCGATCTCTATCGCATGGATATCCGGGGCGGCACAGCGCAGGCGCTCACCCATGGTCTGCCCTTCGATTCGCAGCCGCGCTTCTCACCGGACGGCAAGCACATCGTTTTCGTGAGTGACCGATCCGGCAACGAGAACGTCTGGATTGCGGATGCGGACGGCGGACATCCGCGTCAAATTTCCATGCTGGACGACAACCGGGAGTTCACGTCGCCGACGTGGTCGGCGGATGGGCGCTCGATCTATGTTTCAGAATATCGTCCTGACGTCACTTCCTATGAGTTGTGGAACTACCCGCTCGACAGAGGAGGCCCCTGGCGAGCAGGTCACCCATGCGAAAGCGTACGCAGAACAGCCGAAGGATGAGCGCTTCGGTGCCCGCAATAGATGCTCTGAGTGCCGTTGCCGTATTGATCGACCTCCACAATGGCGACATTGACCGCTGAAGATGCACGTGCATATTGTGCAGCAATGGCCACAATTCTCGTCGTTTCCTCCCTATTTTGGCTCCTGCGCTTTGGTGACTTTGGGCAGGTCAATCGATCCGGCAAGCACCTTTGTCGTGAGGACAGCAACGGGGGTCTCGAACAACGTGAAATGGCCCATCTGGCTAAACGGGTCGATTCCACGGACAGTGAGATGAACGTGAATCGGTTTTGTGATTTCACCAGGCCGAAACACGCCATCCCGGAGAAACCGTGTGAAATCCCATACCGTGCCTTCGACGCTCTTCTCGGCACCGTCGGAGTCGACGGTCGCCTGTCCTATATAGGAACCCACATTCAATACCCTCACTTTCAACGGTCCCCGAATCAGGGCGTTGCTAACATTCTCCAACCGGAGATCGAAGTCCAGAACGTGGGTTTTGACGTTGTAGTACCGGTCGAGGAATTCGAGGCGCACCCGTTTGTTCACATTTTTCAATTCGGCCAAGCCAGGACTACCGTTCTTTTCTGCGTGGCCTTTCACGGTGATATCCGTCGTCCAGACCTGGGGGATTCCCGCGGGATTGGCGATCCATAGCGGATGGAATCCGCCATCGGCGTCCGCCGCAAAGCCCATGGTGTGGCCACCGTGAAATGCGAACCAAGGTATGGTAAGCGAATTGGTCGATTGGGTTTTGAACTCCCAGTCGCCGTCGCCGAACAGCGGTACACGCCCGTCGCGGCCAGGCTCATAATCCGCGTCTGACACCTTACTGCTGGGCAGAAATGTTTCGCCGCCATCGAGCGAAGCCCGAAACCGGACAGACCAACCGAGATTGTCCGCATAGTCGCGGCGATCGAGCCACATCACACCGACTACCCCGAACTTATTGACGGCAACGTTACCGTGGATATCGTCGGGTCCGTGGATGGCATCCCCTACTTGTCGTGTCACATCATCATCGAGGACGCGTGGCTGCGACCACGTCTTCCCCTCGTCCGAAGAAAAAGCAAGTTTGACCTGCGAGCGCCCCGAGAAACGATCCTCCCAGACCGCGTAAATGCGGCCGCGAAAAGGGCCGTGACTGGAGTCGACCGCGAGGTAGGCATAGTAGCTTCCATTGGGCTCGAAATCGGCGAACCATGGGGCGACGGTCGACGTTTCGACTTTGAGCGGCCAGTTTGGCTGCTGGAATTTTGCACGAACGACCTGCATCGACCCCGGCAACTCGACTCGGAAAGTTTGTGGCGTGCCTGGGGCCGGCTCTTGGAATATCGGCATCGGGAAGACCAAGGTTCCATCCGCGAGGATAACTCCCGAGCCGATGTTGGCGACGCGCATGCCCTGCTTCGCGCGAACAACCTGAGTAAAAAATGACTTCCCGCCATCACTGGAAGATCCAACGCTGATGCTATGTTCATCCGGACCCATTCCATAGAGATACAACCAGCCATGCCGGGGCCCCGGCCTCTTGTCCACAAGAAGGAAGCTGCGCTCCGCATGCGCGACGAACGTGGGGTTTCCCCACGTATTTCCCCCATCGGTGGAGCGGTCAATCCGGTCGTACTCATCCTCGGGATTGCTCGCCGACCTTCCCTCCGAGAGCGAGTACAAAATCCGGCCTGGGCCGTACTGGCAATCCGGATCCCAACTCGCGTGGCCGTCGTCTCCTTTCGCTCGCAGGGACAGTTTCCACGTTTTCCCGCCGTCAAAGGTGACGTAGGTGACTACATCGTTTGTGGGCGAATCGTTTGGAAACACCATGGAGCACGCGGCCAGTTCGTTGGCATCGCTCGGATTCGCTCCAATTTCCACTTCACCGTGAGGATCTGACGCCAAGGCTGCACTGACCTGGACGCTCGGGCCGACCTGGACGTCTACACCCGCGCCTGGTGCACTTTGCGCGGCGACCGGAAGCGCAGCGGCGGAGAGTCCAAGAACCAACAACCCCAGGCTACTCCACAGCAAAAACGGACTCGTGAGTGCCCGTTTGGGCGAATTGCCCAAAGGGGGAGATCCCGTCCTACTGGGGCGAAGTGTCGAAGCCACAACATGTCCTATCTTCATGGATCCTCCATTGACGACCTGAGTTGGCAAGGTTGAAATTCCGAACGCTCATCGGCTGCGGAAACACTTCCGTTGCGGCGCTCGTGGCAGCAGCGGATCCACTGCGGCGGCGGTGGTATCCGCTCTATGCGCCGCTTGACTTCTTGATTTTGAAACCCTCGGCATCGGGAGAATTCATGCGATGGCGAGAGCCCCGGACATGGGCTCACGATCGAACTCGTCGCTGAACTTCCTCCGCTTGGATCTGACACTCCTCTTTGGCTTTTGACCATGATCGGTCTCCCTGGAAGTGTCCGCGTTGAGGGGTAGAACCCGCGCGTAGTAATGAAGCTCAAGCCGGTTGCTACTCGGCAATCCGCGGCTCGTTCCTTCTTGTATGGCGCAATCCGTAACCGGCATAAATCGCCGCTCCAACCAGACCGTAGCCCACGAGGAAGGCGGCAGGCACGATTTCCCCACGGCGAGCCTGCGCGATGATATCCAGCGATACCGGCAACACCATCGCAAAGCACATGACAATCGCGGCCACCGGTATATAGCCGATCCAGACCTTCCCGATCCGGAAGCCGCCGAGCGGAACGCGAAACGGACGGGGAAGCTCCGGATGCGCGGTACGCAGCCACATCAGACTCAGGCTGACGACAATAAAGGCGAGCGCGGTGCCGATACTCACCAGGTCGCCGAGCACGGAGATGGGAAATACGGCGGCAAGAATGGCCGAGATCGAACAGACCAAAATGCAGCCAATCCAGGGTGTGCGGAAGCGCGGGTGCAGTTGACCGAAGGCGCTCGGCAACAAACCGTCCCTGGCCATGGCGAAGCAAATGCGCGAGTGTCCGAAGCCGTTCACAAGAAGAACGGAGGCCAGCCCGGTCAGCGCTCCAAGTTTGATCAGGATCGCGAAGCCTGGCCACCCAATACGGTCAACCGCCACGGCGAGCGGATCGGACACACCGAGTTCGCGGAACGGGACGATACCGGTCAGTACAGCGGCAACAAGAATGTAGATCGCCGTGCTTGCCCCAAGCGCACCGAGAATCCCGATCGGCATGGCGCGCTGTGGATCCTTGGTTTCGGCCGCCGCAGTGGAGACTGTCTCAAAACCAAGGTAGGCGAAAAACAGGATGGACGAGGCGCGCATCACACCGGCCCAACCGTAAGTGAAGCCACCTTCGTTCGGCGGTATCAGCGGCACCCAATTGCTGACGTGGATGGCGCCGACGCCAACCGCGACAAACGCGGCAAGAACAGAAAGCTTGATCGCCACCAGCATCGCATTTACCCATGCGGACTTGGAGACGCCGAGAACCAGGACTGTTGCGACCGGAACGAACGCCAGTGCGGCGACGAGGTTCACTCCGTGGCCGATGCTAAAGGTTGTGCGCCCGTGGACGACGGTGACATGCAGCAGGGAGGCGGACACCAGGTCGGGGAAATGAAAGCCAAAACTGGCCAGCAGGCTGTTGAGGTATCCAGAGAACCCCACGGCGAGTGCGGAACCCGCCAGGCCATATTCGAGCATCAGCAGCCAGCCGAGAATCCACGCGTAGACTTCGCCCATTGCGGCGTAGCAATAGGTATACGACGAGCCTGCGGCCGGAATGGCGGCGGCCAGCTCCGCGTAGCACAGGCCGGTGAGCGCGCAAGCAGCGCCAGCGAAGAGAAAGGAGAGCATCACGGCCGGTCCGGCGTAGTAGGCGGCGGCCGGACCGATCATCACGTAAATCCCGGCACCCACGATGCAGCCGATGCCAAGCAAGACCAGGCTTGTCGGGGTCAGGACTTTGCGCAGTCCATTGGTTTGCGTTTCGGCAAGCACTTGTTCGATAGGCTTGCGCGCGAACATGCTCGACGTGTTCATCCAGGCTTGTGCCTGTTCGTGCGATTCGCATTGGCATCGGTCATCAACGCGATGAGATCTTCGTTGCCAGCTTGCGAGAGACCGCGGATGATCTCTGGATACGTGTCGTCTCGTTCGTCCTGGCCAAGTTTGAATTTGGCGTTTGCCGCGAGCACATGGGCCCGAAAGGGAATGATCCGCGTCAACAATTGTTCGTAACGCCCTCCCATTTCTTCGACACGCCAGCGGCGCTGGCGATCGCCTTCCATCGCCTCAACCAGATCGCGGACGATGCGGTCCAGGTCCCCTTGGTTATCCAGAAACTCGATGCGGACGTCGAAATTGATGCTGGCATAGTTCCACGTCGGCGCCTGCGTTCGATCGCACAGCCACGAGGGTGACACGTAGCCATTCGGGCCAAGAAACAGCAGCGAGGCACCCGGGGCACTTTGCAATTCGGCGACCTGTGGGTTGGATCGTGCATAGTGTCCGATCAGGGTAACGATCCTGTCGTTCTCCACCTGTTCCGGTCGCAGTGGCAGTGGCGTGGCGTTGTTGGGGTTGCCGTGGGAAATTATCCAAGCCAGCGGATGCCGTGTGACCAGCCCGGTGATATCGGCGTCATTGCGCGGGGCGAATTTTGTAGTTGCCATAGGGGTGCCTTCCGCTTGCACTGAGAGATGTCGAGTCTTGGGTGTCCATTGCACATTAGACCTGGACACGCGCCAGGCACGGTTTTCGCCACAAGCCGCGCCGAAAGGACAAGTACGATGGTTCTTCTCGCGGATCCGCCGAGCTTGCCGGTGCGACTGGGAGATTTCGTGTCGTATATCTTCTTGTTGACAGGAAGTTCAAACGCCCTCCGGTTGAGCAGCACCTTGCCGCGTCTGCACCGGCGCATGCCGCGTGCGCACCACGCCCGTAAAAAACCCAGAGCCAAGCAGACGTCAGCCCAAGGCATTCGTCGAGGGACCGCAAAATTGAGCGCATGCGTAGCTCCAACCCGAAATTGGCGCCTAGATCTGTCTGCGACTCTCTCTCGACGGCCGATTGCGGGCTTTCGCGGTGGGGTCTCTCGCTATCGTCGTTGGGCCAATCGTGGGCCCCTACTTTGCAGAGACGGGCTGACGTGACCGATTTCGGGGAGTTTCCGTAGGCGGCGGCACATTCGCGTCGACAAAATAGTGTGTCGGCGACACGCCGAATGCGCGACGAAACATGGCCGTGAACGCACTTGGGCTGTTATAGCCGACATCAAGCGCGGTCGCGGTGACCGAGCTGCCCGTCGCCAGGCGTGAAAGCGCGTCCATGAGACGCACGTTCTGTTGCCAGGTGGCGAAGCTCATGCCGGTCTCCTGCCGGAATGTTCGCGTAAATGTGCGTCGACCCATCGCCGCGGCATTCGCCCAGTCGTTCAGGGCTTCATGCTGGGCGGAATCGGCAAGAATCGCCTTGCAAACCCGTGCCAGCCGCTCGTTCGACGGCATTGGCACGCAGAGGGGAATGCGCGGCGCGAGGCGGATTTCGTCGAGGATCAGCGACATAACGCGTTCTTCGCGGCCTGCGAGTTGATACTCGACGGGCAGCTTCCCGGCTTCAAGAATCAGTTCGCGCAGCAGGTTGGACACCTCCATCACCTGGCAGGTGGTCGGCAAATCGGGCACGACGTCGGTGGCGATGTACAAGGTGCGGATTTCAACGCGTCCACGGCAGCGTACTTCGTGCTCCACCCCGGCCGGAACCCAGATGGCGCGCTGCGGTGGTGCGACGTAGCTCGCGGTTCCGGTGCTCAGAATGATTACGCCGCTTGTGGCGTAGACGAGTTGGGCGCGGGCATGACTGTGCGCTGGATCGAAAAATCCGGGTGGGTAGTCATCCATCAACACCCCGACCGGACGATCCAGGAACTGATAGTCAATGCCCTTCTTGCTGCGATCCATATGGCCCACGCTAGACGATGGATGATCCTCTCACGACAGCGCGTCTCCGGCAGAGCAATACGCTATGGCGAAATATTGATTCTAGGCTTGGAAGCGAAAAGCCCGCAATGAAAGCAAGAAGCAGCGATTCAATCCGGTCGGGAACGGCGTGGCGAAAAGAGCCGCGACCACTATGACACACGAGCCGACAGCGCAGGATTCGACCAAGATGGACTCGAACGGAACCGCCCCGCTTGACCCGCAGATTGGCCGTTTCGTTTCCGAGCTCATGCAATCGCAGGTCGGTGATACGGGTGCCGGCCAACCGTCCTTCCCCGAGATGCGCCATAACGCGGAAGTCATTCGCGCGCGGTGGCGCCACGGCGGCCCCACCATGGCCGAGACCAGGGACGTTCAGGTGCCGACGGAGTACGGCGAGGTGCACATACGTGTGTATCGGCCCCACACCAGCGGTGCGCCGCAACCTGCGCTTGTCTATCTGCACGGTGGAGGGTGGACAATGTTCAGCATCGATACCCACGAACGTATCATGCGTGAACTGGCGGCCCGCGCCCATGTAGTCGTGATCGGTGTTGACTACGCACTTTCACCCGAAGCGAAGTTTCCGTATGCCCTGCACCAAATTGAAGCAGTGGTGCGCCGGTTGGCCGCCCACGCGGACGAGTTCGGCGTCGACCCGACGCGCTTGGCTATCGGTGGTGATTCGGCTGGTGCAAATCTCGCTGTCGGTACCAGCCTCATCTTGCGCGATGCGGGTGATCCGCGGGTACTGAAAGGCATGTTGCTGATCTATGGCTGTTTTACCCAAGCATTGTCGGAGACGTCCGCGAACCGTTACGGGGCCGAAGGAAACCTTCTGACTACCAGCGAGATGGCGGCGTTCTGGACTAACTACCTGGCCGACCCCGCTGACGCGCTTGATCCGCTAGCTTCGCCATTGCTCGCCCAGCTCGAAGGCTTGCCGCAGACCTTCCAGGTAATCGCGCAATGTGATGTCCTGGCCGAGCAGAACGTGGCGTTCGCGAAGCGCCTGCATGAGGCAGGTGTCGCTGCCGAAAGCCGTGAATATGCCGGAGCGACGCACAGTTTTTTGGAGGCTGTGTCCATCGCGGACGTTGCGGGCCGGGCACTGGACGACAGCGCAACATGGCTCCGCAAGTGTCTTCGGTGATCAAGACTGATCAGGCATGTTCCGCTGGACGTGCTTCTCCCGACACGCGCTCAACGCGTACGGCATCACCGCGTCTACGAGTCGGCGCGGCAAGTGCTGGGATAATTCCTGGGGCTAAGCGCAGTCTGGCTAGCTAAAGGCGGAATGGCTGCACGGCCACTGATTCCTCACGCGCCACCACGTCAACGACGAAACCACCACCTGGCCGCTCTGGTACGAGCAGACTCGACTGCGCTTCACCGCGAACGATCACCGCCTCGATCAGTTCGGACGCTCCATCACGTGAATCATGCCATCTGGGGAAACGTGGCCCAAACGCGCTGATTGATGACCCAGTTGCGCGTGCAGGACTTCGATGGGCTTGGCACATTGAACTGGCATAGACGCTCGGGTGGGTTCAAATTCAGCTTTTTCGGGTCCCTGGAGTCCCGCCCCAATGGATGGAGCGCTCAGAAGCCGATACGTTGAACCTGCGCAAGCCCTTTCGCCTTGAGGGATGAAGTCATGACCATTTCGGTTGTATCTGTTGCGTACAGATTCGGCAAAATGCGCTTGCTCTGCGTGAGCACCCTTCTGCTGCTTGCTGCATTCTCTGGCACGGTCATGGCGGTCGGCTCGGACCAGTCCGGAGGCAGCACTCCGCCCGAACGCATCAAACAAGACAACAACGAGAAAGCTACCAACAAGAAAGATGCGACCACACTTCAGACCGTGGAGGTCACGGCGTACGTGCCACAGACTACCAACGCCGCAGCCAAGATGGACGTGCCGCTTATCGAAACGCCACAATCGATTACCGTGATTCCCCGCGCGCAGATGGACTTGCTCGACTGGCAGAACCTGGGCGATGTGGTGCGCTATACGGCTGGGGCCCTTGGGAACAACTTCGGATCTCAACCGCAACAAGACTGGCTAACCCAGCGGGGATTCCCTCCTACGGAATACATCAACGGTTTGCAGGCACCCATTCCCAGTGAGACGCCGAACGTTGGTGTGGATCTGTACGGGTTTCAGACCGTCGAGCTATTGAAGGGGCCGTCGTCGATGCTTTATGGGTCCGCACCGCCGGGCGGTATCATGAATCTCACCAGCCGACGCCCGGAGGGATTCTTCGATGGCCAAGCTCAACTGCAATACGGCAGTTATGGCAATACACAAGTTGCCGCCGATGTCACCGGGCCGCTCGACCAGAGTGGCAAGTTTCTGGGCAGACTGACCGCGTTGTACTTTGACCGGGGCACGCAGACATATGGCGTCGACACCGATCGCTACTACATCGCCCCAGCATTTACCTGGCTGGCCTCGCCCGACACAACCCTGACCTTCTTGAGTTATTTCCAGCACGACGATGACTACGGCGACGGCAACGGCTTCTTGCCGATTTATGGAATTTTGCTACCCAACCCGCTGGGCAAAATATCTACAAGTACCAATCCGGGGGACCTTGATTACAATCACTTCAAGCGCAATCAGTACGGCGTTGGCTACGCGCTAGAACATAAGTTCAATGACACTTGGCGCTTCGAGCAGAATTTCATGTACTTTTCGAACAAGGCGGAGATTTTGCAAGTCTACGGTGGAGGCCTTGTTACAGACTCTGACGGTATTCCAGTCGACTACCGCACCCTCAATCGTTACAACTTTCCGGAAAACTATACGATCCGCTCTCCCGAAATCGATTCGCGCATCATCGGAAAGTTCGACACCGGCGACGTAAAGCAGAGCCTTATCATGGGTCTTGGTTTTCGACACTATACCTACGATGACGCATATGGCTTTTCGTCTGCGCCCCCATTCGATATATTCAATCCGGTGTACGGCGTACCAATCAGCACGCCCCCGTTGGTTCCGGATGTGCAGATGGTGCAAAAGCAGACAGGCATCTACGGTGAAGATGTAATCAAGATCAACGACCGTTGGGTGATCACTGTCGGTGGGCGAGAGGACTATGTCGATTCAACCAACTTCGGTGTAAATACAAGCCAGACCAAGTTCACTTACCATACGGGCCTGAACTACTTGTTCAAGGATGGCTTCGCACCGTATGTGTCCTACGCAACGTCATTTCAACCCACTCCTGGCGCGGACATAAATGGCAATGCATTCAAGCCAACTGCGGGTGCGCAGGTGGAGGCTGGCTTGAAGTTTCAGCCGGCTTCGCTACCGCCTGGCATGCACATGCTGGTGACGTTTGCAGCATACGATTTGAAGCAGAATAACGTATTGACCCCGGATCCGACGAATCCGTTGTTCAGCGTGCAGGCCGGGCAAGTCGAAGTGAAGGGTCTGGAACTGGAAGGCGTTGCTCGATTGGGCGATCGCTGGGCATTCAACTTCGCATATACCGATATGAATCCCGTAGTCAGCAAGAGCAACACTCCGGACGAGGTCGGAAAGCAGCTCCCGACAACACCCAGGCATGTGGCCTCGGCGCTGGCCGACTATACGATGCAGGCAGGCACGTTCGCAGGTCTCGGTGCGAGTCTCGGTGTACGTTACGTAGGATCGAGTTATGGGGATTCACTGAATAGCCCTGAGTTCAAAGCCGGATCGGCCACTCTTTGGGACTCCACTGTTCACTATAACTTCGGCCGGGATTGGGCGATGCAACTCAATTTCGCGAATATGTTTGACCGGACTTACGTGTCCCAATGCTTTAGTGAAGCAGGATGTTTCTATGGGCTGAGGCGGGTTGTCAATTTCACGATCACACGCAATCTGTAGCCATGGCTGAGAAAATCCCACCACTTGTGAGCGATGCCAAGCCCGTGCTGCCTCAATACCCGGGTTAGCTACGTGGTCACCCAGCGGCGAACGCGAGCACTTGCATTGCCGGTATTTCGCCGAAAGCGGTCGCACTTTAGGATTTGCTATAAGCCTCTTGTCTGCACTCATTCCATAAGTGCTCAACGAGTTCCCGCGCGCTCGGCGTGTCCAAGATGCGGTCCACGCCCAGGCCGGCAAATAGACAGCAGTCCATTACCTCGCCGGTCATCGATTGCATGGCCGGCATGTCGTCGTATCGCCATATCTCACCCCTTGCCGGGTCGGTGGCAACTATGTCTCCTTCACCCGGCCGCAAGCCGTGGGGCGGAGATCCGGCGGCCTCCCACCGCTCCAGGGTACGGTTTCTGATGACCCTGTGCGCTGCACCAGGCCATCCTCCGTCGAAACAGTACGTAAGCGTGGTATCCGCTCCCTTCGCTCGCACGATGGCATTCTTGTACGACGGATGCGCCGCGCTCTCCGCCGTGGCGACAAACCGTGTTCCGAGCATGGCCGCCGTTGCACCCTGCCCAATTGCCCACCTAATGCCAGCACCGTCGGCCAGGCCCCCTGTTGCGACCACAGGAACGCTGCCAGCGTGTCTAACCACTTCGGGTAGAAGTGTCGCCAGCTCAAAGGCTGATTGAACATGTCCGCCGGCTTCCGCACCCTGGCAGATGACGAAATCCGCACCGTCACCGATGGCTCTGGCCGCGTCCTCGGCGGTTCCCACCTGCACCCCCACTGTGACCCCTTGTCTATGGGCACGCTGGATCAAGTGCGGCGCATGCCCCCAAGAAAGAGTGATCACAGGAGCGCCGGCGTCGATAACGGCATCGAATGCCACCGGGGCAAAAGCGAGCACGAAATTGACGAAGAACGGGGCCCTGGTCCGCGAATGGAGACACTGCACTAGGCGCGCGGCGGTATCCGGCAAAGTCCAAGTCAAGGCCAGGGAGCCCATACCGCCGGCATTTGAAACCGCTGCGGCGAGGTCTACCGTTGCCACGCTACCAATCGGCGCTTGCAAAATGGGAATCGCCAAATTCCGGAGGTCCACCCTACTCATGCCCAAGGTCTCCGTCTCGGCCTGCTTGATGGGCCCGATGATCTGCCCGGTATTGAATCTCCTCTTGCATACGTCCGCCCACGTCCAAGTATGCGACTTTACCTATGATCGATTGGTACGGCTGGGGCAAGTCCTTATGGTGACATCTGACGGCGCCCACGGGGCAGGCGTACCAATGGCTGGCGGACGCCCGGTACAGGCGCGGCAGCGAACTCTGAAGGGTTGCCGCAGATCATCCAGGCCAACGGGCGGGCATCGACCAACGCCGGGATGTCACGCTTGTCACGCGCTTGATACATTGCTGCGCTAGCAGCGCTCATGAGTAGGTTCCCTGCGCTGGTGTATTGCATACGGACAGGGCCGGCCAGTGCGCATGCCAAGGGGCGGCTTGTTCCAGTTCGTAGGCAATACCGAGGAGGCGATCCTCTTGCCCACGATCGGCGGCGAACATCACGCCCACAGGCAATCCATCTTTACTGAAGTGAAGCGGTAGCGAAATCGCCGGAGTTCCGGCGAGGTTCTGCAATGGCGTATACCCAATCCAATCGAACATCCCGTCGCGCAGCGCTTCGAAAGCCAGGTCGGGCGAATAGGTGCCCAGCAACGGCGGTGGCGTGCGCAGCGTCGGCGATAAAATCACGTCGTAGTTCTGGTGAAACGCAGTGAGTTGTCCCGGCAATGTGGCCAATTGCGCATACGCCTGCTCCAGTGCCTCGATCGGAAGCCGTGTCGCCCACTCTGCAAGGTGGCGCGTCCAGGGCTCCAGCACATCGTCCAGGCGACTGCCGCCCAACGTGGGTCTCACGGCGTCGACCGCGTCGCCGCCCAGATGCGCCCACAAGGTGAGCAGAGCCGTCATGCAGGCCGCTCCATCGACCGGCAGGGGCACGACCGTCACGTGATGGCCGAGAGCCTCGCACAATGCCATGGCGTTGCGTACCGCCGTACGTGCTTCCTGGTGAGGCTCGTTGCCATAGAGGTTGGGCTCCGCCACCGCGATACGCAATCGAGCCTTGGAGGGCTCGCGTAACATGGATCGATCCGGCTGCGGATGAGCCACCGCGAAGGCCCATGCTGTATCGCGCACGCTGCGAGACATCAGGCTGTCGCCGACCATCAGGTCATCCAACACGTGACGAGAACGCGCTCGCACCACCGCACCGCGGCCTGGCTTGAGCCCCACAATGCCGCAACAGGCGGCCGGAATCCGGATCGAGCCGGCGCCATCGCTGCCATGCGCCAGCGGCACCAGCCCAGCCGCCACTGCCGCCGCCGCACCGCCGCTGGAGCCACCCGGTGAATACATTGGCGCCCACGGGTTGCGGGTAGGTGATGCCGCCAACCGGGGCTCCGTGGTAGCCATCAGGCCAAATTCCGGCATGGCGGACTTGCCTAACGGAATCAAACCCTGCTGGTCAAAGCGCTGGGCAAAAGGATAGGCCGAGTCGGCCAGCACGCCACGGCGACTGCGCGAGCCGGCAATGGTCGGCATGCCCGGATACTCCAGAGAGTCCTTGAGCAGATACGGCACACCTGCCATTGAGCCGACACCATCGACACCATCGAGGCGCGCAGCACGCTCGCGCGCCAGTGCAAACGCGCGATAACTGAGCGCTGCGAGCTGTCCATCAAGCGCATCGATGCGCATGATTGCAGCTTCGACCAAGTCGGACGCAGTCAGCTCGCCTTTGACAAGCAACGCCGCCTGGTCGTGCGCGTCCAGCATACCAATTCGACCAGCGTCGGCCAGGGAAAAACCATTCATCACGAAAGCTCCACACCAATCGGCGGGGACTGCCGCCGGCCGTAAATCAAGAAGCCTGGGCGGCAATGAGACCGCCCGAAGTCAGGTGTTGATGCACGACGAGCCAACCGAATGCGCCTAGTCCGGCGGCAAAGCGGCATCCAGACCACGCGTCCTCGGCGTGGCGGGTTTCCTTCCGGCGAGTTTTGCCCACTGCTTCTTCAGCGTGCGGTTCCACCACATCGCATACCCGGTGATCACCAGCACCACGGGCACGAGCCCCAGCAGGGCCCATAGCACCTGCAGGGGCAACCCGCCAAAGTCGCCAAAATGCACGGAGTAGACGGCGAGGGAAAAACGCTCGCCTCCCGTCCAGAGCGCACTCGAAGTGTTGGACAAAACTGCACCCGTGGCTGGCTGAAGCGCAAGCACCTCTTCCAGCTGCTCCATCGGCACCCATGGCCTTGGCGACATGAAAACCTTGACGACGCCGTGGGGGCGCTGGGTATCCATGAAGAGGTAGGCAAGCTGGTCCTGGGGATACAAGCTTTGCGCCCGCTGGATCAGCGCCCCTGCCGACAGTATCGGGTCGCCCGGCTTCCAGTCGGAAGCCAGCTGTCCCAAGCTTGGCATGGGCGAGAAAACCTTGATGGCGCTTTCAAACGGCTTCGGGAAGATGAAGTAGGCGCCGGTGATGCCCCACATCGCCACCAACACAAAACACCAGAAGCCGAAGGTCCGGTGCAGGTCAAAGTTGATACCCACCAGGCGGCCACGAAAGTTGATTCGGAGCGCGCGTTTCCACCCCCTGACACCTGGCCACCACAGCACAATGCCGAGCATGGCCATCACGAACAGCAGCGCGCCGAAGATACCGATGGCCAGTGCGCCATTGTCACCCAGGGCAAGTTCGGTATGCAGCGCCAACATCTTCTCGACGAACCAGTGCTTCTGCCCGGAATTCTCCTGCTTCACCACCTGGTTGGTGAGCGAGTCCACGTAGACGACCAGGGTCTGCCCATGCGAGCTGAGGCCGACAGGCACCACGCGACGGTTGGCCGAGCGCATGTCGATATTCGCCAGAGTGCTTTCGGGATTTGCAGACAGCGCCGAGTTCACCAATTCGTCCCAGCTGGCGGGGCCGCGCGTGGACGCATTTGGAAGTTGTGGCGTGTCGTTGAGCAGATCTTGCTCGAACACCAATACGCTGCCGCTCACGCAGATGGCAATGATGAAAAGGCCGATGATCGTGCCGATCCAGAGATGTACCTGGAAGAGCGTCTTGCGCCACCTCAGGATTTGCGGTTGTTTGAAGTACCCCATCGTCATCCTCTCAGGAGCAGTGACGGCTCACCGCCCAAATGGAAAAAGCGTAGAACAATGCTGCTTGCTGTAGCTTCGCCAATCGGCCTGCTGAGCCGAGGTGACCGCCCATCTCCACGCGCAGCATTTTCAGATCGTGACTCGTGTCATCAGCGCGTAGTTTGGCGATCCATTTGGCCGGCTCCCAAAAACCAACGCGGTCATCGGCCACGCTGGTGGTGGCGAGCACCGGCGGATAAGCCTGCTGCCTTACATTTTCGTAGGGCGAGTAGCTGGCCATATAGTCATAGATGGCTTCGCTTGCCAACGGATTACCCCAGTCAGGATACGTAAGCGGCACCAGCGGGTGACTGGGGTCGCTCATGGTGTTGAGCATGTCGACGAAGGGCGCCTCGGCAATCACGCCAGCAAACAGATCGGGACGCATATTGAGCACGGCGCCAATCAGCAGGCCGCCGGCGGACAGGCCATACGCGACGATTCGACCCTTGCTTCCGTACCCTTCGTGAATCAGCGCCTCGGCGCAGGCGATGAAGTCGGTAAAGGAAAGCTTCTTGTGCAGTTGACGCGCCTGGAGATACCAGTTCCAACCTTCGGCCGACCCGCCACGCACGTGCGCAATCGCACAGACCCAACCGCGGTCGACAAGGGACAACAGGGGCGCCGAAAATTCGGGTTGAACAAAATAACCATAGGAGCCATAGCCATACATCATGAGCGGCGCACTGCCATCGAGCTTCGTCTTGCGGTGGCGCAGTACGGTAATGGGAACCTTCGTCCCATCATCGGCAGTGGCGTAGACGCGCTCGACAACGTAGTCGTCCCGATGGAATCCTCCCCCCACCACGGCCGTTTTCAAGATGGTGGGACGCGCGGTGGCCATGTCGTAAGCGATCCATTGCGTTGGCTGCCTGGGAGACTGATAGGTGTAGCGTACTTTCGAGGACGCATACTCCTGGTGGGGCGACACCTCCACGGCATAGGCCGCATCCGGAAACGGAATGGTGTGATCCGACATATCCTTCGCATGGGTAATCACCAGGCGCGGGTTGGCCCCTACTCGCTCTTCGCGCACAAGGTAATCGCGAAACGGCTTCATCCCCGTAATGAAAGCCTTGGGATCATGGCGAATCCAGTCGCGCCAATTTTTCCGTGCGGGATCGGATTCCTCCGCCCACATGAGCTTGAAGTTGGCTGCGTCGTCGGCATTGGTGAGGATCACAAACCGTCCATTCCAGTCCTCCACTGAATAGACAACGCCATTTGTTCTGGGCTCGACCACGCGAGGCGCTTTCGTCGGCTCCCTGCCGGAGATGAGCCGCACCTCGCTGGAGACTGCATTCCATGAGCGGATCATCACGTAGCGACCTGATGCCGTGGAGCTTATCGCCATGAAAAATGCGGGGTCGGGCTCCTCATACACCAGGGCGTCTTCACCGCCGCGCGCGGGACGGCGAAAGATCTTGGCGGGTCGGCTGTCGGCATCGCGGTAGGTCCAGAAGATCCATTGGGAGTCGGGCGAGAAAACAAAATCGCCGTACGCGCTCCCGGCGGGATCAGGAAGAATCTTGCCCGTGCGCAGATCCTTGACATAGATGTGGTAGCGCTCGGAGCCGATCGCGTCTTCGGCCCATGCGAAGAGATCCTGGTCGGGGCTGGGGATGGTGTTGATGATCTTGAACGACGGTCTGCCATGCGCGCGCGCGGCGCCATCCAGCAATAGCTCTTCGCTGCCTTGCATGTCGAGGCGTTTGCGATACCAGGATGCGTGCTGTGCGCCTGGCGCAAAGCGGTGGTAGTAAAGCCAGGGTCCCACGGGCCGGGGTGGAGGTGTTTCACTTCCGGTGGAACGGGCTGACATTTCCGCAAAAAGCTGACGTTGCAGTGGCTTGGTTGGCGCCAGGACTTTCTCCGCGTAAGAATTTTCTGCTTCCAGATGCGCGCGAATGGCCGGGCTCAGTGCAGACGGGTCCTTCCACACGGCCTTCCAGTTCGCCGGCTTGAGCCACGCATAGTCATCGACCCGGACGCGTCCCAGTTGAACGATGCGCTTCGGTCTCTTGGGCGTGACAGGCGGTGCGAGCTCGATGCAATGGCCAGCTGGACCGAGGGCAGCTGCACGCACATGACGTGCGAGCAATGCCGATGTGGCGAGCATGAGAAAATTCCGACGATTCATCCAATCTCACCCCGTTTCAAGGCCCGCTGCGACCTGTGACAGTCGCACGTCGAGCGAGCCTTGCGCTATTTCGCTTCGGACCGATGTAGGCCGCCATCGATCGGGCGCGACACATGTGAATCCGACGCTGCCCCTGTGATGATGCGGGTTCAGTGTGCCGAGTCCGTCTTCGTTCCACATGCGCTCGGGGGCCTTCAATCATCGCATCGAGGCCACCTGATCAGCTCCGGAACCTGGCCGGGCTTGCGCGATTTCAGGCGCTATCCGCGGGGTCTCGGTGATGTGATCGTGGATCTTGCCGCGTTTGGTCGCCATGTGCAGTGCGGATGCGCCAGCTGGCTTGCTCTACCTTGAGCGTCCTGGTGCTCTTTCGGTGACGATGTATAGGGTTGAGTCGGTTCGGCCCCTGGCATGCGAGTTGACGCCGGATGCGCTGTTGATGGCTTTGTGGCGGCGCAGCCGCTTGCAGGCCGCGATCATGCAGTCAGATGCGGGTTCACAGTAGGGTAGTGATGACTGGTAGTGATTCTGTCGCTCTCACGGTTTGCAGCCGAGCATGTGCCGACGCGGCAACTGTTGGATAACGCTGTCGCCGAATCGTCCTTGATTAGCCTGAAGATGGAGAGCTTCCGCAAACGCGTTTACAAAATCCGCGATCCGGCGCGCCGACGTCTTTAACCGGTGTTGAACAGACGAGACGCATCCCTGAGAATGCCCTCATGAATATCTTCAAGATCTTCACCCTCGAAGCCGCACATCGCCTCCCGAACGTGCCGGAAGGTCACAAGTGCGCGCGGCTGCATGGCCACTCTTTTCGCATCGAGATCCACGTGAGCGGCGAGCCGGATCCGCGGATGGGCTGGGTGATGGACTTTGCCGACCTGAGGACGGCGTTCCAGCCGCTGTATGACCAGCTCGACCATCGCTATCTCAACGACATCGAGGGGCTGGAGAATCCCACCAGTGAAATGCTGGTGCGCTGGATCTGGAAGAAGCTGCAACCGCGTCTGCCGGGGCTGGAAAAGGTGGTGGTGCATGAGACCTGCACCTCGGGCGCGAGCTGCGGGCGGCAGGATTTTGCCGCGGAGCAACAGTAGCGTTTCACGGTACAAGCCACTGTTTTAGAGAAAGTTATCTGAACGAATCCCAACAGCCGGCATAAATATATTGCACTGCACAAAAGTTCTGGTTAGTATGGCGACATCCCATCCATCCTCAGCGAGGAGCACGCCATGAATACCCAGATCAACACGCAGTTCAACGAGCAGTTCCTTTCCTTCTCCAAGCAGTTCGCCGACAACGCCTTCAAGGCGCAGGCGCTGACCCTGAACAGCCTGCAGACGCTGGCCGGCATGCAGTTCAAGACGCTGCAGGAGCAGGCCGAGGTTTCTTCGCAGTTCGTCGCCGAGGCGCTGGAGACCCGCGACATGGACGGTGTACGCAGTCTGTGGGAGAAGGGCACCAGCCTGAGCCGCGACAACGCCGAGCGTGCGCTGGCCACGTCGCAGGAAATGCTGGCGGTGACCCAGAAGACCGCCGAGTCGCTCGCTGCACTGGTGCAGGAGCAGCGTCAGGCCGCCAACGAGGCCGTGACCGCGCCGGTTGCCGCCGCGAAGAAGAAGGCTGCCCGGTAATCCAGCAACAGCGGGTTAGCTAGCCAATCAAGGGCCGGAGTTCATCTCCGGCCCTTTTTGTTCGTGCCGGAAGCATGCGGCGGAGCGGGATTTCACGCGATGATGCCGTGGCGCCGCCGCGAGCCGGCGTCTTCGGCGCAGCGCGGGTTGCATCCCGCACATCGAGGAAGGGCGTTGGCCGCGTTCGACGCGGCAAATCGCCGCACGGGAGCAGCCATTTCGCCGTCCCGTTGGCTTGCCTGCGCAACCGGGCCGCTGATACAATTCCCGGACTTTGCTGACCGGTTTGTCTCTGATTGTCTTCGAATTGAAGACAAACCCTGCCACCAAGTGCACTCAAATGATGAATTCTATCGCTGCGAGCAGACGACTGGCCGCGCGCATGTTGGCTTGGCAGGTTGTTGCGATACTGGCGTGCGCCGTCGTGTTCCTGATTCAGGGCAGACGTGCGGCGCTGGCGGCGGGATTGGGTGGTTGCCTGATCGTGCTGGGTACGGCGTTGATGGCATTGCGCGTATTCGGCAAGGCGTATCGGATCGGCGCGAGCAGGGCACTGGTCGACATGATTGTCGGCATGGTCCTGAAGTGGGTCGTAATCATTGCTGGTTTGTATGTGCTGCTGGCGCGATGGCAGATGCCGGGGCTGGCGGTACTGGCGGGAATGGGAACGGCAATGGCGGTTAATTTGATGGCACTGCGATTCAAGGAACAGGCATGATGCTCGAAGCGCCCGGTGGGCTTTCCGACTACATCAGTCACCATCTCAAGAACCTGACCGTACACGTCGGCGACGGTGGTTTCTGGACGGTGCAGCTGGATACGCTCGGCGTCTCGGTGCTGATCGGAGTCGTGTTCAGTGCGTTGCTGTGGGCGTGCGCGCGCCGCGCGACGTCCGGCGTGCCTTCCCGCGGACAGGCGTTCGTCGAGTTGCTGGTCGAGTTCGTCGACGGTCAGGTCAAGGACGTGTTTCATGGCGAAACGCGCCTGCTGGGTCCACTGGCGTTGACGATCTTCGTCTGGGTCCTGTTGATGAACCTGATGGACGTGTTGCCGCTGGACGGTATCCCACAGCTGATGGGCCTGGCCGGGGCCGGACATTTCCGCGCCGTGCCGACCGCCGAGCTCAACACCACGTTTGCGATGTCGCTGACGGTCTTGATCCTTACCATTTTCTACAGCTTCAAGGCCAAGGGTGCCGGTGGCTACATGAAGGAGATTTTCACTGTCCCCTTCGGACCGTGGCTGGCGCCGTTCAACCTGCTGATGAACCTGATCGAATTGCTGAGCAAGCCGCTGAGCCTGGCGATGCGACTGTTCGGCAACATGTATGCCGGTGAGTTGCTGTTCATGCTGATTGCCGGCCTGCTGGGTGCCGGCAGCGCCATCTTGTTCAGTCTGGGTGTCTTCGGCTATCTGGCCTGGGGCATCTTCGAGTTGTTGATCATCGTCATCCAGGCGTTCATCTTCATGGTGTTGAGCGTGGTTTACATCGCCATGGCGCAGCAGCATCACTGATTTCGTTCCATAACACCGGCTACCCCTTTTTCGCTTCTTTTTGACCTTTCTGCAGGAGAAACCCATGGAAACGTTGCAACAGATCATCGGCAATATTCAGGCCTTCACGGCTATCGGCGCTGGCCTCATGGTGGGCCTGGGTGCGCTTGGCGCGTGTATCGGCATGGGCGTGATGGGCTCCAAGTTCCTCGAGGCCGCGGGACGCCAGCCGGAACTCATGCCGGTGCTGCAGTCGCGCATGTTCCTGCTGGTCGGCCTGATCGATGCGTCGTTCATCATTTCGCTGGCGATCGGTCTGTTCTTCGCGTTCAGCAATCCGTTGCTGGAAGCCGTCATGAAGGTTGCGGCTGGCCACTGATCGTCTTCGCAGGCACCTGCGTTGTCACGTCACTTTTTTGCTGATCTTTTTTTTGCTGAACCCCGGGTAGCGTATCGATGAACATCAATGCCACGCTTTTTGGCGAAGCCATTGCTTTTGCATTGCTGATCTGGTTCTGCATGCACTTCATCTGGCCGCCATTGCTGAATGCAATGATCGAGCGCCAGCAGAAGATTGCCGACGGACTGGAGGCCGCCGAACGCGCGCGCGCCGAACTCAAGCAGGCCGACGCACAGATTGCCGACGAAGTGCGCAAGGCGCGCCAGCAAGCGACGGAAATCGTGGGCCAGGCGCAGCAGCAGGCCAATCTCGTCATGGAGAAGGCGCGTGCAGACGCGCAGGCCGAAATGGGTCGTCAGCAAGTCGGCGCGCAAGCGAATATCGAGCGCATGGTTGAAAGTGCGCGCGAGCAGCTGCGCGGCCAGGTGGCCCAGCTGGCGGTGCAGGGCGCGGAAAAGATCCTGCAGCGCGAAGTCGATCCGGCGGCCCATAAAGTGCTGCTCGACCAGCTCGTCACCGGGATCTAGGCCGGCCATGGAAACCACGACCCTTGCCCGTCCCTACGCCCGCGCTGCCTTCGAGGTCGCGCACGAGACCGGTGCGCTGGATGCATGGTCGCAGGCGCTGGCGTTCGCGGCCGCGGTGGCGATCGATCCGCGCGTGGCCCAACTCGGCAACGATCCGCGGGTGACCCCGGAACAGTTGATCGCGCTGCATTTGCCGCCTGGCGTCGCCACCGACGCGCCCTTTTCACGGTTGCTGGCGGAAATGGCCGAATGGCGGCGTCTGGCGCTGTTGCCGGAGGTGGCTGGCTTGTACGAAGTGTTCAAGCGTGAGTCGCAGTCGCAACTGCTGGTCAAGGTCACCAGCGCGCTGGCACTGGATGCAGAGCAGGCCGGGCGTCTCAAGACCTCCCTGAAGCACCGCTTCAAGCGCGAGATCGAACTGGAAACCCGGGTCGATGCGCAACTGCTCGCTGGCGCGGTGATCGATACCGGCAGCGAAGTGATCGACGGCTCTGCGCGCGGGCGTCTTGAACGCCTGTCCACTGCGTTGAGGAATTAGTTTTACGCGAAGTCGCGCTTGGCATCAGCAACCTCCGGTGACTCATGGCCGGACAGTTTAATTTCACGCGAAGTCCATTTCGCGAAGAGCAAAACCCGGCCATCCATGGCCGGACTCTTCAATAGAGCATTCAATTTTCGGGATAGATGATTATGTCCAG